>LGOV01002456.1_pt1 | contig 38705 bp, 39 predicted proteins | sample 469881 | NCBI WGS metagenome assembly LGOV01 (sample SAMN03857199, study PRJNA290197) | marine sediment metagenome | biome: marine cold seep biome; feature: cold seep; material: marine sediment; isolation source: sample #5579, elevator 3A push core 41 containing 12 cm of sediment... ...
CTGCTGCGGATCTTGCTTATTCTTGCGTTTAAAAAAACCAAACATGAGTGCTACCCGACATAAATAGTGAACATTAAGGTTATGCTAACACCGTAACCCAAGACTTTGGATAAACAGCCCGTTACAATCCGCTTCATGACACGACAACGCCCCCCTCGATCCTCTACATCCCGCCGCACACCAGCTAAGCGGGGTGGTCAACAACTTGGCAAACCTATTGGTAAGCCACTTGGTAAGTTACGCATCATCGGCGGTGAGTTCCGCCGCCGTCAGTTGCCGGTGCTGGATAGCCCTGGTTTGCGTCCAACCCCAGACCGCGTGCGTGAAACGCTGTTCAACTGGCTCGGCCAACAGCTTTACGGCCAGCAAGTACTCGACCTGTTCGCAGGTACCGGTGCGCTAGGCATTGAAGCGGTGTCTCGCGGCGCCTCCTGGGTCGATTTTGTTGAGCGCGACCCACAGGTAGCGGCGCAGCTGTCGACCAATCTGGCATCGCTCAATATTACCGCAAGCGCGGTGCATGTTAACGATGTTCAGGCCTATCTGACGCGCCCAGCCAAACCCTATACACTGGTCTTTCTTGATCCGCCGTTCCATCAGCAGTTGGCCGCGCCCTGCTGCTCGGCATTGGAAACTAGCGGCTGGCTGGATAACGAGGCAATGATTTACCTGGAAACCGAGACGTTGCTGGCTCCCAAGGTGCCCGCCAACTGGCTATTGCACCGCGAAACCCAGGCGGGCGAAAGCACTGCGCGGCTCTATCAACGTCAAGCACCGTAAACAGCGCTTGCCGCCACGCGGCGGTGGCGTTACGCTCGCCTCATTCGCCCCTACTGACAAGCTTTGTTTTTGTTTATTTGGGTCCCTTTTTATGACCTATTTTGGGTTTTTGTTTTTACGCTAGGGAGAGATACATGAGTCTGGAGCTATTTAATCAACTTGAACAGAAAGTCACCGACACCGTTGATGCACTGGAGATGATGAAACTGGAAAATGAAGAGCTGCGCGGCGAAAACGCCAAGCTGAAAGAGGAGCGCGAAGAGTGGGAGCGTCGCCTCAACAGCCTACTCAGCAAGTTCGACAGCCTAGAAACAACTAGCGCTTCGTAACTAGCTTTGCGCTACTTGGAGTATCTGCGACATGAGTAGCGCGTCTTCTCGCCCAGCAGGCCCTTTGGCCGCTGGGTAATAGCCTTTGCGCCGCCCATCTTCGCTAAGCCCGCAGCACTGGTAGAGCCGGATAGCGCTAAGATTCCCCACCCGCACCTCTAGCAGCAGTCGCTCACTCAGCCAGCCGCGTGCGGTCGACAGCACGACCTCCATCAACGCGCGACCTGCTCCACTGCGACGCTGCTCTGGGTGTACTCCAATGGCTTGCAACTCCGCTTCAAACGGCAGTCGCGCCACAATGGCATACCCTAACAGCTGCTCATCCTGCCACCAGCCCAATACACAGGTATCCTGGCCGCCCAACGCTGCCAGCATTTGCGTCTCGGAAGTGCCGCTCTGCGCCCGCTGCTCAAGCGCGAGCAGCAGGGCCAGGTGCTCGACGTTGAGTTCAGTGATCATCAGCAGTCTGCTTAGCGCCAGCCGCCCACTGCTGGCCTAACGCCTGCAGCGCTGGCCAGAGGTCGCGCTTACTATGGCTACCGTCGAGGAGCGACCCAAGTGAGGGGCCCTGCCATAAGGGCAGCGAAAGCGTTTGGCTTTGACCTTCAGCCACGTTCAGTATGCGCTCCAGCGGTGCTTGTTCAGCCCCAGATTCGGTATCAGGCTCGGCTTCCAACTCACCCCACCAAAGTAATCGCTCTAATCGCCACCCTTGACGGCTCGCGCTTCCGGCGATAAACGCCGCCAAGCCCTCGCGGGCTTCGTCCAAGGGATCCTCTACCGCAAAGGCGTTGGCCATTTGCGGCCAAGTGAAGTGGCTCACTTCCGGCAACGCTCCACGCTGAATGCCCGCGGCCTGCAACAGGTTAACCAGTAGCTGCTGCTCAAGCGGACTCATTTCCCCCGCCTGCAGCACCATCCAGCGGCCCTCAAGACAAACGCAGGAGAGCGCGAACTTAAGAGGTTTGGCTGGCACCACTTCCGCGCTGGGAGTCGCCGTCTCCGGGTTGGCAATCGCCGGCTTATTTTGGCTCGGCTTGTCCGCACGTTGCTTGTCTTGACCTAGCAGTGCCCGCACCGCCGAGGGTGAAGCAATGGCTTCGCCTGAGGCCTGGGGGTCGGAAGATTGAAGCTCGGGCGGTTGAGGTTTGGACGTTTGACGCTTGGGCGCAGGGGCGTCGTCCAGCAATGCCTGTAGCCGCTCCCGAGGCGGCGTAGGAGCAGGCGTCGAATCTTCCCACTCACAGGCCTCGGTGGGCAGCGCATTAGGCAACTGGTATTTAGCGGCCCAGGCGGTAATGCCCATGGCGTCCAGGTAGTGGCGCCGAGTAACTTCTTGATTCACTTCCCGCCGCCGCGACAGTTGGGTGAGTTCGGGCGTTCACCGCCGCGTGCCTGCCACTCGCTGGGGGTATAAAGATGCAGCGCTAAAGCGTGCACCGGTCCGGAAAGCTCATCGGCCAACAGCGCATAAATTTGCTGGTGACGCTTCACCGGCATCATGCCATCGAAGGAGTCACTCACTAGCGTCACTTTGAAGTGGGTTTCAGAGTTCGCGGGCACGTTGTGCATGTGGCTTTCGTTTTCAACCTGCAGCACGTCTGGCGCGAGTGCCGTTAACTTCTGCTCAATCTGTGTCTGCAGCGTCATAAGGTTCTCCTTGAGAGATCACAAACCATTTTATTGTACGCGCTTACTGGCCCGCAGACGATGCCCGTCGAGCGTGTAACGCACGCCTTGCCAGCGGCATACGCGCCACGCTTGCCAAGAGCGCCAGCAGCGTAGTCGCCGCCCCTAGCCAGAGCGTTACCTGTACCGGCCTGCCTAGCGCCAACGCTGCACCGACTAAGGCCACGCCAAACGACTGCCCGACGGTACGTGTGGTGCTCATGACGCCAGAGACGTTGGAACTGCGCTCCGGCGGCAGGCTGCCCATCATTTCGCGGTTGTTAGGCGGCTGGAACAGGCCAAAGCCAATACCGCATAGCGCAGTGCGCCATAGACTTCCCGCCACACCGGTCGACTCATCGACCAGCGCCAGCGCAATCAGGCCAATGATAAGTAGGCCAAGCCCCGTACTGGAGAGAATACTGGGATTAATACGGTCGGCTAAGCGCCCCGCTACAGGGCCAACGAACATGATAGCCAGTGGCCAAGGAGTGAACAGCCAAGCGGTTTCCAGTGGCGAAAACCCCATCTGCTCCTGATAGAAAAACGACAGGGCTACAAACGTAAGGCCCTGACCTATAAAGGCAAGTCCAGAGGCAGATACCGCCAGTGTAAAGCGCAGCTCGGCAAATACGCTAAGCGGCAACAGTGGATAAGGTGCGCGACGCTGACGCGCAATAAACCCAGCACAGGCCAATACCGCCAATAGCACCCAGCCACCGCTTTGCCAAACCGGCGCGGCGTGGCTCACGGCGTCCATGGCAATAAAGAAGCTGGCCAGCATAACGATCGAGAGCAGCGCCCCAGCCACATCAAAACTGCANNGAGCCATAACGAGCAAAGACCCAGCGGCACATTGAGCGCAAACAGCCAGGGCCAGTCGGCAAAGGACAGGATTACCCCACTCAGCGTGGGCCCTGCCGCGTAGCCACCGGCCACCACCAAGGCGCTCAAGCCAAGGGCGCTGCCCAAGAGGCGCGAGGGGAAAATGGCTCGATAGAGCGATGGGCCAATCGATAGCGTGGCCGCAGCACCTAGCCCCTGAAAGGCACGAAACACTAGCAACGTTTCTAAATTGCGCGATAGCGCTGCCCCTAGCGCGGCAGCGACAAAGGTGGCCAGCCCAAACAGGTAGAGCCTGCGACGTGTGATCAATTCACTAATGCCCGCAAACACGAGCAAAAAAGCCGCACAAACGACCTGAAACAGGTTGGTAATCCATACCGCTCGGGATGCCGACACATTCAAGTCGGCGGCAATAGAGGGCAGCGCCAGGTTGATCATGGTGGTATCGACCACCGCCATCAAGGTACCGGTCACCAGCGCCATCACAGCAAGGGCGCGTTCAGGCCCAGGCAGGCCATCGTCGCCGGGGCGGGTTTCAAACAGTCGCATGCAAGCGTTCCTAGGCAGGAGAGATCTTAAACAAAACGGTGAAAAAGAAACGACTCAAATAGTGGGGTTCAAAATCCTGTCTTAAAAACACAGAAACCGGCCTAAGCCGGTTCCGAATTGCGCTATTTCGAAGTGCGCTAGCTGGCTGTTAGCAACCAGCTGTTCAGGCAACCACTAAGCTTAAATAATACTAGGCTTGCCTAAATACTAGCACGCTAACGGCTAATCCTGCTCGCTGTCGAGCAGTAATGCATCATCGACTTCTGAGATTTCCAGCGCCGTTTCGTCGTCCAGATCAATGGCCAGGTAGCTGTGCTCGACGCGCACAAACTCCTGGAACAATGCCCAGTCGAGTTTATCCGGCCACTGCCGTTCGTCCTCTTCCCAAGCGCGCAGCTCAGTCTCAAGAATTTCCACGTAGCGGTCACGCACAAACGTTTCCAGCGCTTCTGGGGTATCCATCTCTGGAATCAGGTAAATGGTACTTTCACGTTCGACGTCGTCCAGGGTCAGGTCGTCGTCTCCCATGGTGGGTTCCAGCGCGTTGATCCAGTCCACAAAGGGCTGGGTCGGCCTGACGCTCAGTGCGGAGCGGTTAAGCAGTTTCATGGGATTCTCCTCGCCGTCGAAACGTTGACCATTATGGGCGCTATAACGTGCCCTTACCAACTTTTCATCCGTTATCGTAGCGTGTTAGTCCACTTCAGGGCGCATCGCCGGGAACAGCAACACATCGCGAATCGATGCGCTGTCGGTGAACAGCATCACCAAGCGGTCAATACCGATGCCTTCGCCCGCGGTGGGCGGCATGCCGTACTCCAACGCACGTACGTAATCTGCATCGTAGTACATCGCTTCCAGGTCACCGGCATCTTTTTCCGCGGACTGGGCACGGAAGCGCTCCGCCTGATCTTCGGCGTCGTTAAGCTCCGAGAAGCCGTTGGCGATTTCGCGTCCCCCCACAAAGAACTCAAAGCGGTCGGTGACGAAGGGATTAGCGTCATTACGCCGGGCAAGCGGACTCACTTCAGCCGGGTATTCGGTGATAAAGGTCGGCTGGTCGAGCTTATGTTCGGCAACTTCTTCAAATATCTCCGTTTGCACCTTGCCCAGACCCCAGCTCTCTTTGACCTTGATGCCCAGTTTCTCAGCGGTTGTCCGCGCCGCCTCGAGCGAATCCAAATCGCTATCGGCAATGCCGTCGCCATGATCAAGAATCGCCTGACGTAGCGTTAAGCGGGCAAAAGGTTTGCCGAAATCGTAGCTCGCGCCCTGATACTCAATCACTGCGTTACCGAGCACTTCTTCAGCGGCGGTGCGCAACATCGCTTCGGTCATATCCAGCAGGTCACGGTAATCCGCATAGGCCCAGTAGAACTCCACCATGGTGAATTCTGGGTTGTGGCGCGTCGATAACCCTTCGTTGCGGAAGTTGCGGTTAATCTCGAACACCTTCTCAAAGCCGCCCACCACCAGACGCTTGAGATAAAGCTCTGGCGCAATACGCAGATACATGTCGATATCCAGAGCATTGTGGTGGGTAATGAACGGCCGTGCCGCCGCTCCGCCGGGGATCGGCTGGAGCATTGGCGTCTCTACTTCCATAAAACCACGGGCTTCAAAGAAGCGGCGCATGGAGCTAATGACCGCTGCGCGGGTTTCAAACACCTTGCGCGACTGCGGATTCATGATCAGATCCACATAGCGCTGGCGATAGCGGGCCTCCATATCGGTGAGGCCGTGAAACTTATCCGGCAGCGGGCGCAGGCTCTTGGTGAGCAGTTGCACCTCCTTCATCATCACGTACAGATCGCCCTTGCCGGATTTATGCACCGGCCCGTGGGCAGCGACGATGTCACCGATATCCCAGCTTTTAACGTCTTCCAGTACGTCGGCGGGCAGGCCTTTTTTATCCACGTAGAGCTGGATTTGCCCGGCTACATCCTGAATGACGATGAAGGGGCCACGTTGACGCATCACACGACCTGCCACAGCGGCGTGGTGATCCAGCGCTTCAAGCTCAGCCTTGTCTTTATCGCCGAAGGCATTTTGCAGCTCGACGGTTAAGCTGTCGCGGCGAAAATCATTGGGAAACGCACTCTTTCCCTGCTCAGCGGCGCGCTCGCGGCGAGCAGTCAACTTGGCTCGGCGCTCGGCAATCAGGTGGTTTTCGTTGTCTGCAGGAGACGCGTCTTGGTTAGCCATGGGGCACCCTGTTCATGTTCAAACGCTAAAAAAATTACAAACCTTGCTTCAAGCTGGCGACGATAAATTGGTCAATATCCCCGTCGAGCACTTTATCGCAGTTACTGGACTGCACGCTGGTGCGCAAATCCTTGATGCGCTGATCATCCAGCACGTAAGAGCGTATCTGGCTGCCCCAGCCGATATCAGCCTTGGAGTCCTCGGCCTCCTGCTTGGCGGCGTTGCGCTTTTGCATCTCGTGTTCCCACAACCGCGCTTTCAACTGCTTCATGGCAAAATCGCGGTTGGCGTGCTGGCTGCGCTGGCCTTGACAGGCCACGACGATCCCGGTCGGCTCGTGGGTAATCCGCACGGCCGAATCGGTGGTGTTTACGTGCTGACCGCCCGCGCCGCTGGAGCGGTAGGTATCGACGCGCAAGTCCGAGGGATTAATTTCTACCTCGAAACTGTCGTCAATTTCCGGGGACAGGAATACCGAGGCAAACGAGGTATGCCGACGGCCACCGGAATCAAACGGGCTTTTACGCACTAGGCGGTGCACGCCGGTTTCAGTACGCAGCCAGCCGAAAGCGTAATCGCCCTGGATATGCACCGTGGCCGACTTAATGCCCGCCACTTCGCCAGCAGAGATTTCGGTGATATCGGCTTTGAAGCCGTGACTCTCCGCCCAGCGCAGGTACATGCGCAATAAAATATTGGCCCAATCCTGGGCTTCGGTGCCACCAGAGCCGGACTGAATTTCCAGGTAAGCGTTGTTCTGATCCATTTCACCGGAGAACATGCGACGAAATTCCAGTTTTTCTAACGCCGCCTGCATGCTATCCAGCTCTTTGCACACTTCTTCGACGGTGCCTTCGTCCTCTTCCATTTCGGCAAGCTCAAGCAGATCCCGGCTATCGCCAAGGCCCTGCTCAAGTTCATCAATGGTAGCCACTATGGCTTCGAGGGAGGCGCGCTCTTTGCCTAACTTCTGCGCATAGTCTGGATCGTTCCAGACATTGGGGTCTTCCAGTTCGCGGGTGACCTCTTCTAGCCGATCTTTCTTCTCAGCATAGTCAAAGATACCCCCTAAGAACGTCTGTCCGCTCAGACAGGTCCTTGAGCTGGTTGTGAATCGGATTGGTTTCCAACATGGGATCGCCCTAGCTTGGTCTACTCGGATCGTACAGAAGTGTATCGATCAGAAAAGCGCATAGTGTAACGAAAGCCGACACGCCCCGCATCCAATGGCCTGCCACTAGGTAATAAAAAACCCGGCATGCGCCGGGTTTCATTGGAGTTTGGTTCTCTAGGACTTAAAAGCGATAGGTTAACTGAGCACCAAAACCGTGAGCTTCGTTTTTGTAGTCGGCTGAGTAATTAGTCCCACCTGCTCCAGCTAGCGAATCAAAACGCTGCTGATCCACAAAAGTGCCACGCTCGGTTAGATAGGAGTAAGCAAAGTCTAATGTCATATCAGGCGTAGGGCTCCAGCCTGCGCCTAGGGAAAAAATACGGCGATCATCAGAGGGAATGCGTACGCTACGGTCTTCATCATTAGATGGCGTAAAGTCTAGTGTTACCCCCGCGCGGAGCGCCAACGTCGACGTTAACTGGTACTCACCGCCTGTGGCAAAGGCCCAAACATTTTCATAGTTTTGCGGCTCTTGGGTAATAAGACCACCCTGATCATTAACAACCCGGATTTCTTCAAACTGGCTCCAGCGCACCCAAGAGGCGCCAAACATCAGTTTAAGGCGATCAGTCATCTGTTGAGTTAGTGAGAAATTAACTGTTTCAGGTGTGGTTAAATCTAAATTAGCGTTACTTTGAAGAGGAGCTCCTGTAATTGGATTTGGGGCTGTTGTGCCATCCGGAGCAATGGCTCTATAGTCACCTTCAAGCTCATAGTCAACTTTCGAACGGTAAGTGAGACCCAGCGTAGTTTCGGGTACCGGGCGATAGATAACACCTAAGTTATAGCCCCATGCATCATCTTTACCGTCAACACGTGCATCAATGTCATTAGCAGGATCGAAGTCAGCGCTGCCTGGCACCTGACGACGAAGCTCACCTTCCACACGGTTGTAAGTCACACCAGCCCCTACTGACCACTGGTCATTAAAACGGTAAGAAACCGTTGGCTGAGCACTCATTACAGTGAGTTCGGTATAGTTACCAAAGTACCTGCCTTCAAATGTGTCTTCATAATCGGTCTTAGACCCAAAGGGTGCGTAAACACCAAACCCTAAAGCCAAGCGCTCATTCACTGGGTGTGCATAGAATGCAAATGGAATTAAGGTTCCCGGCACCATATCACCATTATTTGTGCCTTGTGCTGCTGGGCCGAGAGCCCCTACAGCAGGACCACCAGGAGTGTTTGCAAAAGTTTCATAATTTACATTTTCAATCTCAGTATTAACNNGCCGTAATCTGTGCACGGTCTAAAAACGACATACCCGCCGGGTTGCCGTACACAATGGTTGCATCATGAATGTTAGAGCTTCGCCCGGCGTGACCATAGCCCTGCCCACTCACGCTCTGCTCGTTGATTTGATACCCGCCCGCGTGGGCTTGGCTGGCGAAGACGGCCGCGATGGCAGCAGCCAGGGTGAGCTTATTAAATTTATTATTCATAGTGGGCCTCTCTTCCCGATGATCCAGTGGATACCGACGATCCACTCTCTTTATTTTTACATGACTGTTTTCTCGCAACTGAGCCAAAGGTTCAAGGGCAAACGTTCGTTTTATTTTATTTTTGGCTTATACATTAGTCGCACGCTCGTTTTAAATCAGTGTTTTAGTCATTTCGGCTGATTGAGCAAAGGCACTCTTGACCTATGGGTAACCCATAGGTTCTAAACTACCGTGGTTACTATTTAACCGGTCGGGAGAACAGGCCATGAAGGTTAACGAGCTTGCTAAACGCGGAGGGGTTACCGCTGAGACCGTGCGCCACTACGCTCGTGAGCGTCTACTTGCCCCCCAGCGCCACCCGGATAATGGCTATCAGCTATTTTCGGATACCGACCTAGAGCGGCTGCGGTTTATTCAACGGGCGCGCAAATTAGGTTTTAGCGTGGCGGAGATTCGCGACATCCTGACCCACGCCGACCAAGGTGACTCCCCCTGCCCATTGGTACGCGACTTACTTGCCAGCCGACTACCGCAAATCCGCGCACGCATTGCCGAGCTGGAAGCACTAGCCGAACGAATGGAACAGGCCATGGAGAGCTGGCAGCAAATGCCCGATGGCTCCCCCGACGGCCACAGCGTGTGCCGTCTGATTGAGAGTTTTCCTGACGCCACGCCTACCAAGGAGACCCCATGAGCGACGCCTCTACCGAAGCCGCCTCAAGCGTGAGCCCTGCCAATGGAGTCACCACGCGAACTATTCCTGGCATGAATTGCCAGGGCTGCGTCAAGCGTATGCGCGAGGCAGTACAAAATGGTGACCCAAGTGCCGACGTGATCGGCACGCCTAGCGAAAAACGCCTAGAGGTTGTTTCATCGCTAACCGACGCCGAGCTTGATCAACGCTTGTCCGAGGCGGGCTACCCGCCAGGCGAAGCAGCTCTGGAGGAAACAACCCCAGACGATGCTGATAAGCAGCCAGAAACCGCGGCACCCGCTGATGCCGAAGCTGAAAAAACCGCAAGTGCTCATTCCCATTCTCAAGGGCAAGGCAAGAAGCAGCGCTTGGCGATTAGTGGGATGACCTGCGCCAGCTGCGTCAACAGCGTGCAGAAAGCGCTAGAGCGCACTGAGGGAGTCGACACCGCCAGCGTCAATTTTGGCACCCACTCCGCCCAGGTGTTTGGCAGTGCAAAGACCCAAGCGTTAATCGCCGCCGTTGAGTCAGCCGGCTATGGCGCTGAACCGATTGTGGATATGCGGGAAGCAGAACGCACTCGTGCAGAGCAGGATGCCAAGACTTACCAAAAACGGCTGCGCGGCAGCGCGATCTCGCTGGCACTGGCCATTCCGCTGATGCTCAGCATGCTTTTTTTCCACCCTCACCCGATGGGGCTGGGGCGTCTCTACTGGTTAGTCATTGGCCTATTGACCCTGGGCATCATGGTGTTTCCGGGGCAGCACTTTTTCGTCAATGCCTGGAAGCAGTTTAAGCATCGCCAAGCCAATATGGATACCCTGGTGGCCATGGGCACCGGCACCGCCTGGCTATATTCCATGGCCGTGGTGCTGTTTGCGCCGTGGTTACCCGAGGTTGCCCAGGGAATCTATTTTGAAGCTTCCGCCATGGTGATCGGGCTGATTCTACTCGGCAATGCCATGGAGCTACGCGCCCGGGGTCGCACCAGCGATGCCCTAAAGCGCCTGCTCGACCTGCAGAGCCGCACCGCGCGGGTGATTCGCGACGGACACGAACAGGAGATTGAGATTGATGCAGTGCGTGCTGGCGACCACGTACGAGTACGCCCCGGCGAGCGCTTACCAGTGGATGGTGACGTCGTTGAAGGCCAAAGCCATATCGATGAGTCGATGCTTACCGGCGAGCCACTCCCCATCGTCAAAAGCGCGGGGGATGAAGTCAGCGCGGGCACGGTAAATGGCAAAGGCGGCTTGATCTATCGCGCCACGCGGGTGGGCACCGACACTCGCCTGGGGCAGATTACCGAACAGGTAGCGAGCGCTCAAAACTCGCGTCCACCGATTGGCGAGCTAGCCGACCAGGTCTCCAGCGTTTTTGTGCCTGCGGTAATGATCATTGCCGCCTTGACGGCCCTGGTGTGGTTCAACCTAGGGCCCGCTCCCCAGGTGATCCATATGCTGGTGACGGCGACCACCGTGCTGATTATTGCCTGCCCCTGCGCGCTGGGTCTGGCGACGCCAATTTCGACCATGATCGGCGTCGGTAAAGCGGCAGAGCATGGGGTTCTGGTACGCAGCGGCGAGGCGTTGCAAACCGCTAGCAAGCTGACCACGCTAGTCGTCGACAAGACCGGCACGCTCACCCAGGGCAAGCCCAGCGTTACCGATGCGCAGATGTTTGGCGTGGAGCAATCCACCGTGCTGGCGCTGGTCAACGCGCTTGAGCGCAGCTCCGAACACCCACTGGCGGCGGCGTTAATGACCTACGCGGATGAACAAGACGCCAACCCTGCCGAGATTACTGGTTTCGACAGCGTGACTGGTGGCGGGGTAAAAGCCCAAACCGCCGACGGCAAATCGTTGCTGCTGGGCAATGCGCGTCTGTTAAGCGAAGCCGGCGTGGATCTCAAGGCAGCTGAAGAGCAGGCCCGCGCTCTGGAGGAACAGGCCCGCACGCTGGTGTACTTGGCGGTAGATGGCAAACTGGCCGCTCTATTTGGCATCAGCGACCCGCTTCGCCACGACACCGTGGCCGCAATCAAGCGCCTGCAAAAAGATGGCTTAACCATCGTTATGTTAACCGGCGATAACGAGCACACCGCCAGAGCCATTGCCCAGGAAGTGGGTATTGATGAGTTTCGGGCAGAGCTGTTACCCGAGGACAAGCATGCCGAGATCGAGCGCCGCCAGAAGGCGGGAGAAATCGTTGGTATGGTGGGCGATGGCATCAATGATGCCCCGGCGCTGGCCCGAGCGAACGTGGGCTTTGCGATTGGCCAAGGCACCGATGTGGCGATTGAGAGCGCGGGCATCACGCTAATGCGCGGCTCGCTGCACGGGGTGGCATCAGCAATTGAGATCAGCCGCGCCACGCTGCGCAATATCAAACAGAACCTGGTGGGCGCCTTTGGCTACAACCTACTGTGCATTCCCATCGCTGCGGGGGTGCTCTACCCGCTCACCGGAATGCTGCTTTCACCGATGATTGCGGGCGCTGCCATGTCACTCTCTTCCATCACCGTGGTGAGTAACGCCAACCGTCTGCGGCTATGGAAAGCCAGCCAGGAGGACGCCTTATGAGTATATTGATCAATTTGGCAGGCCTGGGGCTTATCGCACTGATTGTATGGTGGTTCTGGCTTAGCTAACGCCGATGTAACGCCCTGGCTTATGGTTCAGGGCGATAATCAGGTTTAGCGTCAATGCTCCCAGCACTGAATAACCCACACGATCCAGCGGTAGCTGCGTTAGCGCAATCAGCAGGATGACGCCATCAATGGCCAGTTGAACGTAACCAGCGCGCAGGCCGTGTTTATCCTGCAAGTAGAGTGCGAGGATATTGATACCGCCCAGGCTGGTGCGGTGACGAAACAGCATCAGCATACCAATGCCCATCAGCGCGCCGCCCATTAAGGCGGCGTAGATGGAGGGCACGCTGGCAAACTGTACCCAGCCTTGGGTTAGCTCTGAAAACAGCGACACCAAGCCGATGGCGACGAAGGTACGTAGGGTAAAACTCCAACCCATCCGTTTCACCGCCAAGTAGTAAAACGGCAGGTTAATGGCAAAAAAGTACACCCCAAAGCCCCAGCCGGTCACGCTGCTGGTCATATAGCTCACCAGCAGCGCCAAGCCTGCCGTACTGCCGGTCAATAGCACCGCATGGGTATAAAAAGTCACCCCCAGCGCAACAAAGAACGTGCCCAGCAGCATGGCCATCACATCTTCATAGGGACGATGCTGATCCTGGGGTAAATCTTCCACGCGCATGGGGCGTCCTTACTTAAATTGTCAGTAGATGATGCGATGTACCGCTTAAATAGGGCTGGCGTGTTCAACCATCAACTGCAGCGTCTCGCGGCCGCGCCAGCGGTTGCGGTTAAGCTTATAAGCGCAGTGCAGCGTATCCCCCACGTTAAACCCAGGCAGTTCCCCCGGCGTTAAAGCACGAAACCAGATGGCTTTGCAGGTCACCGGGCCAGTGGAGAGTTCCAGCATCAGATGCGCGCCGTCGGCACCCACCGGGCGCAGCGCCTCGACAATAAAGCAGCCTTCAAACAGCGGCGGATCAAATTCCCGTCCGTAGGGGCCGAGCGTTTCGATCTCTTGCAAGGTGGTCAGCGAAAGCTGCGCCGTGGAGAGCTCACCATCCGTCCATAGGCGCGGATAGAGCGTACGCCCATCTAATTGTTCGCCCACTGCCTGCAGGAAAGCCACTTTAAAGGCGTCAAGCTGATCCCGTGGCACGCCCACGCCTGCCGCGCCACTATGTCCGCCAAAGCGCGGTAACGCCTGAGGAGCAAGCTCAAAGGTACGTTGTAGGGCATCGCGCAGGTGCAGCCCGTCAATCGAGCGGCCGGAGCCGGTTAGCATGCCCGGCGCCGAGGCTTGTGTTAGCACCAACGCCGGACGCCCGTAGGCCTGCACCAATCGAGAGGCGACGATACCCTGTACGCCGGGGTGCCCGTCTTCAAGCAGCACCACCACGGCGGGCTCATCGGCGTCCAGAGCTGCCGTGGCAAGAGTGCGCGCCTCGGCGGCCATATCAGCCTCAATCGCTTTGCGGGACTGGTTATCCTGATCCAGCACGTCGAGTTGGCGATTGGCGACCCCATCGTTCTCGGCCAGCATAAAGTGCAGCGCCGCATAGGGGTCGTCCAACCGCGAGCGGGCATTGATACGCGGTCCCATCTGAAACGCTAACGTCTCGGCGTTAAACGGCACGCTGTCAGCGCCTAAGCGCGTGGCCATAGCGCGCCAGCACGCCGCATCCATACGATTGATCAGTTTTAACCCTTGATTGACCACCGCGCGGTTGGCGGGGCTGCCGCCCAGGGAGACACAGTCAGCCACGGTGCCCAAAGCTACATAGGAGAGCCAGGGCGAGAGCTTGGGCGTCGACTCTGAAAGCGCCCCCCACTCAATCAGCACGCCGCGAGCCAGTGACATCAACAACCATGCCACCATACAGCCGGCGATGGTTTTATCAGGATACTCACAGTCATCACGGGTAGGGTTAACACAGGCAAATGCCGAGCTTGGCGGCCCCTCAATGGGCAGGGCGTGATGGTCGCTGACTACCACGTCGATACCTGCCGCTTTTAAACGCGCGATACGCGGCTCATCGGAGCTGCCACAGTCGGCGGTAATCACCAGTGTGGGAAACGGCTTTTGAGCCAAGGTGCGCTCTACCAGCGGTAGGCTAATCCCATAGCCGTCGTGAATGCGGTGGCCAATCAGGCTGTGCAGCTTGCCTTCCGGGACTCCAAATAGCTCCACCAGCGTGCGCCTAATCACCACGTGGGAGGTAATGCCATCCACGTCGTAGTCGGTGAGAATGCCGATGGCCTCACCCTCTGCCACCGCCTGAGCGATACGCTCAGCGGCGCGGCGACCGTCGGCCAGCTTCTCCGGGTGGGCCAAATAACGCAGGCTAGGCGCGATTAAAGGGAGCAGCTCACCGCTGTAGCCCGGTAAGCGCGAGGCCAGCAAACGCGCTTGCAATTCGCTTAGGCCCTCCGCCTGAGCGCGGGCATAAAGGGCCTCATCCACTGGACGAGGCTCTAAGCGCGGCCCTGTCTTGCTAGACGACAGCGTGCTAGAGGACAGCGTACTTTGGGGTAAATCGGTCACTGAGGCCATTAATACGTTAACGCCGGTTTTCCGCAACGTACTGCTGCACGGCGGCAAGTTCCGCTGGGAGCACTGTGTAACGCTCTTCGCGCTCAATCAGGTCTTCCATATGCGGCGGCAGTGGCACGCCCAGGAAGCCCGCCTTCACAACGGCCTCGGCGAATTTAGCCGGGTGCGCAGTGGCGAGGGTAATCATCGGCGTTGACTGATCTGCCCGGGCACGCTCGGCGGCACGATAGCCGGTCGCGGTGTGCGGGTCGAGCATTTCACCGGTGCGTTTATGAGCGTCGCGAATCACTTCCAGAATCGTCGCATCGTCCACGCTGTAGCTGGAAAACTTCTCGCGCAGCTTGGCCAGCGGTGCATCGGCCAAGGCCGTGGGTTCCTGCTGGAAACGCTCAAGCAGCGCCGCCACGGCCAAGCCATCACGGTCGTAGGCGTCAAACAGCAGGCGCTCAAAGTTAGACGACACTACGATATCCATGGAGGGCGCTAAAGTCGCCGCCAGCTCTTTTTTGGAGAAGTCATTGGCGGCCAGCGTGCGGTGCAGAATGTCGTTGGCGTTGGTGGCGATGATGAACTGCTTCACCGGCAACCCCATTTTATAGGCCATGTAGCCCGCAAAAACGTTGCCAAAATTAGCCGACGGCACACAGAAGCTCACTTCACGGTGCGGCGCACCCAAGGCAACGCCTGACGCAATGTAGTAAACGATCTGCGCCATAATGCGCGCCCAGTTGATCGAGTTCACTGCGACCAAACGCGTGCCGTTGAGAAACGACTGGTCGGCAAAGCTGGCCTTGACCATCGCCTGGGCGTCGTCGAAATTGCCTTCGATAGCAATATTAAAGACGTTATTGGCCAGTACCGAGGTCATTTGCCGGCGCTGTACTTCCGAGACCCGGTTGTGCGGGTGCAGGATAAAGANNCGCCGCCGAGCCGGTATCGCCCGAGGTCGCGCCCATGATCACCGCACGCTCGCCGCGCTTTTTCAGGAAGTGATCAAGCAGGCGGCCAAGCAGCTGTAGCGCTACGTCTTTAAACGCCAGGGTCGGGCCGTGGAACTGCTCAAGCAGGAAGTGATTGGCATCCAGCTGTTTGAGCGGCAGCACGGCGTCGTGATTGAAGGTCGCGTAGGCCTCGGTCACGATGTTGCGGAAGGTCGCGTCGTCGATCTCACCGTTCACAAACGGCTTCATCACCCGAAAGGCGATTTCCGCGTAGGAGAGCCCGGCCATGTCGGCCAGTTCTTCCCGAGAGAACTCAGGCAGTGTTTCCGGCACATAGAGGCCGCCGTCGCTGGCCATACCGGTGAGCACCACTTCTTCAAAGGAGAGCGCGGGCGNNGTGCTGATATAGCGCATCTAGGCTTACTCCCCTTCGTCCAGGCTTTCTACGCGAATGCGCGTTAACGACCCGGCAATATCGGCCATGGATTCGATTTCGCGGATCGCTGCGTTCATCTGTTTCTCTTTGGTGCGGTGAGTCAGCAGAATGATCGGCACCAATTCGCCTTCGGTCGCCTCTTTCTGGATCAGCGCTTCGATAGAAATGCCCTGCTCGGCCAGGATAGTCGCCACCCGTGCCAATACGCCGGGGCGATCCACCGCCAACAGGCGCAGGTAGTATGCCGTGATGATGTCTTCCATCGGCATGATGGGCAACTGGCTGACATCTTCGTCGATGCCGCTAAACGCGAGGTAGGGAACTCGGTAGTGGTGGTCGGTGGAGATATCCCGCGCCACGTCGAGTAAATCGGCCACTACCGCTGATGCAGTCGGCTCGGCGCCGGCGCCGGCTCCGTAGTAGAGCGTTGGCCCCACCGCGTCACCCATTACCGCAATGGCATTTTTTACGCCATGAACATTGGCCAGCAGGCGCTCTTTAGGAATCAGCGTGGGGTGAACCCGCAGCTCCAGACCTTGGTCGGTACGCTTGGAGATACCCAGGTGCTTGATCACATAGCCCAGATTATCTGCTTGCTCGACGTCTTCCGCGGTAATCCGCGAGATACCTTCGGTGAAGGCTTTCTCGAACTGCAGCGGTACGCCGTAGGCAATCGAGGCCAAAATCGTCAGTTTGTGCGCCGCATCGATGCCTTCCACGTCAAAAGTGGGATCTGATTCGGCGTAGCCCAACGCTTGAGCTTCCGCGAGCACGTCCTCAAAGGCGCGGCCTTCATCGCGCATATGGGTAAGAATATAGTTGCCGGTGCCGTTGATAATCCCCGCTACCCATTCAATGCGGTTGGCCCCCAGGCCTTCGCGCAGCGATTTGATCACCGGGATGCCGCCGGCGACTGCAGCTTCGAATGCCACGATGACGCCCTTTTCGTGAGCGGCTTTGAAGATTTCGTTGCCGTGCACCGCAATTAGCGCCTTGTTGGCGGTGACCACGTGCTTGCCGTTTTCAATGGCGGTAAGCACCAGCTCACGGGCGATATCGTAGCCGCCAATCAGCTCCACCAGGACATCCACATTAGGGTTTGTCGCGACTTCAAACACATCGGAGGTGGCATTGATGCCGGTAATATCGCAGTCAGGATGAATACTGCGGTGAGCAACCTGCTCAATCACAATAGGGCGACCAGCACGACGCGCAATATCGTCAGCATTGCGGGTCAATACGTTAAAGGTGCCGCCACCGACAGTACCTAGACCACAAATACCTACTCTTACCGGTTTCAAAATACTTCCCCTTTCGTGTTGTACACCTGGTGGTGCTGGCCTTAATTACGGTTTTGAATTCGATCTTAAAGACCGTACCTTAGCGCTTTGCATTATCTTTCAATGTGACGTTATTCGTCATCTAAGCCTAACATGGCAGAGAGCCGCTCGGGGGGCACAAAGCCCGGCACCAGTGGCCCATTGGGCAAAATAATTGCTGGCGTGCCCTGTACGCCCAAGGCCTTACCCAGATCATACTGCCCCGCCACAGGATTGTCGCAGTCTGCTGCGCTGGAAATAGCCTCGCCCTCTTTAGCTTGAGTCATCGCTTCGCTGCGATTATCCGAGCACCACACCTGCTGCAGCGTGGTGGCAGCTTGGCTGCCCATGCCCGCACGGGGAAACGCCATATAGTGAATGGCGATACCACGCTCATTCAACTCCGGAATGGTGTCGTGTAACCGCGCGCAATAGGGACAAGTAGGATCGGTAAATACCGTCACTGTTGCTTTCGGTTCATCGGCACCGCGGAAGATCACAAGCTCACTCTCAGGCACTGCCGCCAGCGCATCTGCACGCTCTTGGTTTTGCTCTTGTTCGGTTAAGTTGACCAACCCGTCGGGGGCATTTTCATATAGGTCGCCGACCAGGAAGTGGCTGCCGTCTGCATTGGAGTAGAACGATTCGCCGTTCTCCAACCGCACGTGATAAACGCCATCCATAGGCGTTTCAGTGACCGCTTCCACGGGCATCGACTGGCCATTGACGCTAAGAGATTCAGCCAAACGATCTGCCACGTCATCAGCCTGGGCAGTGGAAGGTAGCAGGCTGGCAGTTAGCAAACACGCCAGCATCGAGAAAGGTGTCAGTAAAGGTAGTGTTACAAAATGGCGTTGACGCATCATCAATTCAACCTCGTGGGTGATGTTCAGCATGTAGGCTTTCCAAGCGCGCCTGGGCTACATGGGTATAAATTTGGGTCGTCGACAGATCGCTATGACCCAGCAGCAGCTGTACGACCCGCAAATTGGCCCCATGATTCAATAAATGGGTGGCAAATGCATGGCGAAGCGTATGTGGCGACAATGGCCGGGTAATCCCTGCCGTTATGGCATGCACCTTAATCCGGTGCCAAAACGTTTGTCGGGTCATGGCTTTGTCACCCCGCCCAGGAAACAGCGCGGGGCGTGTTGGGTCGCTCATCAGCGCCAACCGTGCAGTCTGCATATAGTGCGCCAGCCAATCTGCGGCCTCTTCGCCCATGGGAACCAAGCGGTCTTTATCGCCTTTACCACGCACCCTAACCACGTTTTGGCGCAGATTGACCGCATCACCAGTGAGCCCTACCAGCTCTGATACCCGCAAGCCGCAGGCGTACAGCAGCTCCAGCATGGTACGGTCACGAACCCCCAAAGGAGTCTTCGTATCCGGCGCCAAGAGTAGGCGCTCAACTTCATCCTCTTCCAAGGTATTAGGTAAGCCGGGTATAACCCGCGGTAGTTTGATATCAGTCAGTGGGTCACTTTCCACTTGGTTGTTTAAACGCCCCCAGCGGTAGAAGCTGCGCAGCGTCGACAGTAGCCGGGCATTACTGCGCAGTTGATAGCCCTCCTCCCGGCGGCTGGCCAGCCACTCACTGAGGCGCTCCGGCGGCGGCGCCAGGAGGGCTTCACCGTGGCTCTCCAGGTGGCTCTGCCAGGCGGTTAAATCACGCCGATAAGCGGCTAACGTATGATCGCTGGCGCCCTGCTCAAGCCAGAGAGCATCTAAAAATGCATCGATAACACTCATACGTTAGTCACCTCAAGCCGCTTTTATTGAGCGACATAAACAAAACCCCGCCCCGCAAAGCGGTGACGGGGTCTTGGTATCCGGGCGCGACGCCTGTTCGAGAACAGCGTGCGCCCGAGGAACAGTGGCGTTTAAGCCAGCTTTTCCTTGATACGTGCAGAACGACCACTGCGCTCGCGCAGGTAGTAAAGCTTGGCTTGACGCACGTCACCGCGACGCTTGACTTCGATAGAGTCAACCAGCGGGCTGTAGGTCTGGAAGGTACGCTCAACGCCAACGCCGTGAGAAATTTTACGCACGGTGAAAGCGGAGTTCAGGCCACGGTTACGCTTACCGATGACTACACCTTCAAACGCCTGCAGACGCTCGCGAGTACCTTCTTTTACTTTTACCTGAACGACAATGGTGTCGCCGGGAGCAAAGGGAGGAATTTCTTTGCCCATTTGCTCAGATTCGATCGCCTGGATCACTTTGCTTTTACTGCTCATCATCATACTCCTGAATAACGTGTTGGCTTGACCGCTCAATCATGGGTGGCGGAAGCCGTGATCCCGGCGCTCGAAACGAGCTACGCGGGAGTCGTTATGGGTGACACAGGTGCGCATACGCCCTGCACCGCCGCTCTGGCCTACTCAGTTTTAGCTGACAGAGCGTGTTCTTCGATAAACTCGTTCAACAGCTTACGCTGTTCAGCATCTAACGGCCGCCCTTCCAACAGATCTGGACGACGCTGCCATGTACGCCCGAGTGACTGCTTTAACCGCCAACGCCTGATGGCTGCATGATTACCGCTTAACAGCACATCCGGCACTTGGCGCCCGTCGATGACTTCTGGACGGGTATAGTGCGGGCAGTCTAACAGGCCGTCATTAAACGAGTCTTCGATAGCGGAATCCTGATGACCCAGTACACCGGGAATCAGCCTTGCCGCTGCATCAATCAGCACCATCGCTGGCAGCTCACCGCCGCTCAACACATAGTCGCCAATCGACCACTCTTCATCGATGTCACTCTCCACCACGCGCTCATCAATGCCTTCATAGCGCCCTGCCACGACCACTAAAGGCCCGGCGGAAGCCAGTGCTTGAACGCCCTGCTGATCCAGCTTACGCCCCTGGGGCGAGAGGTAGATCACCGTCGGCACTAAGCCGGTGGCTTTCTGCGCCCGTTCCCGGGCTGCAAAGATCGCTGCGCGCAGGGTGTCGACTTTCATCAACATGCCTGGACCACCACCATAGGGGCGGTCATCGACGCTGCGGTGGCGGTCAGTGGCGTAATCCCGCGGATTCCAAAACTCCAGTGCAATACGCTGTTTCTCTACCGCTCTGCCGACCACACCCTGTTGCGTGAGCGCGTCGAACATCTCGGGAAACAACGATACAACGCCAATCCACATCGCTGGGCCAATCCACGTTGCAGGCACTGCTGCTTCGCTCGCCGTTTCCGGCGCGTTGCCACTATCCAACTCGGTTGAGTCGGTAGATGCATCATTGCTCAAACTGTTCATAGGTTTGGTCAAAACTCAGGATCCCAATCGACGACCATACGGCCCTCTTGGGAACTGATTTCGATAATGACGTCGTCTGGCAAAAATGGCAGCAGTCGCTCGCGCTTGTCGATTGACTCTGAATCGCCGCGAACCACCATGACATCGTTGGCGCCGGTTTCAAACAGGTAGCTTACCCGTCCTAGCCGTTCGCCGGCCTGAGTGAAGACCGCCATGCCTTCAAGCTCATGCCAATAATACTCATCGTCGGAAAGCTCAGGCAGCGTCTCTTTGGGCATCAAGATATCCGTTTGGGCTAATGCTTCCGCCGCACTACGGTCATCGACCCCTTCAAGCTGCACCACAAGCCCTTTGCCCTGCCGACGCCCTTGAACAATGCTTATGCGCTTCAGGGTTTCACCTTGGCGCACCCACCATTCCGGGTATTCAAGAATGCTGTCCATTGGGCTAGTGTAGGAGTACACCTTGAGCCAACCTTTCACCCCATAAGGGCTAGTCAGCTTGCCTAGCACCACATGCGTGTCGTCAGTTTGGCTTATTTCAAAACGCGTCATCGACGACCTCAGCTACCCAGCACTCACTTTCTCACACAATAAGTCTCAGACAACAAGACTCAAAATCAGGCTTAAGCCTGTTTGCGTGCTTCTTTTACCAGCTCAGCAACACGACCAGACAGCTGGGCGCCTTGGCTCTGCCAGTGAACAACGCGGTCGAGGTCAACGCGCAGTCGCTCTTCCTGACCACGGGCAACCGGGTTGAAGAAGCCGATACGCTCGATAAAACGACCGTCGCGAGCGTTACGCGAGTCGGTAACGGTCAGGTGGTAAAAGGGACGCTTCTTGGCGCCACCACGGGCCAAACGAATGGTAACCATACGATAACTATCCTTCGGTTGAGGTTACGAGAGTGTGTTTATAGCGCTAACCGCTATCGGAACACTCGTCGTGCTGTTTTCTTGGCGCTAAACTGGCACACGACCACATTAAAGCGGCTTGCATGACCTTTTTGAACACCATTAAGGCCTTCATTGAGCGCTGCTACTGCTACGTTTTGACGTATTGGGGCAGCACCCACGCATGAAGAGGCCGCATTCTACGCAAATGCGCTCGGCTTGGAAAGCCTGACAGCCAGAAAACTGATAGGTCGTCAACCTCACCAAGCACATCAGTACGTTACTATTGGCGTTTTAGCGCCGCGGCAATCCACCGGGGCCGCCCATTCCACCGGGCCCACCCGGGCCGCCACCGCCCATCATGCCGGACATGCCACGCATCATCTTCTGCATGCCGCCCTTCTGGCCTGCTTTCTTCATCATTTTCTGCATCTGCTTATGCTGCTTGAGCAGGCGATTGAGGTCAGGCACTTGCAGACCGGCACCCGAGGCAATGCGGCGCTTGCGCGAGCCATTGATAATGTCGGGCTTGCGGCGCTCTTTAGGCGTCATGGAGTTAATCAGCGCCTCCAGCTTACCCAGCTCTTTCTCAGGGCCGGGGCCTTGGGCCATCTCGGCCATCTGCCCCATGCCGGGCAACTTCCCCATCAGACCGCCCATACCGCCCATTTTCTTGAGCTGCTGGAGCTGGTCGCGAAAATCTTCCAGGTCAAATCCGTCACCCTTCTTGACCTTTTTAGCCAACTTCTCGGCTTTGGACTTATCGACGGTGCGTTCGGCTTCCTCGATCAGCGATAGCATGTCGCCCATCCCCAGGATGCGCGAGGCGACACGGTCTGGGTGGAACGGTTCCAAGGCGTCGACTTTTTCACCGACACCCATAAACTTGATCGGCTTACCGGTAATGTGGCGCACAGACAGCGCCGCACCGCCGCGAGCATCACCGTCTGCTTTGGTCAGGATCACACCGGTTAGCGGCAGCGCTTCGCTGAACGCCTTGGCGGTATTGGCAGCATCCTGGCCGGTCATGGCGTCGACGACAAACAGCGTTTCCTGAGGCGAGACCGCTTTATGCAGCGCCTGGATCTCCGCCATCATGGCTTCATCAATCGCCAGTCGACCGGCGGTATCAATCAGCACCACATCGTGAAACTGGATCTTGGCGTGCTTGATGGCCGCTTCGGCAATCGCCACCGGTTGCTGGTCAGAGCGCGAGGGGAAGAAATCCACTTCGACTTCTTTGGCCAGTCTTTCGAGCTGGTCGATCGCTGCCGGGCGATAAACGTCGGCAGACACTACCAAGACTTTCTTCTTCTCGCGTTCGCGCAGGTAGCGGGCCAGTTTGGCCACAGAGGTGGTTTTACCCGCACCCTGTAGGCCAGCCATCAATACAACGGCGGGGGAACCCTTGAGCACAAAGCCGTCGTTGGCTTCGCCCATAATCGCTTCCAGCTCTTGCTGGACGATTTTGACGAACTGCTGGCCTGGCGACAGGCTTTTAGATACTTCCTGCCCGACCGCCCGCTCGCGCACGCGTTCAATAAACTCCTTGATGACCGGCAGTGCTACGTCGGCCTCAAGCAGTGCGCGGCGTACTTCACGCAGGGTATCTTTAATATTGTCGTCGGTCAGGCGAGCCTGACCCTTAATCGACTTTAACGTCTGGGAAAGACGCTCACTTAGATTCTGGAACATGGGGCCTCTCTGCCTCCGTCACTGCCGTCGGCGCGCACGCCCTGGACTCATTAGTAAAAAGATTATACGCGCTCATGCTTTGAGTCTCCATGGGCGAGTGCCAGCGATCCTATTGCAAACGACCAGCGCAAGTCGCCATCTGACCGCCATGGATGGCGGAAATGCCGGAATTGTCGGGAACATTTTTCCGGCCATGGCGAAAAACCCTTGCTTACAGCTTTCCCTGGCATTCCTGCATACTTACCCCGAGTCTTTAACTATTTTCATGCGTTTACCCTGCTGGGCGACGCCGCTTGGATTAGTTATAGTAGTTGGATAGATTCTCGTCGTAATCACACTTAATTCGTTTATTTATTCACCGCAACGCGCTGCAAGGCGCACGGATAGCATCATGCAGGCGCTCCCTTTCGCCACGATTGCTTTTGTTCTTTATGTTGCCGCTGCCATTTGGCAAGGCATGACGCTGTTCCGGCGTGTGCCGCCGCGCCAGGGTATGGTGCGCCTGCTCGCCGTACTGGGCTTACTGTTGCACATTCCTGTGGTGGTCAAGTTAGTCGGCCAATCCCCTGGCCTACTGCCCGGCTTTACCACCAGCGCCACATTGCTAATGGCGGTCGCAGTCAACGTCGTGTTAGTTGCCAGCCTATTTAAACCAGTGCTTAACGCCGGGATTGTACTCTTCCCGCTGGCGGGTATTGCGCTACTCGCCGCCACTTGGCTGCCGAATCAGGGCGGTCATACCGGGCTTACACCAGGTATTTTATTGCATGCGATAAGTTCAGCGCTGGCGTTTGCCGTGCTAGCGATTGCCGCCGTCCAAGCGGTGCTGGTCGGCCTACAAAACCAGGCGCTGCGCCACCATCATATTCGTGGCATTGTGCAGTCGCTACCTCCGCTCACCACCATGGAGCGAGTACTTTTTGAACTGGTGTGGGCGGGCATTATTTTATTGACGCTCTCCATCGCAAGCGGGCTTATTTTTTTAGACAACTTCTTTGCCCAGCATTTGGCGCACAAAACCGTGCTCTCGCTACTGGCCTGGGTAATCTTCACGACCCTGTTGGTTGGTCGTTATCGCTTTGGTTGGCGCGGCATGCGTGCCGTGCGCTGGACACTGGGCGGTTGCGGCCTGCTGGTGCTGGCCTACTTTGGCAGTAAGTTCGTACTTGAGGTTGTACTCAATCGATAACGGCTCAACCGCTGACGGGGCATTAACACGCCTTTGGTTGTCTTGACACACTACTCGCCACCTTCTACAAATCGAGCCTAATCCGCCACAAAGGACTTTTCGACTTGAGCGACGACTTCCCCCTGGGGTTACTGTTCGGCCTGCTAGCCTTACTGATACTGCTTTCTGCGTTTTTCTCCAGCTCTGAAACCGGCATGATGTCGATTAACCGCTACCGCCTGAGCCATCAAGCCAACAGCGGTGACCGCAGAGCCAAACGGGTCATGCGCCTGCTCACCCGCCCAGACCGCCTGATTGGCGTTATCCTGATCGGCAACAACTTCGTCAACAACCTGGCGGCCTCAATTGCGACCATAATCGCCATTCACTTCTTCGGCGACGTATCTGGGCCTGCAATCTCTACTGCTCTGTTGACCATCACGATTCTTATTTTTGCCGAAGTAACGCCGAAGACCTACGCCGCGATCAAGCCCGAGCGGATCGCCTACCCGACCTCCTACGCCCTTGAGCCGCTGCTAAAGCTGCTTTACCCGCTCGTATGGCTGGTTAACGTGATGTCTAACGGCCTGCTCCGGTTGGTGGGCGTTAAAAGCGTTGATAACGGGGGCGATAGCCTGACCCGTGATGAGCTGCGCACGGTGGTTCACGAAGCGGGCACGCTGATCCCCTACCGCCACCGGGCAATGCTGCTATCGATTCTCGATCTTGAGAACGTCACCGTGAACGACATCATGGTGCCGCGCCACGAAGTGCTGGGTATCGACCTGGATGATTCACTCGAAGATATTTTGACCCAAATTCGCACTAGCCAGCATACCCGGCTACCGGTTTATAAAGGCGATATCAATAATATTATCGGCATGCTGCATCTGCGCAACGCGGCACGTTTTCTCTCCAGGGACGAAGTCACCAAGGCCTCGATTGTTCAAGAGGCACGGGAGCCCTACTTTATTCCCGAGTCCACACCGCTCCATACCCAACTGCTCAACTTTCAAAAGCAGAAACGGCGCATCGGCATTGTGGTGGATGAGTACGGCGACGTAGAGGGCTTGGTCACCCTGGAAGATATTCTGGAAGAGATCGTGGGCGAGTTCACCACCGACGTCTCTGAAGATGAAGAGATTCACCAGCAGGATGACGGTAGCCATGTGATTGAAGGCACCGCCAATATTCGTGAGATTAACAAGATGCTCGGCTGGCAGTTGCCTACCGATGGCCCCAAAACGCTCAACGGGTTAATTCTTGAGCACCTTGAAGCTTTTCCAGAAGGCCCAGCATGCCTACAGATCGGCAATATGCGCATGGAGATTCTGGAGATCCGCGACAATCTCATTACCTCGGCGCGCTGCTGGCAAAAGCTGCGGGCGCCACGCCGCTAGTCAGTCATAAACGAATTAGCGGCGGTTAGCCAGATCTTGGTCAGCCGCCGCCTTTAGCGCCCTGACCCGCGCTTCGAGAAACCGCCGCAGCGCTATGTCATCGGCGTCCAGACGGTTGAGTGGGGGCCCAAAGTGCAGGCTCACCGGCGCCCGAAAGCGCTTAGGACACTTTTTTAGCGCCTTGCCATCATGGTGAGATGTCCACGACCCCCACAAGCCTGCTAGCCCTGCCGGAACCACCGGCACATCGTCCCTGGCGAGAATAGCCTCTAGGCCACGCCGAAAAGCGTGAATTTCGCCATCAGGGGTCAATCGCCCTTCAGGAAAGACCATCACAACCTGCCCCTGGCGCAGCGCTGAGCTCACGTCATCCAGAGCGCGCCTCAGGGCGCCGGGGCTGCGTCGTTCAGACTCAATAGGGATTGCGCCGACCAGTTGAAACCACCATTTAAGCCAAGGCGAGTCAAAAATCGGCTGATCCATCACAAAACGCAGCGGTCGGGGGCTAGCACCGCCTAACACCAAGGCATCCATAAAACTGACGTGGTTACACACCACCAGCGCGGCCCCCTGCTTGGGTATATGCTCACGCCCATGCACCTGCAGCCGGTAGCAGAGGCGCATTGAAACAAAAATCAGCCAGCGCAGCGTCTGGCGAGCCGCATTGACCCACCCACTCACGTCGCCGCCTCACGATGGCGTAGGCCCGCCAGAATGGTACTCATCAATTGATCCAGCAGCTCATCTACTTTTAATTGCTGACCCTGCCAATAGCCCAATCGCTCATTAAGCCCTAGCTGAACTAGACCATGAACGCTGCCCCACAGCGTACGCCCCAAACGGCGGGCTTCGAGATCATCCAGCGCTGGCTGGTAGGATTTAAGCGACGCTTCTACTTGGGTAAACAGCGCTTCGATCAAATCGCTCTGGCGCTGATCAAGCTCGCCTTCTTGGGCCAGCGGGTAATCAAACAGCAGTTGCCAGCGGTAACAATCCTGCTCGGCGAACCGCCAGTAGGCTCGCGCCAGCGAACGTAGCCATGGCTCAGGGTCATCGTCGATCAGGCTGGTAATGGTGTGCTGTAAACGCGCCAACGTTTCCACATTGACGTGCTGCAATAAATTATTGAAGCTGCCATATAGCTTCAATAGGGTGCTGGGAGCACAGCCGACCTCTCTGGCCAGGGCACGCAGTGAGAGACCATGGACTGGCTGCTCAGCCAACCACTCATCACAAGCGTGCATGACCTGCGCATGGAGGGCATCGGGCGCATGCTGTCTAGGACGGGCCATGGCGATCTCTTAAGGTCAACGGCAAACAAGAAGGAAGCCTCACTGCGCTTTAGCGGGAGCAAGGGATACGATAGGATACCTTACATCGAACACTGTTTTCGACACTAAAACGCTACATTTCGTGCTTTATTGCGCGAAGTCCCCCGCCATCCAGGTACACTTCCACGACGATTCTGCTTAAGGAGATCGCTATGACGGGGCGATTGCATGTGCAAAATTTACCGCTGACCCGCTTATTGCCAACGCTAGCCACTCCTGAACCGGTGATCGAGTCGCCTAACCTAGCGCCTCGTAGACCAATCTCTGCTATTCGCTTAGAGCAGGGGCAGTACCGGCTCTCGTCGCTATTCTGGGGCCTGACGCCACCCTGGCTGGAAGTGCTGGATCATGCACCCCATTGCGCCCGGGCGGAAACCCTTGGATCACGGGCGATGTTTCGCGATGCCTTTAGCGCTCGCCGCTGCGTTATTCCAGTAAGCGTNNACCCTATTTGGTGACCCAGGTATCCCGGGCGCCGCTGCTATTGGGCGCACTATGGTGCCGCTACCACACCACGTTAACGGCGTTTACCGACTCTGCCGCACTGATCACCGTGCCCGCCAATCTGCTGTTATCGCCGTTAACCGACCGCCTGCCGGTCACTATACCCAGCCATGCGTTATCCGCCTGGCTCAACCCAGACTCCGATACCGAAACGCTTAATTCACTGTTAGCACCCGCACCATTGGAACTGTTGGGCGCTTTTCCGGTATCTAAACATGTCAATAATCCCGCCTACCAGTCATCGACCTGTGCCCATCCTACCGGGTCAATGCTGCGTTGGGCTGTGTCACAGGAGCTGTAATGTTGCGATCCACTTGCATAACCCGCTGGCGTGTTTTCCCGCAGTGCGCAGTGATTGGCGTTATCACCACCATCGCGTTAACACCACAGGCCTTCGCGGCCACCGATGACGCCGTTGCCGACGCCATTGCTGACACAGTCACCCCAATCATTAGCCCCTATGACAGCCGCGATTACCGGGTTTTGACGCTCGAGAACGGCCTCAATGTGCTGTTGGTCAGCGACCCGGAGGCAGACAAGGCGGCAGCGTCGATGAATGTGCGAGTAGGCAGCGCCCAAGATCCTGATGACCTTAAGGGGTTAGCACACTTTCTAGAGCATATGCTGTTTCTAGGCACCGAGCCCTACCCGGAATCTGATGCCTACCAGCGTTACATTTCCAATAACGCGGGCTCTCACAACGCCTTTACCGCGCAGCAGGATACCAATTACTTCTTTGATATTGAGCCATCGGCGCTGCCGGGCGCGCTTGACCGTTTCAGCGAATTTTTCCTCTCGCCGCTGTTTAACGCCGACCATCTGGAGAGCGAACGCAATATCGTTCACTCGGAGTATATGGCGCGTATTCGTGATGAGTCCCGTCGTGAAAACGATGTGCTCAATCAACTGCTCAACCCTGACAACCCCACCACCGGCTTTGCCGTGGGTAGCCGGGAAACCTTAGCCAGCCCGCCGGAAGGCGAGGCAACGCTACGCGAGCGGGTCATCGATTTCTATCATCAGCATTACGACGCCAATGTAATGAACCTGGCGATTGTGGCGCCACAGCCGTTAGATCAGTTGGAGGAGTGGGTAGCCGAGCGCTTTGCCGATATTCCCGACAACAACTTAAGCGTGCCGACGATTGACGCGCCGCTGGTTGATTCAGACACGCTCCCCCGCTATATCGAGCGCCAGTCGCTGCAGGATCGTCGTCAATTACGCTTCTACTTCCCAGTACCCGACCCCACTGACGACTACCGTACAAAGCCGACCCAGGTAATCGCCCACCTGCTTGGCGATGAAGGTGAAGGTAGCCTGTTAGCGGTACTGCGCGATGCAGGACTGGCCGATGGGCTTTCCGCCGGTGCGGGACGCGGCGATGGCAACGAAGCACTATTCACTATCTCCATCAGCCTGACGCCCGCAGGCGTCGAACGCTTGGACGATATTGAAGCCACCCTGTTTGCCGCCATTGAGCAACTGCGTAATGATGGCCTCGCCGAATGGCGCTACGAAGAGCAGGCAAAACTCAATGAGCAGGCCTTCCGCTTCCAGCAGTATGGCGCCCCACAGCAGGAAGCCACTCGCCTTTCTATGAGCCTGTCTCGCTACCCGGTAGAGGATGTGCAGTACGCGGCCTACCGTATGGATGGCCCCGATGCAGAGCGCCAGCAGGCTTATCTTGACGCGCTAACGCCGGATAACATGCTGCGCTTCTACTCAGCACCGGATATCGAAAGCGACACTGTCTCACCTTGGTTCAATACCCAATGGGAAGAGCAGGTGCCTGAACAGCCGGGTCAGCCCCTGAGTGGTTTGGCGCTCCCGGGGCCCAACCCCTTTATCGCCAGCGACCTGACACTGCTGGAAGGCCAGGATGAGCGCCCCAGCCTGCTGGTCGACACGCCCTCGTTTACCGCTTGGCACATGCAGGATGAGCGCTTTAACACTCCCACGGTTGAGTGGCGGGTCAGTCTGCAAAGCCCCACCGCCAGCTACTCCGCCCATGAAGCAGTGCTCACTCGGCTACTCGCCAACTGGCTCAACGACAGTTTGAATGAATCCCTCTACCCAGCATGGTTGGCAGGGCAGTCGTTTAGCGCTTACCCCCACGCCAGGGGCATGACACTATCGTTCTCAGGCTGGCGTGATGGCCAAACCCCGCTGATTGAACAAGCCCTAGAGCAATTAGAGAGCGCAGAAATCACCGACAGTGCTTTCGAGCGCGTGCGTTATCAGTTGCAGCGTGAGTGGCGCAACGCGCCCCAAGCATCGCTCTACGGCCAAGCTAGCCGCACGCTGGGCGAAGCCCTGCTCACACCACAATGGTCTACCGCTGAGCTTCTCGCTGCCAGCGAGCGCTTTGACCGTGGTCATCTGGAAGATTTTCGTCAACGCTTTCTAGATGACCTGTACGTCGATGCCATGGCGGTGGGCAACCTGGACGCTGATCTGGCGCGTGAACAAACACAGCTGATGCGTGCCAGGCTAAAACCGCGGTTAAACCGCGACGATATTGCTAACCTCACCCCACTTGCAGCGAGTGATGAGCACAGCGTGCTGCACCCTCACAGCTCTCGGGATGAGTCCTTGGTTCTGCGCTATCTGCAAGGCCGCGATCAGACGCCAGAGGAACAAGCCACCACCGCCGTGATCGCCCAGTGGCTGGAAACACCGTTCTACCAGCAACTACGCACCGAGCAACAGCTCGGCTACATCGTGAACGCCGGCTATTCGCCGCTGCTCGAAGCGCCAGGGATTGCCCTCGTGGTGCAATCACCCGACGTAGACAGCGGCACCATTGCCGAACGCATGGATGTGTTTCTTGATGAGGCTAACCAGCGCCTTGAACAACTCAGTGACGCTGACTTAGCGCCTTATCGCCAAGCAGTTCACGACCAGTTGCGCCAGCGCGATACCAGCCTTGCGGGCATGGCCAACCGCTATTGGCAAGCCACCGCGTTGGAAGACGTGCGCTTTGATCGCCGCGACCAACTGGCCGAGCTGGTGCTAAACGTTAACCTTGAAGATATTAAGGCCCTATTGCCATCGCTGCGCGAGCACACCCTGGATCTACGCTTTAATCCAGGCGACGAACCCAGCGATGTCAGCAATTATCGTGAAGAGCGCTCACCCTTGCCCAAAGTGCGTGATGACAGTGCGTAAAGAGAACTTCCTACAGGAGTGACCTAAACGGGTACCGGCTCAGGCGTCAAATGCTTGAGCCGGCATCATGGCTTCCACGAACATCACCAACTCTTCCAAAATCTGCCGCTCGCGATCAGTAAGCGTTTGCTGATTGTACTGAGCGATTTCCCGCGCAAACGCCTTGAGGGTAAAGCCCGCCAGGGCCGGATCATTGATCCGCATCCAACGAAACGCTTCCCACTGCTCGCGCTCTTCGCCTTCCAACGTGTCGGGGTAACTGCGCGCACGAAAGCGAAACAACATCTCTTCCAAGCGCGGATCCTGAAACGCAAAGCGCTGCCCTACCAAATCCCACGGCTCCATCTCTCGCACCCGCTCCATCTGCTGACGGTCGGCAGCCGAGAAGAAACTGCCTGAGTAGAGCATTAGATCAGGGTCTTGCGGCGCATCGTCGTAGCCTGCACTAAATACCTCTGCGACCTTTGCGGCGACACCGCTGGCATCGCGCAGGGCTTTCCAGTGCTGCCGACAAGCCATCACATCCAAGCCTAAGCGCGCGACAATGGTGCCATACTCACCCTGCTGAGGCCCCTCAACGTCTTTCAAAGCACTGGCGGGAAACACCACCGGGCAGCGGTTGATATGAATCACCTTTAGCGGAATACGCGCCTCGCCTTCGGCTAAATCCTGCTGACTGACAAACACGCGCTCACGAACCTGCTCCGCCGACATACTCAGCATATCGCTGGGATCAACGCTCAAATCGTAAACGATCACCCCATTAGGATTTGTCGGGTGTTCAGCCATCGGCATGACTAACGCACTACAGCCCCTGCTGGCGGGATAACGACGGGAGATATGCAGCAGCGGTTTGGCGTTGGGCAAGTCAAGCTGCTTAGCCACCGCGCGCTTACCGCGCAGACCGAGTAAATAGTCGAACAGCTTCGCATTGCGCGCCTTGAGCAAGCGGGCCAACGCAATCGTGGCCCGTACATCGGCTACCGCATCGTGGGCCCCTTCATGGGCAATGCCGTTAGCCGCAGTTAAGTGCTCAAGCTTGAAGCTGGGCGCGCCGTCTTCGCGCAGTGGCCACTCAATGCCATCAGGACGCAGCGCATAAAAGGCGCGCACAACATCGATTAAATCCCAGCGGGAATTGCCGTTTTGCCACTCACGGGAATAAGGGTCGAGCAAATTACGGTAAAACAGATGGCGGGAGACTTCGTCATCAAAACGCAGGCTGTTGTAACCCACCACGCAGGTGCCCGGCTCACTCATATGGCGCTGAATCTCGCCCGCGAATTCTGCTTCGGGTAAACCATGGCGTTGGGCTTTTTGAGGCGTAATACCAGTGATCAAACAGGCGGCAGGATGAGGCAGGTAATCATCGGCGGGCTTGCAGTAGAGCTCGATCGGCTCGCCGATCTCGTTCAGGTCAGCATCAGTGCGCAGGGCTGCGAACTGTGCGGGCCGATCGCGACGCGGATCCGCCCCGAAGGTTTCATAGTCATGCCATAGAAAACTGGCAGGGGCAGCATTGGGTGGCGCCATGAACAATCACTCCGCTGGGCAGTTAAAAGCCCAAGCCTAGCACACCCGCCGCCCCTTTCGCCGCGTCTTCCGCGCTTTTAGGGTTAGCTTTTGGGGAGCGTAACGTTCAGTTCAAGCACTGAGCAGTTGTCTTCGCTGTCCAAGGAAATTTGAATGGCGTCGTCATCCACATGGACGTAGCGACGGATCACCTCAAGCAGCTCGCGCTCAAGCATCGGCATATAGTCGGGCTGCCCGCGCTGGCTACGCTGATGCGCCACAATAATTTGCAAACGTTCTTTGGCTACCGAGGCGGATTTTCTGCGCTCACGCTTCAAGAACTCAAGCAGTTTCATCGACGACCTCCCCCGAACATACGGCTGAGCAGGCCTTTGCGTTGCATTTCATGAAAACGCAGCGGCATGTCTTCGCCGAGCAGGCGCGATACCGTATCGCTGTACGCTTGGCCCGCATCGCTGGAGATATCGTGGGTAACGGGCACGCCCTGGTTAGAGGCACGCAGCACGGCCTCAGACTCAGGAATCAAGCCCAGCAGGTTAATCGCCAAAATTTCGCGGATATCGTCGAGCGTCAGCATATCGCCGGAGGTCACGCGCTCGGGATTATAGCGGGTCACCAACAGGTGCTCTTTGATAGGGTCTTCGCCCTGTTCGGCACGTCGGGTTTTAGAAGCCAGCAGCCCCAAAATACGGTCAGAGTCACGCACTGACGACACTTCCGGGTTGGTGACCACAATCGCCTCGTCAGCAAAGTACATGGCCAACTGCGCACCACGCTCAATGCCGGCGGGTGAATCACAAAGAATGAAATCGAAATCTTCTTTCAATTTCTCCAGAATCTCCGCAACCCCGTCTTGGGTCAAGGCGTCTTTATCACGGGTTTGAGAAGCTGGCAAAATAAACAGATTCTCGACGCGCTTATCACGAATCAGCGCCTGATTAAGCCCCGCTTCACCTTGAATCACGTTGACTAAGTCATACACCACGCGTCGTTCGCAGCCCATGATCAGGTCGAGATTCCGCAGGCCTACATCAAAATCGATTACGACTGTTTTTTTACCGCGCAGCGCAAGCCCCGTAGAGATGGCTGCCGCGCTAGTGGTTTTACCGACCCCTCCTTTACCAGAGGTCACTACAATTATCTTGGCCAAGAGTCACTTCCTTCTTGAAGTCGTTCGTCGCGAGCGCGAGTCAGTTGGCGCTCTGCGCATAACGGGAACGTCAATGTCATCAACATGCCATACTGTAACGGATAGCGTCTTCGGCGTCGCTAGGCATGAAGCACCAACGCAGCCTCATACAAATACCTTAGCCCAGTGGCTTAATTTCAAGCTGTTCTTTTGTAAAGTGAACTTCTGCGGGCCGCCCCAGAAGCTGAGCGTCGATATCTTCAGAGCGTTTGTAATTGCCTGCCACTGAAAGCAGTTCAGCCTCCAATTCGCGGCAATAAATACCCGCTTGGGTATTACCATGAATACCCGCCAGCGCACGACCACGCAGCGCGCCATAAACATGAATACTGCCAGCGGCCAGCACTTCTGCCCCGGCATTCACCGCTCCAATCACCACTAAATCTCCATCAGAGGCGCTTACTTGCTGCCCCGACCGCACGGTACCGCGATAAAGCCGCGTAGCGAGCGTTGGCGCTTCCGCCTCACTCAGTTCCTCCTCACGGGCAACTTCTTGTACCGGCGAGCTGTTCACACTTTCAAGCACCCGGGCACGGCCCTCTGCCACCGGCGGAAACCACCCCAACCCCAGCGCCCAGGACGATTGGCGAACCGGCTCGGTGCCACCGCGTACGGCCACCGGCAACAGCTTATGGTCACGACACACGGCACAAATGCGCTCAAGGGCTAAGTGGGGTTCATCGAGTTTTTCCACGCTGAGCACAACCGGTGTATGCTGAAAGAAAGCGGGGGACTGGGAGAATTTGCCAGCCAACTGCTGCCGGATTTGCTCCGGATCAGCACTACTTAGCTCCATGACGGTCATCGGCAACATGCCGCCTTTGAAGGTAAAGGCCACTGCGGCACTATCCACGTTAAGGCTCATGGCCAAACTCCCCGTCATGTTCAGATAAGATAAAGGTAGCGTACTATCACGCATTTCGTCGTCTAGAAACACTGTAGTCTAAAAACAGTGTGGTCTAGAAGCAGTGTGGCCTAGAAAATAGACGTTTATCACACCATAGTAAGGCCAAGCTAAGCGACAGCGCCGGTGACTGCAACCACTGAGCCGCTTTTTTCATGCTACGCATTTCATACTAGCAGGATGATCCATGCACGGACTGTTAAGACGACTGTTCGCACCTCGGTGGCAACACCCTGATCCCGAGGTGCGCCGTCAGGCCCTCCAGCGATTGAACCCTGAGCAAGCAGAGCAGCGCCAAGCGCTGCAGTCGCTCACTCAAGATAGCGACAGCCAGATTCGCCTAGCCGCGCTGCTGGCCCTGGATGACTGCGGAGGCCTGGTCGACGCTTACTCGTACCACCAGCAGGATGAAGCCTGGTTTAATGCCGTTTGCCAACGTCTCAGCGGGCGTGAAGGCCATACCGACTTGCACCAACGCCAATCCTTGGTGGAACAGATCGAAGAGCCGCGGGTACTGAGCGCGGTGGCCCTACAGGGTGACAACCTTAATCTACGCTTGGCCGCACTGAGCAAGCTGGGCGATGAGAATGATCTGATTCATCAAGCTTGCCACAACGGCGTGGCCGCCATTCGCCACCAGGCTGCCCAACGCATTGAGGGCGAAGAAGGACTAAAACGGTTGTTAAAAGAGGCCCGCCGCGACCGCCATGTGGTGCGTCTGGCACGGGAACGCCTCAACCGATTGCGTAGCGACGCCCAGTGGCTGGAAGCTGAAGAGCAGCAGCGCGAAACGCTCCTGAATCAATTAGAGCAGCACGCCCGTGCGCCTTGGGAACCCCTCTATGGCGGCCGCTTTCGCCATTTTGAACGGCAGTGGGAACAGTTGAACCAGCCGGCAAGCGTGGAGCAAGAGCAGCGCTTTCATCAAGCGGTGCTCAATTGCCGCAAGACGCTTCACGACCACGAAACCCAGGAGCAGGCGCGCCAGCAGAGCGACGAGCGCCGTGAAGAAGCCGAAAACACCCGCGAACAGCTGCTTGAAGGCATCGAAGAAACCCTTGATGGCCTGCGCCACGCCTCAGCCATGACTGTGCAAGATATCGACAGCCTACGCGCCCAGCGCCAACTACTGGGCCAACGCTGGCAGGCGCTTTCTGATATCCATCCGCCCAGCGAGACCCTGCGCCAGCGCTACACGTTGGCGATTCATCACTACGACCAGTGCTTAGAGGCATGGCAACGCTGGTGCGCGGCAAGCGCCCCCATCGAAACCGCACTGGCCAACGGCAACCACGCTATCCTCGCCACGCTGATGAGCGAATGCCAGTGGCCGGATGCCTTAACGCCTCCCGCGCTGCTCGGCCGTGCCCAAGCGGCTCTCAACGCTGAACACACCACATCTTCGCAGCCGAAAGAAGACAACGCCACCCTAAAAGCACATGGCGCAGAACTCGACACTTTTGAGCACTTGTTAGAGCGCGGCGCCTTTAAAAGTGCCAGCCGTCTGCATCAGCGGCTAAAGCCGCGCATTGAAGCGCTGGAAAGCCCAGCCGCTCAACCGCTCAAAACGCGCTTAAAGCACTTAGCCGCCCGGCTCGCGGAATTACGCGACTGGCGGGGGTTTGTCGCCGGACCAAAGCGCGAGCAGCTATGTGCCAGCATCGAAACCCTCGCGAATGACCGCCATATGGCGGAAGAAGCACTTGACCGCCACCATCGCCAACTGGTCAAAGAGTGGAAATCACTGGGAGATGCCGCGGCTAACCGCGAACAGTCTGCTCGTTTTCGCAGCGCCTCGGATCGCATCCACGAACGTCTCGCCCCTTGGCGAGACCAGCTCAGCAAAGAGCGTGAGGCAAACCTTCAAGCCCGCGAAGCGCTGTGCGATCAGCTGGAAAACCTGCTGGCTCAGCCCGCCGAAGACGCCGACCCCGATGTGCTACGGCAAATCCGCGACAAAGCGCGCCACCAGTGGCGGCACTACAGCCCTGTCCCCCGTGAACGCTCCGAGGCCGTTGGGCGGCGCTTTGGTGTCATCCGCCATCAGCTACAGGCGTTGATCGATCAGCGCGCTGAAACTATCGCCTCGCAAAAACGGGATCTGATCAGCCAGGTGAGCGCGCTGCGCAGCGACGAAAGCCAACCTCTTGCACAGCGCATTCACTTGACCAAACAGCTGCAGCAGCAGTGGCGGGCCCTGGGCCGGGCACTCAAAGGCGAAGAGCAAACGCTGTGGAAAACCTTCCGTCACGAATGTGATCAACTCTTTGCCCAGCGCGATGCACATAAAAATGAGCAGGCGGCGCGCCAGCAACAGCAGCTTGATGAGATGCAAGCCCTCATCGACGAAATGGATAGCTGGCAGCCGATTGAGGCGAGTGAGTCGGCCACGCTGGAGCGCTTTATCAAACAAGCCAATCAGCTTGAGCCGCTGCCACGCAATCGGCGCAGTGAAGGTATGCAGCGGCGGATGAGTGGCATCGTGCGTGCGCGCCGAGAACGCTTAAACCGCCTGGCGGTTGCCGATACGGTTCAACAGTGGCATGCGATCATGCCATTAGTGAGCGCTCACTTGGCTGCCGACCAGCGCTACCTNNCTACCTCGGCGAGGGGATCCCAAGCGATGTGGAAGCGCAGGCGGTTCTCGGCACTTCACTGCCTGCCGCCTTTAATGAGGCGCATAACGCACGCAACCATCAGCGCCATAGCGTAGCGGTACCGCTATCAGACGCTGATCACACTCGCATCGCCGACTCCCTCGCTAGGCTAAGAGTGCACCTCTCGATGCTGGCTGTGGGTAGCGTGCGGCAGAGCGATGAGCCGTTGCGCCTGGCGATTCAGGTAGAGCGTTTGAATGAAGGCTTCAATCAAGAGCGCAGCCGTGATCAAGAAGTGATCGACATCTTGGTCTCGCTATTGGCGCTAGGGCCAATACCAGCCACGCTATGGGACGCTGAAGTAGAAGAGTTGGATAACCTGCTTAGCCGACTAGCGCGAGTCCCGCTACCTTAAGCGTTAGCAAGAAAACGGGAGGCTTATAGCCTCCCGTTTGCGCTCTCTTCTTGGGCTAACCACTAGCCCATAAACTGACCACCGTTGATATCGATGTTCGCACCGGTGATAAATCCTGACTCCTTATCGGCTAAGAAGGTAACCAGTCGGCCAATCTCCTCTGGCGTGCCATAGCGCTTCACCGGGATTGTTTCCCGGATTGCTTCGCGCACTTTTTCTGGAATATTCATGATCATATCGGTGGCGATATAGCCAGGCGACACGGTATTGACGGTAATCCCTTTGGTCGCTGTTTCCTGTGCCAGTGACATGGTCAAGCCATGCATACCGGCTTTCGCCGCCGCGTAGTTGACCTGGCCAAACTGACCTTTACGACCGTTGATGGATGAAATATTAATAATTCGACCATAGCCATTCTCAAGCATCATCTCAATGACACTTCGGCAGGTGTTAAAAACGCTGTTGAGATTGGTATCGAGCACTTCGTACCACTGCTCGTAAGACATTTTTTTCATGGTGCCATCACGGGTGATCCCCGCACAGTTCACCAACACACTAATCGGGCCATACTTGTCGTGGATTTGGCGGGCTCCTTCCAGGCAGGCACTGTGGTCAGAAAGGTCGACACCCGACAATTCGATATTGCGATAGCCGTCGGCGTGCTGCGTTTCTAGCCAGGTCTTGGCCTTGTCGGGATTGCGATAACCCGCCACGACCAGATATCCCGCATCTGCCAACGAACGACAAATTGCCGTACCGATACCACCAGTTCCACCAGTTACCCAGGCGACGGGGGCTTGATTGGCCATTGACTACCTCCCTGAAATGACAAATGGCTTGGATCTCAAAGCGCGCACATTGCGCCGCAAGCCTTTGTGAATAAGCGCGACTGCGCTTGTATTACCCTAGTGCATAATTTTCTTGAACAATGCACCAACGTAAGCTTTTTGTTATGGCTATATAAAGCATAGCTGCACTTACCCCATGTTGCCGCAGGTCATAATCAACGGCTATAAGCCAAACGTGTTAATCACTCTATTGACTTCGCCTAAAACTTCTGTAGAATACTCCACACGTTGATGCGGGGTGGAGCAGTCTGGTAGCTCGTCGGGCTCATAACCCG
>LGOV01000071.1_pt7 | contig 38651 bp, 36 predicted proteins | sample 469881 | NCBI WGS metagenome assembly LGOV01 (sample SAMN03857199, study PRJNA290197) | marine sediment metagenome | biome: marine cold seep biome; feature: cold seep; material: marine sediment; isolation source: sample #5579, elevator 3A push core 41 containing 12 cm of sediment... ...
TCTGATAGAATATTTGTCGCTACTATATCTTTAGGAATATCTTCATTAAGTTGATAACTTATATGAAGTTTATTTATTTTATCTACAATTTTAGGATTTATATCATAAACTAGCACTTGATGTTCATTATTACTTAGAACACTTGATAGTGCAAGACCCCAAGATCCACCACCAATAACNNATCTAATCACGCTTTCTTAATATTATTTTGATAGGTGTTCCTTCAAAATTAAATGATTCACGTAAACGATTCTGTAAGTATCTTTGATAACTAAAGTGCATTACATTTTCATCATTAACAAATAAAACAAATGTTGGTGGTTTAGCGGCAACTTGTGTTGCATAAAACACTTTTACTTTACCTTGGTTATGGTTTTTCGGAGGATTAACGTAAAATGCGTCTAAAATAACATCGTTTAATACACTTGTTTGAACACGACGATTATAGTTTTTAAATATCGCTTGAATATGAGGGAATAGTGTATTAACTCGTTGTTTTGTTAAAGCGCTTAAGAAAATAATTGGGGCGTATGTAATAAATTGAAAATGAGATCTAATTTCTTTTTCCCAACGACCCATTGTTTTGGTATCTTTTTCAACTGTGTCCCATTTATTAACAACAATCATTACTGCTTTTCCAGCATCGACTGCGTATCCTGCGATTTTTTTATCTTGTTCTCTTATTCCTGTTTCAGCATCGATTAAAATCAAACTGATATCACTTCTGTCAATTGCGCTTAATGCTCTTAAAACACTATATTTTTCAGCATTTTCATAAACTTTTCCTCTTTTGCGAAGTCCGGCGGTATCTATTACTACATAGTCTTGATCATCATAAGTAAATAAACTATCTATTGAATCCCGAGTTGTTCCACTTATTTCTGAAACTATAACTCTTTTTTCTCCTAATAGTGCATTTGTTAATGACGATTTCCCGACGTTTGGACGTCCAATTAAACATAGTTTTATTCGATCTTCCTCATAAGTAATATCGTCGATATGAGGTAATTTATGAACGATACTATCTAATAAATCACCAATTCCAACTCCATGAAGTGAACTTACGGGAATAGGTTCTCCCAGTCCAAGACTATAAAACTCATACATTGTATCAGTTAAATTAATATCATCAGCTTTGTTTAAAGCAATAACAACTGGTTTTTGTGATTTATATAACATTCTTGCGATATATAAATCATCATCAGTTATTCCACTTCTGATATCACAAAGAAGAACGATTAAGTCTGCTTCTTCAATCGCGATTTCTGTTTGTGATTTTATTTCATGAATAAAAGGAGCATCGTTAAAGTCGATACCCCCGGTGTCAATTATATTAAATTCTTTTGTTAACCATTCTGCTTTTGAATAAATACGGTCTCTTGTGATTCCTGGTTGATCATCAGTTATTGATAATCGTGATCCGATAATTCTATTAAACAGTGTTGATTTTCCAACATTTGGTCTTCCAACGATTGCGACAGTTGGTAACATATGACCACTTCCTTTTACTTAAACTCGTCAAATTTATCTTTAAATAAATCTCCTAATGTTTGTGTTTTTACTTTTTCTTCTGTTTCTTTATATTTACTAAAGATAGCTCTTTCTTTTTGTTCTAATAGAGCTTTCATGCTGATTTTCATACGCCATTGTCTTTTATCTACTTCTAATATTACAGCGTTAATAACGTCATCAACTTTTAAAGCATCCCCAACAGAATTAATTCTTTCAGAACTAATTTCTTGAATTGGTAAAAATGCTTTTACACCTTGTACTTTTACTAAAGCACCACGTGTTTGAATTTCTTCTACTGTTCCACTTACTTCTTCGTTTACACGAACTGAAACATCGTTCCAAGGATTATAATCTAAATGTTTTTTACTTAAACTCATACGTTTTTTCTGAACATCTAGACTTAATATTTTCAATTTTAATTTGTCGTTAACTTCTACTGTACCAGCTAAGTTTTCGCGAGGGTTCCATGAATAATCTTTACTGTTAATTATTCCTACAACGTCTCTTTCAACTTCAACTAACATACCAGTAGCCATTTTACGGACGATTTTACCTTCAACTTCATCTCCAACTTTATGCTCTTCAGCAAAAATATCCCATGGAGCTTTTTGAAGTCTTTTTGTACTAAGTCCTAATTTATTTTTTTCTTTAGAAATGATTTCAACTGTTACTTTATCATTTTCTTTTAAAACATCACTAGCTTTGTTTATACGATGATGACTGATTTCACTACGATGTAGTAATCCTTCATTAGCACCAATTTTAACAAAAGCTCCAAAATCAAGGACACGAGTTACAACACCTTCGTGTTTGTCTCCTACTTGTAATGTTTCAAATTCAACTTTCTTAGCTTTTTTAATATCCTCAATTAATACTAATTTTCTAGAAACAACAATACGTCTTTCATCATTTTCAATAACTTTACACGTTAGTGTTTTTCCTTTGAAATCTTCAGGATCAATTTGTTTTATATCAATATGAGAGATTGGCATAAAAACTTCAACGTCCATATATCTTAAAAGTAATCCCCCACGAGTTACTTTTGTAACTTTTGCTTCGATTTTTTCGTTGTGTTTTGTTTCCTCGTCAAATTTTCCACGATTTTCTTCACGCAACATATCCATTCTTGATAATAAAATACTTTGGTTGTCATGATCAATTTTTGTTACTCTGAATTTTAGTATTTCTCCTTCTTTGACAACTTCTTTACAAGAGTCAATCGGAGTTAAACTCAACCCATTTTTATAGATTTTACCATCGGCAAAAGCTTGAATATCAACATAGCATACGTCGTCTGTCACTTGGAAGACTGTCCCTTCAACAATTTTTCCAATTTTGACATTGTTCATTTTAAATTCCACTGTTCTCTACCTCTCTTATTCTTAAAGTAATTAAAGAAACTACCTCGTCTATTGTTAGATGTGACGTATCAATTATGATAGCGTCATCAGCCGGTTTTAAAGGGCTGTGTACTCGTGTTGTATCGAGATAATCCCTTCGTGCTATTTCTGTTCTTAGTAAATTTATATCACTTTTTATTTCTCGTTCTAAATTATCTTTGTGTCTTCTTTCAGCTCTTTCATCAATTGAAGCTGTTAAAAAGAATTTAAAGTTTGCGTTTGGTAATACTTTGTAGCCGATATCACGGCCATCCATTACTACGTTTTCATTTTTAGCCATCAATTGTTGAATGCTAACAAGTTTCTCTCTAACACTTAAATATGAAGATACTTGGGAAACATTATTTGATACATCATTATTTCTGACTCTTTGACTAACGTTAATACCATCCATAAAGAGATTTTCTTTTTTAAATTTAAAGTTGGTTTTATATATGAAATCAAATTCTGTTTCAATATTGATATCAATATTTTTTTCAATTGCTTTCAAAGTGATTGCTCGGTACATTGCACCGGTATCAATATAAGTATAACTTAATTCTTTGGCAAGCAGTTTTGCAATTGTGCTTTTCCCAGCACCAGCGGGGCCATCAACAGCAATTTGAATGTATTTCATATTTTCACCTCTTTACAGCCATTTTTTATTATAACAAAATTTCTAGAAATTACACACTTATTTTACTTCTTTTGTCATTTCTTTTAATTGTTTTATTTCATATGGTTTTAATCTTCTTACTTCCCCTGTTTTTAAGTTATCGAGTGTAATTACTCCAAATCTAACTCTTTTAAGTTTTAAAACAGGATGATTCACTGCTTCAAACATTTTTTTTACTTGGTGATATTTTCCTTCTTTTATAATAATAGTTGCGAATGATGTTTCATTTTTCTTATTATATTCAACATCTTTGATAATCGCTTTTTTCGTGATATATCCTTCCATTTTAACACCACGTGATAATAATAGAGATTCTTCTTTTCGTAAAAATCCCTTCATTTTTACACGGTATTCTTTTTCAACTTTATGTTTTGGCGAAGTCATTAAATTAGTAAATTCACCGTCATTTGTCATTAGTAAAACACCAGAAGTATCATAATCTAGTCTTCCTACAGGATAAACACGTTTTTCTGAGGGAACTAAATCAGTTACCTTATTTCGTTCGAATTCATCGCTTGTAGTTGACACATATCCTTCTGGTTTATATAAAACATAATAAACTTTTTCTTCTTTAGATATCGTTTTTCCGTTAACCATTACAACGTCTTTACTTGATACTTTCGTCCCTAATTCTTTAACGACAATACCATTAATTTTCACTTTTCCTTCTGTGATTAGTTGTTCTGCTTTACGTCTTGAACAGTATCCACTATTCGCTATAACTTTTTGTACTCGTTCCATTTTTTCCACCTCGTTACAAGATAAAAAGAGGTTCCCCTCTTCTTATTGTCAAATAAGTTCTTCAATTGTTAGATGAACATAACTAATTCTACGTTCTTTAATATCTTTAACAACAAACCTAAGTGATATTCTAATTGGTTCATCATCGTCGTGTTCATAATTAATTATTTCCTGAATAAACGTATATCCATCATCAACCTCAGGGATATCTTCAAACATTTCATAAAGCCATCCTGCTAGATTACTATACTGTGATTTTGGAGGGTTACCGATTCCTAATTCTTCAAATAAATCTTCTAAATCAATTTCAGCGTTAACTCCATATTTATTTTCTTTAATTTGTTGGATAAATTCATCGTCAATTTCATCATGTTCGTCGTATATTTCTCCAACTAATTCTTCTAAAGCATCTTCCATTGTAACAATTCCACTTGTACCACCATATTCACCACTTACTACTGCCATATGAGTATTTTCGCGTTGTAATATTTCAATAAAGGTATCAACTTTCATTGATTTTGATACGAACATTGGTTTTTTCATTAAATCACGAATTACAATTTTTTCGTCTTTAATAAGTTTTGTAAATAAGTCTCTTTCATGAAGTATTCCAATTACGTTATCTCTTGTTTCTTCAAATATTGGAATACGTGAAAATTGATTTTCAAAAAACATCTTCTTAATATCTTCTAAATCCTCATCAACTTCAATTCCAATCATATCAACTCGTGGAGTCATAATATCATAAACTAATTTTTCACTTAAATCCAGAACACTTTGCAGCATCTCTGCTTCATCTTCATCAATCGATCCTTCTTCTTCCATCGTATCGATAATTGTTTCAAGTTCATCACCTGTAACAGAGACTTGTACTTCATTATTTTCTTTAACCATCCAGCTTTTTATTTTTATAAATATCCATGTTACTGGCGTTAAAATATAAATAAGTCCGTATAGTACTCTACTTAGTAATAAAGCTAATTTCTCAGCATTATTTTTAGCGAAACTCTTTGGCACAATCTCTCCAAATATTAGAATAATTGTTGTCATAACAAAAGTATTTACTAAATTAACTGCTGTTTCATTATTAACAAAAATACTTGAAAAGAAACTAACGCTTACTGTTGCTAAAGCAATATTAGCTAAGTTATTTCCTACTAAAATAGTCGTTAGTGTTTTATCAAAGTTTTCTGTAATCCATAAAGCCTTTTTACTACCTTTTTTACTATCTTCTATAAATGTTTTTAACCTTATAATATTTACAGAAGAAAACACCGTTTCACTCATTGAGAAAAACGCAGAAATAAATAGTAAAATAATCATTAAAATTACTAAATTATAGGATACATCTCCTATACTAAGTAACACCGTGGCGGAATAATCCAATTTACCTCACATCCTTAAGCTCTTGTATCATATTTCCCAGTATTTGTATTGATAACGACTTTATCGCCTCTGTTTACAAATAAAGGAACTTGTAGTTTAAATCCAGTTTCAACTATACAATCTTTTGTTGCGGTTTGAGCTGTGTTTCCTTTTACTGCAGGATCAGCTTCTGTAACTTCTAATGTTACTTTTTCCGCAATATCTACTCCCAAAATTTCACCTTCGAAGCTAACAACATTAACTTCCATACCTTCAATAATAAAATTTAATTGATATTCTATTTGCTTTTTAGTAATTTCTATTTGTTCATAAGTTTCATTATTCATAAATACATGAATATCACCCATAGCATATAAATAGGCCATTTTATCTTTATCAATATGTGCTGTAGCTACTTTTTCACCTGCACGCCAAGTTTTATCAATAACTGCTCCTGAACGTAAATTACGCAATTTACTTCTAACAAAAGCACTACCTTTTCCCGGCTTAACATGTTGGAATTCAATAACACCCCATAAGTTGCCATCGCTTTGAATTGTGATACCTGTTTTAAAATCATTTGTAGTAATCATTTATACTCACTCCTAATCATAGATAATATTATAATAAAAAAAGATGTATTTGTCTACAAAATCCCATAAATCTTTCATATATATTTATTATTTAATATTAATACTATCTAAATTAAACAGTTTGACATATCTATTGAACAAGATTATAATCATTTGTGAGGAGTGATTTTATGAGTGGATTTAGTATAGCAATCGCAATCATAGCAGGACTTGCTTTAGGATGGCTTATGGTTAGAAATAATAATGTTGATTTCTCAAAAATCCATATTATTAATCGAAATGACTTTATAAATAATATGCGAAAAGGTCAATTAATCGATATTCGTAAAAAAGAAGCCTATCAACAAGATAAAATAAAAGGTGCAAGAAACTTTAGAATGAGCGACTTAACTTCTAAATATAGCAAGTTAAGAAGAGATCAATCAATTTACTTATATTGTTCTAATGGTAAAAAAAGTAAAAGAGCAGCTAAAAAATTAATTCGTAATAATTCATCAGATGTTTATATCTTAGAAGGTGGAATTAAAGCTTACAATAATTTTAATTAAAAAAATGCACAAAATTTTGTGCATTTTTTATTTCTAATAATATGCAATATATCCGTCACACCTAGTTTCAGTTCCTGCGATATAATGATTTTCCTCTTTTAAGATTATTTGTCCTCTTCCAAATCCACCACTATTCAAATCAATTTTTATTTGATGTCCTTTTTCTTTAAGTTTCTTAATTACATACTCATCAAAACTATTTTCTAACGCTACTTTCAGTCCATCATCCCATCTAAATCTAGGAGCATCAAGTGCACTTTGAGGATTCATTTTAAAATCTATTAGATTCATAACAACTTGAATATGTCCTTGAGGTTGCATAAATCCTCCCATCACACCAAAAGGTCCAACTGCTTTGTTGTCCTTCATAATAAATCCCGGAATAATTGTATGGTAAGTTTTCTTTCTTGGCATCAAACAGTTATGATGATTTTTATCTAAACTAAATGTATGACCTCTATTTTGCATAGCAATACCTGTACCGTCTATCATAATTCCACTACCAAATCCCATATAATTACTTTGAATAAATGAAACCATGTTTCCATCTTTATCTGCTGTTGCTAAATATACTGTACCAGCTTTTTTGTAATCTATTGGACTATGAAGTAAAGCTTTACTAGTTAAGTCTTTCTGACGCAATTTAACGTATTCATCACTTAACAAAAATTCTTTGTTAATCTTCATGAATTTCTCATCAGTAACATACTCCAATGTATCGCTAAAAGCTATTTTTATAGCCTCTATTTGTTGATGCAAGGTTTCTACTTCCCCTTGGATAAAATCATTCTTTTTTAAAAGATTTAATGCCATCAATGCTGTAATTCCTTGTCCGTTAGGAGGAATCTCACAAATATCATACCCTTTATAATCAACACTTATCGGATTAACAAACTCACTATCATATTCTGATAAATCAGTTGCATCAATATAACCATTATATTTCCCCATAAATGATACAATCTTTTTCGCCAAATCCCCGTTGTAAAAACTATCAGCATTTGTTTTACCAATTTCTTCTAATGTAGAAGCATGATATTCACTTTTAAAATAGTCTCCTGCTTTATAAGGTACTCCCTCTTTTGTAAATACTTTGAAGAAATGATCAAATTCACTTGTTTTATTTACTTTTTTATAATAATTTAAAGCTCTTTCAAAATTTTGGCCAACCGTATTACCTAATATGAATCCATTTCTAGCAAGATTTATCGCAGGTGTTAATACTTCTAATAAAGATAAATTACCCCACTTCTCTACTAAAGCAGCCCAGCCTTTTGGCGTTCCTGGAACTGTTATAGGAATTACTCCACCTACTGGCATTTTCTCATATCCTAGTTCCTTCACTTTTTGAATACTAATATTTCTTGAACTATACCCACTACTATTCATCCCATATAGTTTTTCTTTATAATATACAAGAGCAAAACAATCACTACCGATACCGTTGCTCGTTGGTTCAACAACAGTTAAAGCAGCAGCTGTAGCAACAGCTGCGTCAATGGCATTTCCACCCTTTTTCAATATCTCTAAGCCTGCTCGCGAAGCTAAACCTTCACTTGTAGCCACAACACCATTTTTAGCATATACACATTGCTTATTACTTTTAAACAGATTATTCATAAGAATCACTCCCATTGGTTTAATTATAACACAGCATATAAGTTTTATTTTTACTGATATTTTCTTATAATGAATATATACAATTAAAGAAATTTTAGAGGTGATATAAGAATGAGTAATTATCCAATAGTAAAAGCATGTTTATTAGGTAGTTCAAGTGCGTTAGGATTAAATTGGATTTATGATCCTGAGTTATTATTAGAACATTCAAAGAATCATGAAATGATTTTTGAAGAGATTGACCATAGTCTATATAAAGAGGCGAAAATCAGTTATGACGTTTATCCAACTCACCAAATAGGAGATTTAGATTTTTTAGGTGAAGTCCTGTATTTATTCCATATGTATTTAGAATACGAGAAAGAGTTGTCATTATCTAGATGGCGCAAAGTATTCTACGAATATTTTAGAGAAGATTACGAATATAATGGATATATTGAATCATATGGAAAAGATTTTTTAAAGCAATATAAAAATGAACAAATTGATAATTTACAAGAAAAGATATTTACTGACTATATTGATAAAGAGTTGGTAGGATTAATTTTTATTTTAGTTTTTTATAATAGTGACAGATCATCAAATAAAATAGTCGACGCCTTAAATTACGCAAAAACATTAACTAGTTTTTCAAATATAAAACAATTGACAATAATGTTAAATAATCTATTATCTGAACTTGAAAAAGGCACTATGAAACTAGAAGCTCTTAAAAAAGTAATTGCTGATTCCCCAGCAGAATACCATGAAGCATTAAATATATCTCTAACCGATATTGAATCAAGTAGTTTCATCAAAAACTACAGCGGTCTTGGTTGTAGTATAAAAATGTCTTTACCTTTAGTATTTTTCATTATTGCTCATTCGAAAAATTGGGAGGAAGCACTTAAGCTGAATACAACATTAGGTGGCGCGAGTTCAGCTAGAGGTATATTTATCAGTGCTATATTCAGTATAATTTCTGGTATCCCCGAAACATATTTAAGTAAATTAAAATACAACATTTAAAAAGAAGATTTCAATTTGAAATCTTCTTTTTTTTAGAATAATTTTAGTTGATTGTGTTTACTTGGAAATTCACTTAAATATGTAAATACTTCATTAATATCAATCATAATATTATGCTGTTTGCATGTCTTTATTACGTAGTTCATAAGCTTTTTTGAATTAGGAGAACCTATTTCGTAATCATTACGGTATTTTTTAATGTATTGTTGTTTTAAACCAGGAAAATGTTCATCTAATTTTTTATAGTAGTATTCTCGATTTCCTTCCCTTAATGTAAGTCCAATTCCAAAACAAATGATTCCTTTTACTTCTGCTTTTATACAGTAATCTAGTATTCCTTTTATATTTTCATAAGAATCATTTATGTGAGGCAATATAGGTGACATCCAAACAACTGTGGGAATATTATGCTCTTTAAACACTTGTAATGCTTCAAAACGTTCTTTGGTAGTTGAGACATTTGGTTCTAGTATTTTGCATAGTTTCTCGTCATAAGTTGTTAGCGTCATTTGAATTACCGCTTTTGATCTTTTATTTATCTTTTTAAAAAGATCTAAATCTCTTAAAATGGTATTAGATTTTGTTATTACAGTTACACCAAAGCCATATTTATATATTACTTCTAGTGATTTTTTTGTCATCTCTAATTTCTTTTCAAGAGGGATATAAGGATCAGTCATAGATCCGGTCCCAATCATACATTTTTTTCTTTTTTTCATCAACGCTTGTTCTAGTAATAGAATGGCGTTTTCTTTTACTTCAATATCTTCAAAATCATGATTTATTTGATAACATTTACTTCTTGAATCACAATAAATACAACCATGAGAACATCCTCGGTAAATATTCATTGAGTTTCTAGCAGATAAAATACCTTTTGCTAATGTAAAATGCATATATTACCTCCTTTAAAACTTATATCAATCCAATTACTGTTACATATCTTATAATTATTGTTCGATTATTAGATTCGTCTGTAACTGTATACATAATTGTGTAACTCCCTACTTGGTTAACATCAAGATCACTAGTAGTGACAACAAGTAAATCTGCTGAATAATTATCAACTGCTGTAACACCTGAATCGGTATGTTCGCTACCTAAAACAATCGTATCAATTCCAGGATTCAATGTTACTACTGGTTTAACATCATCAATAACTTTAACGATTCTTAAACATTGATACGAATATTCATCAATTGTTTTCAAATAAGTTATTTCGTATTCACCAATCTCATCGATATCGAGATTATCTAATGAAACATCCATTGTATATTTTGCTTCATTCAAATATAGGAAGCATCCACCATCAATAAATTCTTCTCCTACAGATATTATATCTTTTCCAGGATTAAGTTCTATACTATATTCATTAGGAACGTTACAGGCTGATAACAAAAATAATAACGATAGAGTTATAATTATCTTTTTCATAGGTATAACCCCTTTCTATTATCAAAGTAGTGTAATTCTATTTGGTATTCTTCTAGTACGAATATATATGTTTTAAATTCATATGTTTCTTCATTAATTTCAGTTGAATAAATTATTTCATATGTTCCTGGTGTTGTCATATCAACATTTGAAGTATCAACACTAATATCATAATCATCATTAATTGAACAATCGGGAATATGTAGTATATCTCCGACTTTATAAGTATGAAATGATGCATCACATGTAAAATCAACTGAAAGGATATCTTCTCTTTCAATAACATTAATGAATCGTTTTAAAACGATGGTATTTCCTGAAGCATCTTTAACATTATAAATCATTAAGTATTCACCTGGAGTATTTATATCTAAATCGCTCACCACTTCAACTGTCGTACGATCAAAATAATTATCATAAGCAGTTACTGAGCCATCAATATGTTCTTGTCCAACATAAATCGTATCAAGTCCGATGTTTAATTCAGCTGTAGGATTTGTTGTATCTTGAACATATATATATCTAATAACAACGTCACTTTTATTTCCTGCATCATCGCTTATTTGATAGTATACTTGATAAACCGATACATAATCATTTTTAACATTGTTGACGATTGTTATTTGTTCTGACACGGTGTAATTATCGTAAACAGTTGCGCCATATTCTATGTAATCCTCAAATACTTCTAAATAGATTGTTGTTGGTCCTAATAAAGTAATTATTGGTTTTGAATAATCTCCAATAGTTACGTTTCTAACTAATGTATCTATTAATATATCATCTTCATCATATATCTTATATGTAATAGAATACTCACCCACTGTATCTAATAATATATCACTTTCCACAGTGTAATAAGCAGTGTCACTACCTTCACCAACTAATTCAATTTCTGGGTCTATCCAACCGGAATTAACATCGATATCAAGCTCTGATTCATCATTCATGTAATACCCTAGTCCTTCAAAGATGTGTTCAATTGTGATTTCTGCTTTAAACCCATAATCAGTATCAATTGTACTATCAGTTATCAAAGTGAAAATAAGTCCAAAGTTAATGTACTCTAGTTCAATATTTTTTAAGTCTTCAAATGTATATGAAGTAATTTCATTGTTGGCATATATAAATAAATAATCACTTAAATTCTCTAAATGAAATTCGTTATTAAAGGTAATTGAATACTGTGTAAGTTTCTCATAATTTAAATACCAATGTTCTACCTTACTATTCCCATATCCTCTATGTGATGTTTCAAACTCAGATACAAATCTGAAGAATTGCTCTAAAGTTGAAATTTGTACACCTTCAGCATAAAAAACAACTTTTAAGTGATTATTAATACTATCTATTTCAATTTCTCCTCCTGTATATAATGTACTACTATCTGTTGGAGTTGTACCGTCAAGTGTGTAATATGTTTCATATTCCACGTTAATGTTTTCAATTGTAACAGAATAATAAGTTCCTGTTGCTTGAACAAAATTTATTTTATCTCTTAGACTGATTCCGTAATCATTCACAAGGTTAATATAAGCATCTCCAAATGAAACTTCAAATGTGATATACCCGTCATGTTCTACAACATTAAAGATCTTAATATCCATTAAAGATCCATCACTATAAAACATTTGAATGTCCGTATCTATACCCATTTCATCATATAGATTATTTTGTGATAAAACAGCATCATCAATACTACCATCTTCGTCAATAGAACTATTATTCTCATCTGCGAACTCAATTGGTGGTAAAACATCCGTTATTCCTGGACGGAATATAAATATTTCATTTGATGGTGAACCATCGCTACGATAGTATCCTTCAACATTACCTAAATCATAATAATCTTCATCTACACGATAAACTAAAAGACCACTATTTGGTAACTCTGAGTCATATAATCCTTCTTGTAAGCGATACTCTAAATATACAAATTCATTAGAATAACCTGTATCTATTCGATACAAGTTATTTCCACTTTCTTGCAAAGGATAAAGCGTATAAGTCCCATTAGAAGTAATTTCATCCACTTCAGGAATCCAATTCCCATATACTTCTTTCATGTATCCAAGCATATGATGAGGAACAGTTCCAAGACTTTCCATTAATCCCCAATATCCAACTGGTTCTATCCAATCATATCGATAGTAATGATATAAGTCAGGAGCACTTATCAAATGAAATGTCTCATGTGCAAGAACTGATACATCTACTTGATAATTATATGAAGTACTATTTCCTAATAACTCAAATGTATAAGTATAAGCATATGACCCATTAATTGTTGGTGCAGTTGGATAATATTCGCCACTTACGTAGTTATAATATGAAGACATTTCCCATTTATGAGGCCATAGTAGACTCATCCAACCATTATCTTCGCCACTTACTAAAAATGAGATACTATCAATATCACCATCATTATTTTGATCAAGTTCAATACTACTATCAATTAAATTATTTTCATCAATATAATCAACTGCTTTTTTTAATAATTCGTGTTCTCTTTCATCGTGATTAATCGTATTATAACCAATTGTATTTGTTACTATATCATATGGTTCATAGTAAGCTCTTGGTTGATCATCTGTATAAAAGATAATTTGATCATTATCATTTACTAAATATGAATCAATTGTTAATTGGTTATAAGATACTTCTAAATAAAAGTCTCTTAAACTAACTTGGTCTACACCGTTAAACATACTTTCATAATAGTTATAATCATATGGTGCTGTGTAAGTTTCTTCATCAGCAAATCTAATAAATATAACGATATTATTAAAAGAACTAACTTCGTTAATCTCGGTATATTGTTCTAAAGGCACAACTGGTTCAACTGATTTTGCATCAACAGTTACGCTATTTATAAATCCTAACATTGTGCTTATACTAAGCAAAAAAATAATTAAGTGTTTTTTCATAAAGCACCTCCTATATTTAATTCTCTAAATTATAACAACGTCTTTTTAATTCATCATAAAACGTTTCTCTATCTTCTGGTCCTATATAAGTCGTTCCTAGAATATATCCTTTGTTATGTTCTTTAATCTCGATTCTTTCACGAGACATTGACATCGAAGATTTCCAGTTTTTGCATAGCTTAATTGATTTAATATTAGTATATTTTACTTTAGCATGAAACACGCTAAGCTTCATATATAATTCATCATCACGAAGTTCACAATATCCCCAGAATAGCGGATATATAATTATTGCCATTACTACAGTAATTATTACCATAATATATCTTTCATCCTCTGGCACAGTAAAAATAATTGGAACAAACATTAATACTGAAAAATGAAGCATTACTTTAAGCCACATATCTATTTTGTTTTTATATCTCATACATTAGTCCTTGTAACTTCCATTTAAGTAACGACACATTTCGTATAAAACAAATTGATGTCTAATATCAGTGAAATTATAAGTTATTCCCTCATAATCAAAACTAAAACTATGACGCATTGTATTCACTGGATATCTCATTTTACTTATTTCAAAAGTTAATTCTACCTTTCCATTACTCAAAAATAATTGTTTATCTTTGTAAGTTACCTTGTATGTTCCAAACGATTTATTTTTTAGTTTTTTTGTATCTACAGTATTTAAAGTAACATCAAAACTAAATTCGGTATTAATTGCTTTTTCAATATTTTTGTATTGAAGATGGTTGTAGTCTACCAGGTTATCAAATTCATTTCCTTCGATAAACTCGTATTCATTGACGGTCCCAATAGTACCGCATTTATGACATTTTATATCATGTCCTTCACCATAAACACTTAAGATACTACCACATTTATTACAGTAATAAATAAGTCTCTCAATACCTTCAGCACGTTTCTGACGATTAAAGTTAAACATTAATTCTCTTTGGAAATCATAATCGTTATTATAAATTGCTTTTTCGACAATATCGTTTATCTCTTCAACTGTTAAATTAGGTAATTCTTCTTTTTTTATTAACATTGATGTTTTTGTATAAACTGTTCCTTTTTTTGCGAAATAATCAGCCCAACGAGGTTGTGATACATAACCCCCACGTTGTTTGATAAGCATTACATCAACATTAGCTTTTTTTAGTAATTTACCAGTTGATTTATAAATATCTAGTGTTTCTCCATAGAAGGTATTATCTCCTTCGGGGAATAACCCTACTGCGTATCCTTGTTGCAGTGATCTGAAAATTCTTTTTGTTGCTAAGTAATCGTGTTTACCAACACGTTTTTTTATAGCTCTTGCTAAATGTGTCATTCCTATTTTTTTAGAAAAATCAAGAAATGCTACTTCTGTTGCAACGAAACGAATATTCTTTTTCACATTTGCCATTACGACAAAACTATCCCATGTATTAAAATGATTAGAAATCAAAACAAATGGCTTATGATTTCTTTTTATAACTGGCCCCTCATGAACTACCTTCATTTCCCTTTGCATTAACAGTGTTACGATTGGTCTAATAAAAAAGATTACGACATCACTAAAGATATCTGGGAATGATTTTCTCATTAAGCTACCTCTTATCTTCAATTATTTGTATTGCTTTGTTAATTGTATTATTAAAATTATCTAAGTCAGAATCAATCCATGTTATATCAAATTGATTATTAAAGAAAGTAAATTGTTTTTTTGCTAAATTCCTTGAATGTTGTTTTATTTTAGCAATCCCTTCAATAAGTGTATATTCTCCATCAAAATATTTATATAGTTCTTTATACCCTATTGCTGAAATACAATTACTTCTTATCTCCTTATCATACAATTGTTTAACTTCTGCTAGTAGCCCCTCTTCAATCATTTTATCTACTCTATTATTTATTATTTCATATAATTTTTCTCGTTCTAAAGTTAATCCTATAATGACAAAATCATATAATTTAATATCTTTGTTTTTATTTTTCGATACTTTATTTAAAGCACTTCTACTGATTGCTTGTAATACTCTTTTACGGTTATTAGGATGAATAATATAAGCTGATTCTATATCTTTTTCTTGAAGTACTAGATGTAATTCTTGATTTGACAAACCACTGTATAAATCTCCTAGTTTATCATCTCTCTTAGTGTTTTCAAAGTTGTAATCATATAACACACTTTTAATATATAAACCGGTCCCACCTGCAATAATTGGTGTTATACCTCTCGTTTTGAAATCAGTTATCTTGTTTCGAACTAACTTTTGAAATAAAGCGACACTGAAATCTTCATCAGGTTCTAATATATCTATTAGATGATGTGTTATACCATCCATTTCTTCCTCTGATACTTTGGCACTTCCGATATTTAATTCTTTATATACTTGGACACTGTCACCACTAATTATTTCGGTATTAAAATGTTTAGCTAAGGCGATTGAAAGTTTTGTTTTTCCAATTCCTGTTGGACCAACAATAACAATTATCATTACATAATCCTTTTAAACATTTTTTCAATTTCTGTTTGGGTGAATTTAATTATTACTGGTCTACCGTGAGGACAAGTATATGGGTTTTCACAATTAGCTAAATCGGATAATAGTTTAGTTATTTCATTTTTGTTTATATATTTATTAGCTTTTATTGAGTGTTTACATGATAAGTTTTTGGCTAATGAATCCCTTGAACTAATTACCGATACATCTTTTCCTTCTAGTATTTGTTTAACTATTTCTTCGGTATAAATCCTTTCAAAGTTTTCGGGGTACCATGTTGGCACTTCTAATATATCGATTCCATTAAACTCGTTAGCTATTACTTTTATCCCTAAAGGATTGAAGATTTCTAGTTGATCTTTTAGTTGTAATACTTCTTGATTAGAAAGGTTCAATGTTATTGGAATAAGTAATTTATGTGCCTCTATATTCACACTACCAAACAGATTACGATAATTTTCATAGCGAACTCTTTCTGCAGCAGCGTGTTGATCGATTAAATAAAGTCCTTCTTCATTTTGCGCTATTAAATATGTTCCTAAATACTGCCCGATATATTCTAATCGTGGTAGTTTCTTAGTTTCTTTTACTTCAAGTATTTCTTCTTCTTTTAATTCGGTTCTTATAATAGTTTCTGTCACTTTAGTCTGTTTCTTCTCAACAAGATCGTTAATATAGTTAACAAAATCTTCTTTAACAAGACTTGGTGTTTCGGTATCTTCTGTTTTCAAATTTAATGTTTCGTATTTATAAGTTGGTTGTGGTATATCTTCTTTAATTTCAGGGATAAGCATTAATGTTTTCAGTTTATCATTAACCGTACTACGGATTAATGATAATAACATTCTTTCTTCAGTAAATTTTACTTCTAGTTTTTGAGGATGAACATTAACGTCTATTAGTAATGGGTCTAACTCTACATTTAGAAATACGATTGGATATTTACCGATTGGTAAATATGTTCTGTATCCTTCTGTTACAGCATTAACTATTTTATTATTTTTGATCATTCGTCCATTGGCGATAACGGTAATATGAGTTCTTGATGAACGGTTTATTGCTGGTTTTGTTAAGTATCCACTTATTTTAAAGAACTGGTTTTCGCTTTCGAATAAAACCATATTTTTAATAATATCAATGTTATATATATTCGATAAAACTTTTAAGTAATCGTTTGATCCTGAAGATTTGAATAATCGTTTAGAATTGTTTGTTAAAGTAAAACTTATTTCTGGGTGTGATAAAGCAATTTTATTTATATAATCAACAATATAAGAAAGTTCGGTATTTGTTGCTTTTAAATGTTTTAAACGGGCAGGTGTATTATAAAATAAATACTTAACACTTATAACTGTTCCTTTTCTTGGAGCGTATTCACTATTTTCTTTTAATTCACCTTTTAAGTAAAATAGTCGATGTCCAACATCTCCTTCACTACTAATTATTTCAAGGTGAGATACGCTTGCGATACTCGGAAGTGCTTCTCCTCTAAAACCTAAACTAGTTATATGGAATAAGTCATGACTGGTTTTTATTTTTGAAGTGGCATGTCTTTTAACACACATTAACATGTCCTCTTTATTCATTCCAAGGCCATCATCAGCAACTTTAATTTCATTTAATCCTGCTTCTAGTAAATCAATACTGATATTGGTGCTGTTAGCATCGATACTATTTTCCACAAGTTCTTTTACAACACTTGCCATATTTTCAACTACTTCACCAGCAGCGATTAAATTACTTAAGCTATCCTCTAATTGTTTTATTCTACCCATTGTAATACCTTCTTTCTACTATTAATAGTATATATTAATAGGCCTTAATTTTCTATAGTGAGTTTAATAAAATAACACGGCAAAGATCTCGTGTTATTTTTTACCTACTGTAACTGCATAAGTTGCAAATTCTTCTATCCCTTCAACTTGTAGTAAGTCATCGAGCAATTCTTGATCATAGGCAGCAATTGCACAAGCTCCACATTCAATAATTTCTGCCGAAAGCGAAAGATTCTGACAAGCATGTCCAGCTCCCATTGCAATCATTTTATGAGCACAAAAAGAATATTTATGTTCGCTTCGATAAGGGATTGCCGTAAAGAAAAATGCGATACTTGCTCCTCTTAACTGTTGAAATAGTGCTTTATCAACTTTTGATTCTATATTTTCGGAATCATCTATCAAAGCCAATTTATGTTGATCTTGAACGTAATGATAAAGACCTTTATCAAATCCAGATACTTTATTTAAATAAACATATGTTTCCATAGCATTTCTTGCTCCACCTGTTGGTATTGATCTAAAAACTGCTGTTTTTTTGTAAAAATCAACTCGTGATGTTTCCCATAACAAGTAAGATACTTCTTCAAAAGAAAGTGGTGTATCTTCATATTTTCTTAAAGATCTTCTATTCTTAATGCACTCTGTCAAAGTTTTTTGTTTAATATTTGGGAATACTTTTAATAAATCGATTAATTTAATATTTGGAGAAGGCTTTTTAAATAGTTCCGGACTTGGCATGTTTTGTTTTCTTGGAGTGTCAACTCTTCGCAACTTAGCCCAACTAGGCTTTAAAGCATTTCGGTTATTCATTATTTCTTGTTTAATTTTCTCATCCATAAAATCACCTCATTATTATTGTATCAAATCTTTAATTGATATACAATTTCACGATTTATTAAAAAGATACAAATATGATTTATATCCCTGTTTTTCCATTTCTTCGTAAGGGATAAATTTTACACTAGCAGAATTTATACAGTATCGTAACCCTCCATTAGGACCATCATTAAAAACATGTCCTAAATGTGAATTCGCATCCGCACTTCTCACTTCGGTTCTAATCATTCCATGCGAGAAATCCCTTTTATTTTCTACAGCTATTTCTTCAACAGCTTTTGTGAAAGATGGCCATCCACAATGAGAATCAAATTTATCATTAGAAGAAAAGAGAACTCTTTTAGATATGATATCTATATAAATACCTTCTCTAAATTCATCATTATATTCATTTTGAAAAGGTTGTTCCGTCGCATTTTCTTGTGTTACTTTATATTGAAGTGGTGTTAATTTTTTGATCTCTTCTTGATAGTTTTTCATATAATCACCTCTATTTTATTATAGCTTATTATAAAAAATATAGCCTTTTTAAGACTATATTTTATTTATTATTTTACTTAAGATATTTAATGCTTCTAAAGGTGTTAATTCATCAATATCTACATCTTTAAGTAGCTTAACAATCTCATTTTCCTCTTCTTTAACTTCTTCAAAGTCATCAAAGTTAAAAAGATTGATTGAAGTACTATCTGTCAGCTGTTGGTGTGATTTTTCTAAATCATTTAAGATTAGTTTTGAACGTTCTATTAGTCCTTTTGGTAAATCAGCTAAACTAGCTACATTGATACCGTACGATTTATCTGTTGGTCCTTCTTTTACTTTATGTAAAAAGATGATTTTCCCACTATTGTCTTTCGCACTTACATGAACGTTACGAAGTTTACTTAGTGATTTATCTAAATCGGTAAGTTCATGGTAATGAGTACTAAAGAATGTTTTACATTTAATTTTTTCATGGATGTATTCAATGATTGCTTGCGCTAAAGCCATACCGTCATAAGTTGCTGTTCCACGTCCGATTTCATCAAACAAAATCAGTGAATTCGTTGTAGCATTTTTAATTGCATTATTAGCATCTAACATTTCAACCATAAATGTTGATTTACCACTTACTAAATCATCGGCAGCACCAATTCTCGTAAAGATAGCATCAAAAACGGGGATTTTTGCTTTTTTAGCAGGGACAAACGAACCTATTTGCGCCAATATTGTTGTAAGAGCCATCTGTCTCATATAAGTTGATTTACCACTCATATTTGGTCCTGTGATTAATAGAATATCCGTATGTTTATCTAATATTATATCATTAGGTACAAAGACGTCATCTGTTAGCACTTTTTCTACTACAGGATGTCTTGAATCTCTTATTTCTATTGTATTATCATTAACTAATATAGGTCTAGAAAGGTTTAGTTCTTCACTTATTATTGATAAGCTTATTAACATATCAATTTCGCTTATTATATTAGCGTTTTTTTGGATAATAGAAATATAATTTCTAGCAAGATCTCGTATTTCAATAAATAAAGCATATTCCAGTTTAATACTTTTTTCTTCACTTGAAAGGATAATTGTTTCTTTTTGTTTTAGTTCTTCAGTAATATATCTTTCACTGTTAGAAAGTGTTTGTTTTCTTGTATATCCGTACTCATCTAAAACGTTAACTACTTGCCCTTTAGGAACTTCAATATAGTAACCAAAAACACGGTTATAACCAATTCTTAGTTTTTTAATACCGGTTCTCTTTTTTTCTTGTTCTTGTAGTTCAGCAAGCCATTCTTTTATATTTAAAGCGGTATTTTTAATAGAATCAAGTTCCGGATTATATCCATCTTTAATCATTTTACCTTCTTTAATTGTTAGAGGTGGATCACTTGTTATTGCGTTTTCAAGTAATAAGTGAAACTCTAGTAATGAGTCTAATGAATTTGATAGAAACAACGCGTGTTTACTATTTAACTCGTTTAACTTTTCTTTTAGTTCAGGAATCACACTTATACTTCTTCTTAGTTGCACTAAATCTTTCGCATTAGTATTACCGTAAGAAATACGTCCTACTATTCTTTCTAAATCGTAGACATTTTTCAATAAATTTTTAATTTCTTCTTTTGTAATAAACTCTTTATTTAGAATATCGATTGTATCGTATCTTGTTTCTAATGTATCTTTATTTACTAAAGGTCTTAGAATTTGTTTCTTTAAGTATCTACTACCCATCGCAGTTTCACATTTATCGATAAGCCAAAATAGACTTCCAATACGGTTGTTTTGTCGTAATGTTTCTGTTAGTTCTAAGTTTCTGACGGTATTAGAATCCATTCTTAAATATGAACTAGCTTCTAGAATTATTGCTTTTTTTAGATGCATTAATTCTCTTTTTTGAGTTCTAATAATGTAGTTTAATAATCTTTTAAATGTTTTCTTTTCTTCTTTGGAAGGTAGTTTAGCATATAAGTGGTTAAACACCTCTGGTACGCTGTATTCGTTGTTGATTGAAACAAGTACTCCTTGAGCTTTAATGTATTTTTCTAAATGAGATTCATCAAAGAAATTGGAAATAACAATTTCTTTGGGATTGATTTGGAGTAATTCGTTAATTAATATATTTAAATCTTTAGGAATCAAGATTGAATATGTATCTCCTGTTGATAAATCTAAATAACTTATTGTATAGTTATTAGCGTTTATCCCAATAGCTGCTAGATAAGTTATTTCTTCACTTTTACTTTCAATGTAAGTACCTGGTGTTATTAGACGAACAACTTCTCTTTTAACAATTCCTTTAGCATCTTTTGGATCTTGAACTTGTTCACATATAGCAACGCGATATCCTTTTTCTATTAATCTTTCGATATAACTTTCTGCGGCGTGGTGTGGAACACCACACATTGGTACTTTTTCTTTTGTTCCAGCGTCTCTTCCCGTTAATTGAATTTCTAGTTCTCGTGAAGCTAAAAAGGCATCTGTAAAGAACATTTCATAGAAGTCACCAAGTCTAAAAAAGACTATAGCATCGTTATAGTCTTCTTTTATTGTTAAATATTGACGCATCATTGGCGTGTACTGTGATTTGTTAATTTGTTCCATTAGCATTCACACCTTTGTTACATTAAGTTTGTATAAACTAAGTACCCTACTGCTCCAAGAACTACGATTGTTATAAGAACCAATACTGCTAAACGTACTGATTTTCTACGTCCATCAGTTACTTTTGAAGTTATTTCTTTAAATTTAATATTATATAAGTATTCTTCAATATTCATACCCGCAAATACTTTTAAAGAATTCGTGTATTTCGGAGCTGCTTTTGGAGGCATTTTTATCAAGATATATTCAATCATATCATTTTTCTTAAGTTCAATTGATACGTTTACTTTTCGACGTTTTGCATATCTTTCAATTTCTAGAATTGATTTTTTAGAGATTTCTTGACGTTTTTCATCGTCCATATTAAGTTTAATAGCAACAATATCAACTAATTGTTTTTTATTGATACGACGAGGAATATCTACACCGTATTTTTTACCTAAATCTCTAATTTCTGTTAAAGTAGTTGCGTTTACAAGAACATCTTTTGCATCTTCAATAATTGTCCCATCGAAATAACCATCTGGTTCAAAGTATACTTTTCTAAATTCGTCACTCATTGATACATATGTTTCTTGTTCTTCTCTTGCATACTTAAGAGTTAGATTTTGTAGTTTTACAAACTCTAAGTTATTAATCCCTAATTCAGTACGATTACGGATAATAATATCCCAAAAATCTTTTTTATATTCGGTAACATTAATTGGCAATTGGTACCCAGAAGCTAGTCTTTCTAACTGAAAAATAGTGAATTTATCAAACCATTTTAAACGGTGTTGCATTTCATCACTAAATTTATTAGTACTTTCTCCAGTAGCAATTGCTGGAGCAATATTTTTTCTAATTAATGCTTTATGTAAATAATTAGGTAAGTAGATTTCTTTATTCATCAAGTATTTAACTATTTCTCTTGATGGAATTACAGTAAAATCTTGAACTAATTTAGTTATTTTCACTTTTTTTGAATATAAGTAAATAAAATCTTCTGTTTTTTTTCTTTTAGCCATTTTTTGTCACTCCCTTTAGAACAAGTATATTTCTAAAACTATTATACAATATTATTTGTGGTAAATCAATAGGATATTGCTTTTCCAAGCGATTTCCCTTTAGTATTTTGTCATTAATAACTAGTACTAGTCAAAATTTATGTTTATCTCTTGTTCAATTATAGATTGAATTAAAGCAAGATCATTATTAATGTTTTCTAATAAGTCAAGATACTCTTCAACAAGTAAATACTGCAATACTTTATGTTTTTGGGTTTCGTAATCATCTCTTGCTTTATCGTATTTTTTATCCTTTTTATACTCTTTTTGAACCATGTCTTTTTGTAAATCGAGTAAAATACTAAAATCTTTTTGTAAAGAAGCATTATGGTCAATAACTTTTTCCAATTCTTTGAAGCGAATTATTTCGGAATCATTTTTTATTGCTCTAATAAGTTCTTTTAATTTATCCAACTTGTTCACCTAGCATAAACCATGTTTTAGCAGTTGTAATTTTAACATTAACAATTGTTCCAATTAAGGATGAATCACCTGAAAAGTTAACTAGCTTATTATTTTCGGTGTATCCTGCTAAAATAGCATCATTATTTTTGCTAAATCCATCAACTAAGACCTTAACAATCTTTCCTTCAAATCGTTTTGTTCCTCGTAAGTATCCATCGTTAACAATTTTATTTAATTTATATAAATGTTGTTTCTTTTCTTCCATCGTCACTGTATCCTCGTAATGCTCTGCGGGTGTCCCTTCTCGTTTAGAATAGATAAATGTAAATGCACCTTCAAAATTACATTCTTTTACTAAATCTAATGTTTCTTGGAATTGTTCTTCTGTTTCTCCTGGGAAACCTACTATAATATCTGTAGTCAGTGATGCTGTAGGGATGTATTTATAGATGTTTTTCACTAGTTCTAAGTATGATTCCTTAGTGTATTTTCGATTCATTCTTTTTAGAACTTCGTTACTTCCTGATTGTACGGGAAGATGGATATAAGGCATTAAGTTTCCACCTTTAGAAAGGATTTTCACCGTTTCTAAATTAAAATCTTTAGGATGTGATGTTGTAAAGCGTATACGAGCAATATCCATTTTATGTAGATCTGTTAATAAATCGCTAAATTTATAATCTTTATCAGTAAAATCATTACCATAACTATTAACGTTTTGTCCTAGCAATGTTATCTCTTGGTAACCTTCTAAGATAAGTTCTTTAATTTCTTCTATAATGTGTTCAGGTAACCTACTTCTCTCTTTACCTCTTGTATAAGGAACGATGCAATAAGTACAAAATTCATCACAACCAAACATTATATTAACCCATGCTTTCTTAGCATTTTCTCTTATTCTTGGCATGTTTTCAACAATGTTTCCTTCTTCACTGAACACTTCTATTACGCGCTCTTTAGAAAGAATAACTGTTTCTAAATACTGTGGTAATTTATATATATTATGTGTTCCAAACACTAAATCAACATAATGAAATTTCTTTAATATTCTGTTTACTACCTTTTCTTCTTGAGGCATACATCCACATACGCCTAGTATTAAATCTGGGTTATTTTTTTTGAATTGTTTTAATCTTCCTAATTCACCAAATACTCTGTTTTCAGCATTTTCTCGTACTGCACATGTATTTAAAAGTATTAAATCAGCGTCTTTTAATGTATTACTCTCAGTGAATTCTAACTGTTCTAAAATACCAGTGATTTTTTCAGTATCCGCTTCATTAGCTTGACAGCCAAATGTTTCAATTCTATAAGTCTTGTTTTTCCCAAATCCTTTAATATTAAAATAGTCGTTATAATCAATAACAACTGTCTCTTTTGTTTTTCGTTTTCTCGCATCTTTTATTGATGGAGTTGTGAAGTATTTACTATAATCTTTCGCCATATTATCACCTTATTTTAGTATATCTTATCTTCTTATTTTAGACAAACAAAATGAGTAAGAAATCCTCACTCATAAATGTTTATACTTTTTATCTTCTTAGTCATTGTATCTATAAGTACTGCGTTAAATTGTAATGGGCCTGTTTTTTCTTCAATTACTCTACTAGTTAGTCCTGTTATAAACTTATTTACTTGGATATCTTTGTTGGCTCCTAAAATACCGTATTTTGCTCCTGTCATCCCGATATCAGTAATGTACATTGTTCCTTTAGGAAAAACCATTGCATCAGCTGTGGGAACGTGTGTATGTGTTCCTACTACTGCGGTAACTCGACCATCTAAGTAATGTGTTAAAGCTATTTTTTCACTTGTTGCTTCAGCATGAAAATCAATAAAGATATAATCACTTTCAAGATTATTAATAATTTCATTAGCGATTTTAAAAGGATTATCTAATGGGTCTCCCATAAAGACACGGCCCATTAAGTTTATTACCGTCACTTTTTCACCGTTAAACTGAATCGTTTTAAAGCCAACTCCCGGAACACTTTCGTCATAATTAGCTGGTCTGATTATATTTGAATCTTCAATAAAATCAAATAGTTGTTTATTACGAAATGTATGGTTCCCCATTGTAATCAAATTAACTCCTTGTTTCATTAATTCTTTGTATATCTTTTCATTGATACCGAATCCCTTGTCAATGTTTTCACCATTAACAAAGATAAGGTGAGGTTTATACTCACTTTTCATTTTTGGTAAATATTTATATAATGCCTCTTGTCCTAGCGTACCAAATATATCTCCAATAAATAATACACGCATAAAATCAACTCTTCTCTAGTAGATTAAAATAACCATTTCTTATTAAAATTCTTTCGTAATCCCAAAACTGATTATCTTTAATCATTTGTTTAATTTCTGGCATTGTTTTGTATAAAACATCTCTTACTTCTAATGTATCAAGTTTTAAATCTTTAAGCAAGATATCTTCTTTCAATATATATAAGTCGGTTATATAGTTTGCTTTTTCATGATTGATAAAATATCTTTTAAGTAATTGTAAGTTACTTTGATTAATTGTCAATCCTATTTCTTCTTTTGTTTCTCTTAACACTGCTTCTAGTGAAGATTCTCCTTTTAAAGCAGCACCTCCTGTGCATGCCCATTGGAAGGGTACTTGATCATCTAGTTTGTTACGTTGTTGAATTAGAAATAAGTTATCACTATTTTTAATCCATATATGAACTACAAGGTGATATTCTCCTGTATTATTAGTATCTCCACGATTCATAGTTTTATGTAGTTTATGAAAATTTTTATCGTATAAATCAAATTTTTCCATAATATCCTCCAATAAGGAAAGCCTTCTAAATAGAAGGCTTTATTTTGCGATATCTTGTGCTCTTGTTTCTCTTATTACTGTTACTTTTATTGTTCCAGGATAAGATAACTGTTCCTCAATTTGTTCTTTAATATCACGAGCAATTTTGTAAGCCATTGCATCATCAACTTTTGTTGGTTCAACAATTACACGTACTTCACGTCCAGCTTGAATAGCGTAAGCATGTTCAACACCATTTACTTTTGTTGAGATACTTTCTAGTTGTTCTAAACGTTTAATGTATGAGTTTAATGATTCGCTTCTAGCACCTGGTCTTGCAGCGCTTAATGCATCTGCAGCAGCAACTAGTACAGCAATAATTGTTTTCGCTTCTACTTCACCATGATGTGATCTAATTGCGTCTACTACTGCTAGTGGTTCTTTGTATCTATTAGCAATATTTACGCCGATTTCAACATGTGAACCTTCTACTTCGTGGTCTACAGCTTTACCGATATCATGCAATAATCCTGCACGTTTAGCTAAAACTTCATCTTCACCAATTTCAGCAGCTAAGTTACCTGCTAAGAAGGCACATTCGATTGAATGTCTTAAAACATTTTGTCCATAACTAGTACGGAAGTGTAATCTTCCTAATAGTTTTACAAGATCAGGATGGATTCTACCGATTCCAACTTCAAATACAGCTTCTTCCCCTTTATCTCTTATAAAGCGATCTACTTCACTTCTTGTTTTCTCAACGATTTCTTCAATTCTACCTGGATGGATTCTTCCATCAGATACTAATGATTCAATTGTTCTTTTAGCAATCTCTCTTCTTATTGGATCAAATCCACTTAGAACTACTGCTTCTGGAGTATCATCAATAATTAAATCGACACCAGTTAATGCTTCTATTGTTCTGATATTTCTTCCTTCACGTCCAATAATACGACCTTTCATTTCATCATTCGGTAGAGAAACAACACTTACTGTTCTTTCACTTGTTACCTCATGGGCATATTTTTGGATTGAATGCGATAATAAATGTTTTGCATTTTTATCAGCTGTTAGTTTTGCGTTTTCTTCTTCTTCCTTAATATAAGCTGCTATTTCACTTGCCATTTCGTCTTCTACTCGTTTAAATATCAAGTCTCTAGCTTGCTCAAGGGTAAATCTTGCAATCTCTAATAATTTTTGGTTTTGTTCACCAATTAGATTATCCAGTCTGTTATTTTTATCTTCTAAAGATTGTTTTTTGCGCTCAATTGTTTCTTCTTTTTTATCTAAATTAGTTTCACGTTTATCTAAATTAGAACTACGACGATCAAGAGTTTGTTCACGTTGCATTAATTTATTATCTAGTGCAGCCGCTTCATTCTTTCTGTCTTTTATTTGTTTTTCAAAGTCCAATTTTAAATTGTGAATATCTTGTTTAGTTTCCAGCAACGTTTGTTTTTTATTTTTTTCCGCTTGCTTTCTTGCGTCTTCAATCAATAGATCAGCTTTTTGGCGAGATTTTAGAAAACCTCTCTCACCAATATAAATACTTAAAATAAATCCTGCTAAAGTACCTATCGCGATAAATGCCAGACCAGAGAAAATGTCTAATGTAGTCACTACTAATAATGACATACCATCACTCCGTTCTTTTTTTATTTTCAATTTTAATTCTATAATAATTAACATAATTATAAATTATGAGTAGAAACGTTTTTATAACTATTTTATTATAACAACCTTACCTGTAAAAAGTCAATGAATATAACCACTATTTTCATATCTTAGAGCATTATAAAAGTAGTCTAGTCAATTAAGTCACTTTTGAAACCAATATTGGAGTAACTGTCTTTCCAAAACTCCAATAAAATTGCTTGTTTTAAGATATGAATTATAATTATTTCAAAAAAAAAGGCATATTAAATGCCTAGTTTTTCTCTTATTTTTGATTCTAGTTCAATCATTATATTTTCGTTTTCTAATAAGTACTTTTTAACATTTTCACGACCTTGGCCAATTTTATTACCATTATAGCTAAACCATGATCCTGATTTATGAATAAACTCTTCCATAACAGAAATATCAACAATCTCTCCTACTTTAGATACACCTTTACCATAAATTATGTCTACGACTAATGTTTTAAATGGTGGTGCTACTTTATTCTTAACAACTTTAACTTTTGTTTTGTTACCTATAATATCAGTTCCAATTTTAATTTGTTCACTTCTTCTAATTTCCAAACGAACTGATGCATAAAATTTTAATGCTCTTCCTCCCGGAGTTACTTCAGGGTTACCAAACATTACACCAACTTTTTCTCTAATTTGATTAATAAAAATACAAATTGTATTTGATTTACTTATAGCTCCACTTAATTTACGCATAGCTTGTGACATAAGTCTTGCTTGAAGTCCAACATGACTAGCACCCATATCTCCTCTTATTTCCGCTTCAGGTACTAGTGCTGCAACACTATCGATAACAATAATATCTATGGCACCACTTCTTATTAAAGCTTCTGTAATTTCTAAAGCTTGTTCTCCTGTATCTGGTTGTGAAAGAATTAAATTATCAACATCAACACCAAGTGCTTTTGCATAAGTAGGATCTAATGCATGTTCAGCATCGATAAATGCTGCATATCCTCCCGCTTTTTGCGCTTCAGCAATTGCGTGTAACGCAAAAGTTGTTTTACCTGAAGATTCAGGTCCATAAACTTCAATAATTCTTCCTCTTGGATACCCACCTATTCCTAATGCTTTATCTAATAAGATAGATCCACTTGAAATAGTTTCTAATCCTAGATTTAAATCTTCATTTCCAAGAACCATTACCGATCCTTTTCCGTATTGTTTTTCAATTTCTTTAATGGCAGTATCTAATGCCTTTTTGCGATCATTTTTAGCCATGAAGTATCCTCCTTATTTAACTAATAGTATAATACTCATAAGTTCTCTTTTTTTCTTATATTGATTTAATAATTATTTCTTTATTTTTAATAAAATAATCTATCCCACTAACTACAGTTAGTATAACACCAACATATAATATCCATATCCCAATATCTGCGAGCAACTCATAATATGGAAACATTAATAATAACACTAAAGCTACCATTGTTGTTGCCGTTTTATATTTTCCTAATTTACTTGCAGCAATCACTTTACCATCACCGACAGCTACTAACCTAATCCCTGTTACAATAAACTCTCTTGACATAATTATGATTGGTATCCATATTGGTATAGTTGCAATAAAATCTAATTGTTCTGGGTTAGTTAATATTAATAATGCTGCCATAACAATTAATTTATCTGCTAAAGGATCTATAAATTTTCCGAATGTCGTAACCAAATTTCTTTTTCTTGCGATATACCCATCCAAAAAATCAGTAATTGACGCAACAATAAAAATAGGTGCTAAGAAATAAGGATAAATAACTCCACTTCCACCAGCATTTATATACCACATTTCTTGATAATAAAAATACACTAAAACAGGTACTAAAATAATTCTAAACATACTTAATTTATTTGGCAAATTCATCTAAACACCTCAAAGAAAATTATAACATATTTTTACATATTATAAAAGGTTAATTATTCAATAGTTACACCATTTCCGTTCTTAATTCTTCTCCCTACAATAAGCAATAAAATAAATCCTAAAACAAACATTATGACACTAAAATCAAATACGTATAATGGACTAATCTCATATAGCAATCCACCAAGTAATGGACCAAGAACTAATCCAATTGCGAAAAATAATTGTCTAACTCCCATCATACTACCATATTTACCTTGCGGAGCTTGACTACTAATATAATGTTGTTCTAAAGGTGAATATACTGCTTTTAATACAACATATAGCATGAATAATGTATACAATGACACCAATATTTCATTTGTTCTAAAAACAAAGAATATTATAATTGCACTTATAACTTGAATAACAATCATAATTGGAAAATCTTTCCTTAATTTTGCAACTATCGGTACTAACACAATTGTTGCGGCTAAAGATACAAGCCCTGTAGTCCCAACAAAATCACCAATATTTTTTGGTGTAAGTCCTATATCGTTCATATATACTTCAATAAACTTACTTATATTTATTGCTCCTAAACTAATTAATGCTAAAGAAACTAAAAAGATTAACAAGTTTTTATCAAGTTTTCTTATATCGCTAAAAGCTTTTAAAATATTTGGTCTTTCCTCTTTTTCTTCTAAAGGTATATTTTTATCTTTACCAATCGCAAAGAAAATAAATATCGCATGGAAAATATTTAGAAAAGCCTGAATATAAAAGATATATCGATAATCATCTGTACCTAGTAAATCCATTAAATATTGCACAGAAGACATCTGTCCAGCTATCCAATAACCAGCACTTGCACCCAAAATAAATAGTGCTTGATACCAGCCTAAATATGTAGTTCTATTTTCATCTTTAGAGTTTTCTATTAAATGACTAAGCAATAAAGTAACACTAGCACTAACTCCAAATCCACTTATAAATCTAAATAAAATCATTATGTTCTCATCACCGACATAAGCAAACATAAACTGTCCAAAACTATATACGAACAATCCTAAAGTCATATATAATCGTTTGTTTCCTCTATCTCCTAGAACGCCCCAAATAGGACCACCTACTAATAATCCCAAACTCATTGCAGCAAAATAAATTCCAAAATAGTAATCACTAGTCCCCATACTCTCAACCAAAGCCGGAGTTACAGGATGACCTAAATTATGGATTACACCTTGGAAAAAATAAATATAAAAAATCAACAATACTGTAAACGGGATATTCTTAAAAAACAATAATACTTTTTTCATTAGATACACTCATTTCTACTTAACTTCCTAAATTATAACAATTATTTCTCTATTTAACAAATGAAAAACTCCATTTCTGGAGTTTTATTATTCTTCTGTTTTAACGTTATGGAATACTTCTTGAACATCTTCAACATCATTAATTAAATCCATGAATTTATCAAACAATCCTTTATTTTCAGAATCTAATTCAATGTAATCTAATGGGTACCATCCTTTTTCAGCTTCAATTATTTCAGCACCTTCATCTTCTAATGCTTTTTGAATTTTACTTATATCATATCCATCTGCTTCAATTTCTACAATACCATCTTCTTCTTCAATTTCATTGATATCGAGATCACTCATTAGCAAAGTCTCAAAAACAGTTTCTTCGTCCATTCCTTTAACACTAATATGTGATAAATGACGATATCCATGTTCAACACTACCACTTACACCTAATTTACTTTGAGTTTTTGTAAAGCAGTTTCTTACTTCACTTACTGTTCTGTTCACATTGTCTGTAAGCGCATCAACAATAATTCCAATACCACCTGGTCCGAATCCTTCATAACGGATCGCAATAAAATCTTCACCAATACCTTTTTCAGCTTTTTGAATATTTCTTTTAATCACATCGTTAGGTACTTGTGCTTTTTTTGCTCGATCAATTAAATGTTTTAATGATAGATTTGCATCAGGACTTGCTCCTCCTGTTTTTGCTACCATATAAATTTCTTTACCATATCGTGAATAAAGTTTACTTTTATGTAACATTGTTTTTGCCATTGCTGCTTTTCTCACTTCAAATTTACGTCCCATAATATCACCTTTTTAGTTATTTTATTGTCTCCATTATATAATAATATAGTCTAATTTTCAACGTCTTTAACAATTACCGTTTTGTCTTTTTCAAGTAAAACCGCTTTACTTTTGTATAGAACTCCTAAAGCTCTTTTAAATGCACTTTTTGACATATGAAATACCTCTTCAATATCTTCAACACTAGATTTATCAGTAAATGACATTTCACCATTATGTTTCTCTAAATACTCTTTTATTCTTAAAGCATCTTCACTCATCATTAATTCTTTTTGCATTATAAGTGTTCCGTTATAATCAAATCCACCTTTAACAATAATAATTTTAACTTCAGCTTGTTCTCCTAAACGATAGACTTTTCTCATATGCTTAAAATAGACAAAAATATAGTGTCCTTTTTCTGTGAAAAATACGTTTCCTTCTTCTGTTTTATAAACGTTATAAGCTAAATATTTTTCACCCTCAACTAATTCTTCTTCTGGTTTTAAATATTTAGAAATACTATATCTAGGGATTATCTTAGCAGACAATTGGTTTCTTGAAGCTTTCATCTTTACAAAAATTTTATCCCCTTTTCTTGGCCATTCATTTCTTACAAAAGATAAATCATCTCGTGATAATAATAAATCCTTTATTAATCCTACGTTAAGGAAAACTCCTAAATGATAATTAACATCAATTACTTCCAAAAAAGCTGGATTATCTTGATCTACTAAAGGTTTTCTCATTGTTGCTGTAATTCGTTTTTGGTTATCAAAATAAAGAAAGACTTCAATTCTTTCTCCAACTTCAATATCTCCAACAACTTGTTTTTTATGAAGAAAGACTTCCTGCTCTGGTTCACCTAAAATATAAGAGAAATCAGTTTCTCTTAGTACTTCTAAATGATTATATTCTCCCATGGCTAAAATCATTGTACCACCACCTTATTTATATTATAGCAAAGTTTACGCAATTAATACATTAACATATTTTATATTTCAAAAGCAATCATTTTTTAATGTTTTTTATCCTTTTTTGATGTTTCTTGTACAGTTTGATTTTCGCCAAACAGTAGTCTTTAGTTGATTTTATTGAATATGTTAGTTAACGCACTTACTATTTTCTATTAATTACTACTTTTCATTGCTTTAAGCGTTTTCATTTGATAAAATAAGTATAAGAAAAAAATAGGAGGATTTTGATGGATGTTTTTGTTTACGTTTCACTTTTCTTAAGTATTGGGGCGATTGCTTACGCTTTTATTCTGTATAAGCAAGTTTTAAAAGCTCCAGTGGGTAGCGAAAAAGTAGCTGAAATTTCGGGCTATATTAAAGAAGGAGCTAACGCTTTTCTAAGAAGAGAGTACACAGTAATAATTATTTTTGTAGTTGTTACGTTCCCATTAATTTGGGTGTCACTTAATGTAGAAAGCGCTGGTGCGTTTGTTCTTGGAGCACTTTTTAGTGCTTTAGCGGGTATTATTGGAATGAAAAGTGCAACTGACTCAAATAGTCGTACAGCAACTGCTGCTGAAAGGCATGGTATGGTTAGAGCATTAAGTGTTGCCTATAAAGGCGGAAGCGTTATGGGTATGAGTGTTGTTGGATTCGGACTTTTAGGTGTTATTATTGTCTTTTGGTTTACTCATCAAGGATTAAATATTCCTGCAAGAGACGCAATTGAAATTGCTGCAGGGTATAGTTTAGGGGCATCAAGTATTGCTTTATTCGGACGTGTTGGTGGAGGTATTTATACTAAAGCTGCAGACGTTGGAGCTGACTTAGTTGGTAAAGTAGAAGCCGGTATTCCTGAAGATGATCCACGTAATCCTGCCGTTATCGCTGATAACGTTGGTGATAATGTTGGTGATGTTGCCGGTATGGGTAGTGATTTACTTGAAAGTTATGTTAGTAGTATTATAGGTGCTGCTACAATCGGTGCAATTTGGTTCGCTGTTGAAGGAGTAGTATTTGTATTAATTATTGCTGCAGTTGGAATATTATCAAGTATGATTGGATCTTTATTTGTTAGAGGTAAAGATGGTAGTAATCCACATAACGCTCTAAAATTAGGTACTTATGCCGCTGCTTTAATATTTGTTTTACTAACCTTAGGAATGAATTTTTACTTCGTTAAAGAAGGATTAATTAATACCGATGGTGATTTACCTTATTTATACGGACCATTCTTTAGTGTTATTATCGGTCTTGCTGTTGGTTTATTAATCGGATTAGTGAGTGAGTACTATACAGCTTCTGAATATAAACATGTTAAAGAAATTGCTAAACAATCAGAAACAGGTCATGCAACTAATATAATTAGTGGTATGGCAACAGGAATGCAAAGTACAGCAATCCCTGTTATCGTATTAGCTATAGGTACAGTATTTGCCTTCCAATTTGGAGGATTATACGGTATTGGTCTTGCCGCTGTAGGAATGTTAGGAACAGCTGGTATGACTGTTGGTGTTGATGCATACGGACCAATCGCGGATAACGCTGGTGGTATTGCTCAAATGGCTAATATGGATGAAAAAGTACGTAAGATCACAGATGAACTAGATAGTGTTGGTAATACTACAGCTGCAATTGCAAAAGGATTTGCAATTGGTAGTGCTGCATTAACTGCTTTAACATTATTTAATGCATTTACAGTAGTTGCACGTGATAGTGGTGTAATGACTACTGATAGTATTGATATTACTAAAGCCCCAGTTATTGCTGGTGTAATGATTGGTGGAATGCTTGCATTCTTATTCAGTTCATTAACTATTAAAGCTGTTGGACGCGCTGCAAATGAAATGATTGAAGAAGTAAGAAGACAGTTTAAAGAGATTCCAGGAATCTTAGAAGGTACTACAGTCCCTGAATATGCACAATGTGTTAAAATTTCAACTGATGCTGCCTTAAAAGAAATGATTGTTCCTGCTATTTTAGCTGTTGGTTCTCCTCTTCTTATTGGATTTATATTTGGAGCAGAAGCTTTAGGTGGAATGCTTGCAGGTACATTAATCACAGGTATTATGTTAGCTATCTTTATGGCAAACAGTGGTGGTGCTTGGGATAACGCTAAAAAATACATTGAATCTGGACATCATGGTGGTAAAGGTAGCATGGCTCATAAAGCTGCTGTTACTGGAGATACCGTTGGAGATCCATTCAAAGATACTGCGGGACCAGCAATTGATATTCTTATTAAATTAATGACTACAATAAGTTTAGTTTTTGCTGCTACACAATTATTTATTGGATTATTTTAATTAAAAGAGCCAATTGGCTCTTTTTTTTGATATAATGTTTACGGTGATAGTATGAGAATATTAGTAGACGCAGATGCATGCCCTGTAAAAAAAATTATAATTAGACAAGCAAAAGCTTTCAATATTGAAGTATTGATGTTTTTTGATAACTCTCATGTTTATGATGATGGATATAGCAAAGTGTTCATTTTGGATAAAGGTGCTGATAGCGTAGATTACTTTTTAATAAATAAGGCATTAAAAGGAGATGTAGTCGTAACACAAGACTATGGAGTTGCAACAATGGCTCTAAGTAAAAAAGCTCTCCCAATAAGCCAAAACGGATTAATTTATGATGATAATAACATCTTAAGTCTCTTAACGCAAAGAGCCACTAATCAGAAACTGAGAAAGCATAAAAAAATGCGTGGTCCAAGGAAAAGAACCAAAGAAAATGACATCAAATTTGAAGAAAATTTAATAAAACTAATTAATAGTAAATTATAGTTGCTTTTTAGTTTTGATTTTGATACAATAATAACGCTTGTTAATGGAGGTGACATAAATGGCAAATATCAAAGGACAAATGAAAAGAAATAAAACTAATGAAAAAAAACGTCTTGCAAATACAGCATTTAAATCAGGTTTAAAAACTGCTTTAAAAAATGTTGAAGACAGCATCGAAAACAATAACAAAGAAGCTGCAGTTAAATTTTTAGCAGTAGCATTCAAAAAATTAGACAAATCAGTAACAAAAGGTATCAATCATAAAAACTATGTCGCTAGACAAAAGTCAAGACTAGCTAAAAACGTAAACGAAGTTAAGTAATTTAAAACGACAAATAAAATTTGTCGTTTTTTTTATGCACCAAGGATAAATAATTCTAATCCTATTTTTTTATCAATTCGTCCTGTTTTAATTTTATAATCAATATCCTCTAACGTCCTAAGTTGTTTCTTTACAAGGTCTGTACTTACACTTCTCGCATTCTTCATCATGTAATACGTTCTACCGCTAGTAGCATTAAAATAACTAGCGATATCCGCTTTATCTTTTCCTTGTTTTAAAAGTATTTTTGTATGAAGAATTTCTCGATACTTATTAACTAATATACCTAAAATACGTAATGGATCTTCACTATGCATAATTAAATCACTATATATTTCAAGTGCTCTACCACGTTTATTTTCAAGCAACATATTAGTTATTTCATAAACATTATCTTCTACATTTTTTGTGATTACTCTTTTTACTGTATCCAAATCAACTCTTTTGTATCCTTCAGAGTATAACACTAGTTTACTGGTTTCATTAACCAATACTTCTGTATTATTCTCAACACGCTTTAACAATTCATTCATTGCATCAACATCAATTGAAATATTATTTTTTCCCAATTGTCTTTTTATCCACCCTCGTAAATCTTGATCTTTTAAAGGTTTGCATTCTTCAACAATACTTTTTGACTTTAATAATTTAGTTATTGCTTTCCTTTCATCAAGTTTTGAATACGGGGCATGAACAACTAATATAGTTTCTTGTGATGAATTATCTAGATATCGACTAAAAGCGTCTAGATTATGTTTAATCTCTTTTTTCAATTTCTTTTCACTAGATAAGAAATGAGCATTCTTTACTATAATTAACTTCTTTTCAGCCATAAAAGGGATTGTACAGGCATCATTTAACGCATCTTCAATGTTGGTTTCTTCCATATCATAAGTTGTCACATTAAAATCATCGATATGATTTCTAGCGATTAATTGGTTAGTTTTTGCTTTAATTATGTAGGAATCGTTCCCAAAAAATAAATAAACATTATCATTCATCATTAACACCTCAAAACTATTATAACATATCAAATTATGGCTTGTAATACTTTTTTGATTCATAATTGAAGAAATATCTAACTTCAATCGTTCCGAACGTATCAGTTCGATAAATATTAATTCCTCTACTTTCATATCTCAAGATTATTTTATCGTGAGGATGACCATGAAAATTATCTCGTTTTACCATGATGAAAACTTCCTCAGGTAAAACACTATCAATAAAAAACTCATTACTACTTGTATCACTTCCGTGATGTGCTACTTTTAAGTAATCCACATTTATGGTATATTTCCTTACGAATTCTCGTTCTCTCATTGTTTCAGCATCCCCAGTAAATAAATAGTGCTTATCGGCTATAAACAGACTTAAAATAACACTATTATCGTTCTCGTAAACATTATTATACGACAAATCATATATAAAAATACCGAGACTACCGCAGTCAATAAGCTCATCACTATATAACTCAGCGTTCTCATTTGTAATTACAGTCTCAATTTCAAAGTTATTTAAAATGTCATCAAACTCACCATCATGATCGTTATGGAAGTGTGATATGAAGAAATAATCAATTTTTTTTATATTACGAGACTTTAAATAAGTAACTAAAGAATCGTAATTATCAGTTTCCCCAGTATCAATAAGTATATTGCATCGATTAAAACTATCGGATATAAAAGTAGCATCTCCTTTAACATCAAGAAAAACAACTCGTTTATTAATATCATATGAATTGCTATTAATAAATATTAGAACTAGAAAAATTAGTAATATTAAATGATTTAATCTTAATTGCTTTAGTTCAAACTTATAAAATAAGTAAATCATGATTATAAAGAATATCATAATATCATAAGTTTTAGTAAAGGCACCATTTACAATAAACATATCGACTAAAGACATAGATAAGATAAGTCTATTATATAGCATTATAAAGACACTTAACAATCTATCAAATATCGGCAATAAAAATACGATGTAAGATAAAGGTAAGACTATATATGACATATAAATTATAAATAAAACATTAAAAAATAAAGATAGCAGATTTATTTGAAAATTTAAATTTAATACAATCGGAAAAGTACTAAAAAAGGAAACAACACCAACCATAAACAACAGATATATCCCCTTATAGCTTTTCAAAATGTTTGAACTTAGTAATAGCGAAAGTGTAACTAAAAAACTTAGAATAAAACCAGCATTAAAGTAATAATATGGGTTATAGATTAGTAACCCTAAGTAAATAATGCTAAGGACATCCAAAGTAGAGAGTTTTAACTGAAATCTCTTGTTAATTACTAAGAAAGTATACATTAAAACAGCACGCGTTATAGAAGGCGAGAAAGAAGTAACAACTAGATACAGCACTAGTACGCAAATAACTATATACTCTTCTTTCTTTTTTGGTATTCCGAACATATTAAGGATTTTTGTAATTGCTATTACTAGTAATCCAACATGCAATCCACTAACAGCAAATAGATGACTAATCCCTAGTTTGTTAACATTATCTAGTGTTTCCTGGTCAAAGTCGCCTTTGTCTGCTAGAATAAAAGTTTTCACATAACTCTTTGATAATGGAATTTTCGTGTCTATATACTTTTCAATATTATAGGCTAAAATATTAATACTAAATTCATTTTTAACAAATTCAATTTCTTCTGCATATAAAATGTATTTTATTTTTTTAGATCTTAAATAGTTTTTGAAACTAAAAGTATTTGGTAT
>LGOV01004252.1_pt2 | contig 38495 bp, 48 predicted proteins | sample 469881 | NCBI WGS metagenome assembly LGOV01 (sample SAMN03857199, study PRJNA290197) | marine sediment metagenome | biome: marine cold seep biome; feature: cold seep; material: marine sediment; isolation source: sample #5579, elevator 3A push core 41 containing 12 cm of sediment... ...
GATGTTGCTGATGTACTTGATGAACTAGGTGCAGCTTTTACCATTCATTATGTTGATGGTAGTACAGCGACAGGGGAGAAACTGGACTATGATACCTTTCCAGAACATTCCTCTGAATTCATAAGAATGTTCTTCTTTGCAGTAACCCTGATTTACAATACGATAGTGGTTAAGGGAAATATTATATCCCTCCATGGGATGTACTTCCTTGTTACTAATCTCACACCAACCCTCTTTGAAGATTCGGTTGTTGACAATATCGCAGTTTTGTACAGGTGCAATATTTCTGGTGGTATAGTCCAGAGATTTTCTGACAATCCCGGTTTTGATGCTGATTACAAGCGTCTTCCCAATTGGGTGGATGTATATGCAGATATTTATGCTCTTCAGACTGAAGACCGATTTGACACTTCTTTGGACGACTTTGATGATGTGATGAAGGTTCCAGCAGGGACACAAATTTTGTATATGACCGGTGAGTACGTTCTGAAGATAGGTGATAGATGGAGGGTATCTGCCACAGAGTATTATACAATAGAAACTATCTCTGTTAGGCGACTGGACAATATCAATATTGTCAAATTAGCTGTAGATACAAGGGCTTAGAAATGGCTGCCAGTCTATTATCTTTTGGATCTGAGAGTATTTTTGAGTTTAGTAGACAAGCCCGTGCTATTTCGGGTAAATTGATCGATTTAAAACAGTCGGAAATGCTGTGGGGTGGTGGAGGCGGTAGATTCACACCCCTCATGGCGGAGGCCGCTGCTGAATATGTAAAAGGAAAAATAGCATCAGGAGGAGAGGGTCTACCGGGAAGGGGTGGTCATGCTACCCATCCAATTACAGAACGGTGGCAGAAAGCCAAAGAAAAACATGCTGAACCATCTGAACTATCATTGGGTCCGCACTATGCTTCTGGGGCTTTATATAGAAATACTAAGGTGTTAAGTCGTCGGGATAGCGGTGGTGGTAGATATGCTACTGTTGGTGTAAGCCAAAAAGCTAAAGTTCCTCACTTTGGGTTTGGTGGAATATCTACTAGTAGAACAATATCAATTGCGGAGTACATACATAATATTGAGATAGGGGCAAATCATCCTAGACCCTTAGTAATCATGGCTATTATAGCTTTTGCTCAAACAGTGTGGCCTACTGGGAAGAAAACTCTTCAGAAAGCCAGAGACGGCTTTTTACGAAATAATTTTTCTGCCGAGGCTTTAAGAGAAACTTCTCCCACATATAATGTTCAAGCGGAAATGGACAAGGCCACCAAAAAAATGATTGCCACCCTAGTTAACGAATGCGGTTATAGTCGGGCTGCTGCTGTCAAAATGGCGGAGGCTGCGAAAAGATGAGAGTTCCCAATACCCTTCTGCAGAAAACGAGGAGTCCTGATTATGTTGGATCCTACATTATCTGAATCCTCAATTAGGGCATCTATGAGGAAATTCTTTGTAGATACTTTTTATACCGGCTTGGGCATAGAAACGTTTTTCGATGTTATAGGTAGAGTTCCCACATCTGCTGGAGTTAGTATTACAAGATGGATTAATGTTCAACTTGTGGACTCCCTTGACTTAGAAACTATGGCCTCTGGGCAAATCCAAGTTTGGCTTTTTACACGCCAAGACATTGACTATACAGAATTAGCCATCCTTAGAGACTTGGTGTACGAACCATTGATTGATTTAACCCAAACAGATGGGATAAAAAGAATCGCTCTTTATGATAGCTCTTGGGTAGTCGCGGGACATATGCTCCTTGTTGTACATGATGAATTCGGACCTACTGAAGTGGAAGATGGAACTAATGCAAAGATTATTCCAATTACCCTCCGGTGGGGTGCCAAGTGATATCAATTAAGTGTGAAGTATGCGGTAAGAAGTTAATGGAGCGTTTACCCAATGGCCTATTTAAGTTTCAATTTGGGGCCAGAGAAGGGTCGATACCTGTTATTGACATGGAGATCCAGGGTAGCATTAAGATGCGGTGCCCTAGAAGAAGTTGTAAACATGTCAATCTCATTCATTATTTCCCGCAAGTATCAGAAAAGTAAAGCAATCCTTCAATAGGAATACTGGGTGACTATAACTTAAATTTTAAATTTTTTGGAGGATATATTATGGCTCGTTTTGGACCCGTGACCAAGGACACTAGTACCGTTGCCCTTGGACTAGCTCAGATAAGGGTTGGTACTTCGGCAGCTAATATTGCATCCGTCGGTGAAGTGTTGGACTCTTCCAACTCTATCGGTGCTCTTGCGACTACGAAGTTTTTAGGGAACGTCGATTACTGGAAACTTGAGAGCGGCTTTCCCCTGTTAGAGGATCTTTCTTTGCCCTTGAGGGAATCTGCTGCTCTTGAATGCGCCTTTAAGGAATTGATTCCGTTCAACTTAGCCCTTGCAAGAGGCATTGATCCACTTTCTGCTATAAGTTCTACATACACGTTTGTAGACTCTCTTACAGTTGGTGGTGGTACTGCTGGCTCTATTACGGTTGATGATCTTGGTGGAGTTACGCTGGATAGCTTTACAGTCGTTTTTACTGATGCAACCAATTATAAGGTTTATGGTGCTAATGGGGGTTACATTGGGACATCCCTAATCTCTGCTCTTTTCGAACCGCAAAATGGCGCTCAGGACTATTTCAGCATTCCGGCTAACTTCTTTGATGCCAGCTGGCTTGCTGATGAAACCTTCAATTTCAAAACTACCCCGGCTGTAGCTGCTGCAGGTGGGTTTTCTGATGTTCATACTGGAACCATTTCACTGGGTAATCTCTCAGCTCCTGCATACATGAGAATGGAGAGTGTTTACACCTACCCGAATAAGTCATATGAAATGGTAATCATCTTTCCGCGTTGCAACGTTACGAGCTCCGTGGAAATTGACCATCAGACAGAAGACAATGTTAATGTTCCACTAACATTCGAAGCCAAGAATTCTTCCTCGGATGTTGACGGTGGTAATGTTGCCTGGGATGACAAACCCCTCGGCTCTGTTATCTTTCAGGCTGTGTAGTTCAATCCTGATGTATGTGAAATGGCCCCAGAGATTTATTTCTTTGGGGCTGTTCCAAAGCGTTTTTAAGCTACTCAATTGTTGATGTATAGCAAAGTATCAAAAGTCAAATCAAAGCGTCTCCTTGCGATTCTGTGCATCAGGATTGTGCGGTAACGTTTCAATCTCTAAGGGAGAATTATGAGCAAGCTAAATCCACAAATCCAAACTGTTGATATCGGCCGAAGAGTCCTACATGAGGTAACGATCTACCCCCTTTCCCTATCTGACCAATTCCGCACAACCGATTTAATTTCAGGGCTTGTAAATCAAGTCCTAGACTTCCTAGAAAAGCAAAAAACCCTGAAACCTGCCGAGAGAACCCGTGATATCGACGTAATCAAAGATATTGCCTCTGCCGTTGAGGTAAATCTTGGACAGATTTTAGAGTTTGTTGTAGACTCCAATGAAAAGATAGATTTGGATGACATCACAAATTTGCAATTCTCGGAACTGGCTGACTTGATTTATGAAGTAAATTACTCTGGTGCGGTGGGAAACTTCCAGGGTCTCATCGGCAAGGTCAAGGAACTATTTCCGTCGATGGGGCCGTCGCTGAAATCGTCTGCTCAACCAGCTACCGACTTGAACATTTCTACAATAGGACCTTTAGGGACGGAGGAGTAACCCAGGATCAAGTATTGGGTTTATATGAAGAGATTCAAAGACTTAAATACGAGGAGTTGAAGATCCAGGCTGCTTTACATGGGGCCAAGATTCAAGGACCAGCCCCTATGAGTGAAAGTTCGGGACCAACGGAAGATAATAGGTCCCAAGATATTCCGGTATTCAAGGACCCTAGTGAGTACGACCATTTGTCTGATGAGGAAAAGAATACATTAACTGATAAAATGATGGCCCAGCATAAGATGTGGTCTTCCGGTAGGTTAAAGGGATAGAAAGATGCAATCCAAGCTAGAAATGGTCCTCGGTACTAAATTAGCTGAGGGCACAGAGAAAGCTCTTAACTCAATCAGCGGCTTGTTTCAGAAAGTATCTAAGGATGCAGAGAATCTAGCCAAAAAATTAGTTGGCCTTAAAATTATCTCTGTTGATAAGCCCCTGAAGGAGGGGGCTAAAGCAAGCAATGATCTTGCTAAGGGGATGGATTCTGCTGCCAAGTCTACAGAAAACCTTGGCAAGAAGGGTAATGCTACCATTAGTAGCATAAAAAGGCTGAATGAGGTAACGAAAAATCTTGGAAAGATCGCCCCCGCAGTTGCTGGAATGGTTATTCCTCCAGTTCCCAAGGTATCCCCTGATATACAGAAGTCGCTAAATGCCATATTTGACTCTTCTAAAAAGGCCAAAAAGGGTCTGGCTGAAGTTGGTGATGAGGGAAAGAAAACCACAACTATCCTTGACCGTTTAAGGGGAGCAATTACATCTGTTGGCGCTAAACTTCGATCCTTTGCGGCTTATGCTGTAGGTGCCGCTATCTTTGCCACTCTAGTTGGTAGTATTTATTCAGCCCAACAGGCCATTTTTGATTATGACCAGGCACTCCATGACTTGAAAGCTATCACCCAGGCCACCGATGAAGAAACGGAACGCATGGGTGTAACAATTAAGGAGGTTGCTGCAACCACAAAGTTCTCCACGGTAGAGGTTGCTGATGGAATGCGGACTTTGGGTCAGGCTGGTTTTACTGCTGAAGAAGCCATTGAGGGAATCAAAGGGATATCAGACCTCGCAACTGGTACCTTGACGAATATGGCTGATGCGGTTGACTTAGTATCTACTGCAATTAGGGCCTTCGGTATGGATGCCTCGGAGGCTACAGAAGTATCCGATGTCTTTGCAAATGCAATCAACGGCTCTAAACTTACGATGGATAAGTTACGGGTCGCCTTCAACTACATCGGTCCTATCGCTAAGCTCGCAGGAGTTGAGTTTAAAGACTTGACATCAACAATGATGATGCTCGCTAATAAGGGCATACGGGCGAGCACCATAGGCACAGGTTTGAGACAAGTCTTAAATAAGATTCTCAAACCGACACAAGCGTTCACGGAAGCCGTCGCTTCTGCTGGTCTGACAATGGATGATTTGAATCCAAAGACCAACAGTATGCGGGAAGTAATTAGTAGACTGAGTTTAGTGGTTACGGATGCCGATAAAGCATTTAAGATGTTTGGTATGCGGGGTGCTGCTGCTGTTTCCGCCCTTGTTGAAGGTGGTGCTGCTCAATTCGATGAGATGCGTGTCCTAGTTGATAGGACAGGAATAGCGGCAAAGATGGCCGCTGAACAGCTAAAGGGTCTTACTTTACGCCTCAAGCAATTAACTGATAAATTCTCAGTCTTCTTTGCAGAGTTGAGAGACAAGGGGATGGGTGAGCCTTTTGGTTGGGTAATAGACGCCGGCAGACTTGCAATGGATGTAATGATCAAGTTTGCACAGAATGGCCTTGTTCCAGTTATAAAGTGGCTAGGAATTTTAGTGATATCTATAGCTGCTGTGAACTTTGCGGCTTGGTCTAAGAGTGTTGAAGGTGCTACTTTTTATGCCCTTTGGTACACAAAGGCTATAAAGCGGTTGTCCCTAGCATTTGCGACACTTACAAAATCTATAAATACCACACTTGTTGCAACCAGGGCTTTTTTACTTGGATTGGGGCCGGTGGGTTGGCTTTTAACAGCGGTTGGGGCTGCCATGGCCCTCCTTGTTTACTCTTTCCGTAGTTATTCTGAGGGTTTAATTGAAACTATTAAGCAATCCGAAAGAGTTATATCCGCTATGGATAGACTTGATAGCGCCATTGCAAAAACCAAAGTTAGCCTTATTGGAATTAGAGAGGGTTCTGATGAGTACAAGAAGGGGCTCAAGAAGTTAAGAGATGAAATCGAAGTTGCTGCCGGTAAGTTTCCACAAATAAGAAAGCAAGCCGATTTAGTTATTGCTTCAATGGATATACTAAACGGTAAGTTTATTGATGGTCAAAAGGCCCTGGAAGGCTTTGAAACAGCACTGTCCGATGTGCGGTTTAAAGCTGCATCTGATAGGATTGTAGCTTTTGATAAAGCTCTAGAGAGCTCACTGTTTTGGCAGTTTATAATAGGTAAGGCGAAACAGATTGGAAAGAATATAATCCAGGATGTTTGGGATAAAACTCTTGGTTGGTATTTTGAAGAGGCCAATAAGGCAGTTGACGACTTTTTTGAGGATTATAGTAGTTTAATAGATTTAATTGCCGGTAAGACTCTTGGGATAGCCGCTGGATCTTTTGAAGATATGGAAAAGGCTTCAAAGGAAGGTGGTAAGGCCCTAGAAGATTGGAATAACCTATTAGCTGTAGGCAAAGAGTATGTCCAGGATTGGAGTAAAGAAACGGGTATTGCTATTGAGCGGTTGTCCCCTGAAGCTATAGAGTTTCTTTCTCAGGAAATGAAGAACAATTTGGACATAAGTGAAAAAATGCGGAAGTCTATAGTTAAGGGAGCTACAGAAATAACTGAAGCATTTAAGAAACAAGGTATAAGCTACCAAGTTAATCAGTGGAGCGAAGAGTTTATAAAATTCGGTGATTCTGTTATCGATCTTAAATATAGACTGACTCAGAAGGAAGGTTTCTTTGCGCCAATAGGAAAAGCCCTTGAATCTGTAATGGATGAAGTTGACTGGAATAGACTATTTAGTCTAGAGGAACAAAAAGCAGGTTTGGCTATAGACTTGATGGAGCTCGAAAAGCTGTATGCAGACCATGTAATAGATCACGAGGAGTATGCACGACAGAAATATGCTATTGGTACGAGGTTCAATGAAGCTGAAAGGAGGTTAAAAACTGATGAGAAGTTCCAAACTGTACACCAATTCGCGGAATTAGCTAAAGCCAGAGATGCAGAGTTGGAGAAACTCAAAATTTATGCAAAGAATTATTCCAGGGAGCAGCGGGAAATGATGCGCCTTGAAATAGATGATAAATATCTTACCAAGGCAACTGATCTTCTTTACAAGCTGGATGAGAAACGGAAGAAAGCTGCTGATTCTTATGCGGAAACTGAAAGTGAGATCCAGGATACTATAACTGAATCTTGGGGAGATTTCTTCAAAGATATGAAAGCTATGGCAGAAGACTTGTCAGAAAAGAGAGCGGAATTATCAGAAAAATCGGCTCAAAAAATCCTGGCCAATAACATTTCCCTTAATCGTAAGCTCCGTGATCTTAAAGCAGATTCCATTAAAGATGAAGTGAAGTCGATAACCGCCTCTAAGGATATCTATAATGACCTTCGCAATGCAAAGAAAGCCTTTGCAAAGGGTGATAAAGAAACCGCGATTGCATATGCCAAGGAAGCCCAAAAGTCACTTTCCGGTCTGACTAGTACATATCAGGCCAAGACTTATGCGGCTGCGATTGCTAAAATTTATAAGAAGTCTGGTAGGGATGTCAAGGAGTACCAGATTGATCTGCAAAATGATGTCCGGGATGTTAGAGACAAAGAGCTCCTTGCCTCCAAGTTAGATTTTAAAGCCCGTAGAGAGATGGATCGGGATTTGTCTAATGCCAGAAAGGTATTGGCTAAAGAAGACTATGCGGCCGCTCTCAAGTACGCTAAGTCCGCTGAAGCCTCTCTGGGAGACGTTAAAGATATCAGTGTCGCCACTGCTTATGTAAAGGAAATCAGAAGGATAACCAAGTTTACTGAAGAAGAAATACTCTCTGAGAAGCAAAGAGCTTTGACTAGTGAATATCAGGATAAAGAAAAGGCGAGAAAAGATGAATTGGATGAGTCCCTAGAAGATAATCAGGTGCTGATGAGGGCAGCAAAGGATAAATACAATGCAGAAGCCAAATTCTTGGATGAAACTCTTCTCCTACAGAAGAGAAATACCGCGGAATCTCTAAAGGGCCTGAAAGCTCAAGTGGCTATGTATAAGGCAGCTAGGAAGACGGCTATTGAAGTGTCCAAGGATACTGGTACTGTGATAGTGCAAGGTATGGAATCAGGTGGTACTCCATTTCCCAGATTGACAGATCCGTATATTACAAAGGGGTCTGGACAAAGGGATGATGTTCCAGCTATGTTGAAGAAAAAGGAGTTTGTTTTTCGTCCAGAAGCTGTGGCAGCATTTGGTCTACCTTTACTCAGGAATATGAATGATCGCTTATCCATGATGCGAAATGTTGTAGTTAGACGGTTTTCTGGTGGTGGTCTTGTAACCGCTGCTCCCAGTGGATCATCTGGTGGGGCTGAGTCCTTTGTGAATATAAATTTGAGTTTGCCAGTTCCCGGTAGATCAGTAGAAACCAAAATGAGTCCTGTGAATGCTACAGAGTTTATCCGTCAATTGAAAGTTATGGAAAAGTTGGGGTCCTAGAAATGGCTATATCATTAGGTGGAGTCACTTTGTGCAAGGATTTAATTTGGGAGTCCCCTATGGGCTATCCAAGTCAGGCTTACTCTCGGAGAGTGACCTTGTTGGGTAAGGTGGTTATTCAGCATAGTCCCATATCCGGTAGAGAAATTTTATTAACTACAGTTTCCACCAGTGGTGGTTCCATAGGATATTTTATTAAAAGCCAGTTGGATTCTCTGAGAGTGTTTGAAAAAGCAGTTGCAACGATTCCGTTTATTTATGAAGTGGAATCATTGAATGTCATTATAGCACCAGGTGGGATAGATGTTACTCCATTAGTTCCCAGGCCTGGACCCACGTCCACAGATTATTATACAGGGTCCATACAATTAATTGAGATTTAACAGGAGGTTAAGTAAATGACTGTTTTACCGGCAGAATTAAAGATTTACAAAAGTACGGTTATAACGGACACTGGAACTAATGGCGCACGGCTGTCGAGTGATGAAGTGGTTTCAGGAGTTGCCAATAACGTTTTCCCCAATGTTTTTACTGCTGATAGAGTAACGGGGTTGACTACCCATAGGAAGGTATTTGGTAAGGTCGGTAATGATGCAGATGAAACCCTTTACTACCCACAGCTTTGGTTAGATATTCTAACCCCTGCTGAAGACTGGGTAATCTTCTTTGCAGCCACTTTGCGGGATGTGCAGAGTGGTATTGCTGGGACTGAGCAGAAATATGGGTGTGCCAGTTTGTTTGCTAATGTTTCTGCTGGTGTGTCTACCCTGGATGTCAGTGTGGAAGATGCTTCTTTGGTAAGTGGCAATGATGCTATATTCACAGTTGGTGATAAGATTCGGGTCACTGACAAGGAAACCATTACTGGAGCCGGTAATGAGGAGGTTCATGTCCTTACAGGGGTAACTCCCGTTTCCGGTGTTAGAATCACACTGACTTTTTCTGCCAGTACACTAGCCAATCCTTATACAACCGCTGCAACCTCCAGAATTATGAGTGTGTATGAACCGTCTGATGTAGCGTGTTCGTTCGATAATTTTGTTGATACAACTGCGGGAGACGGTACATATGACGATTCTGGTTATCCAGTTGTTCTTGACAATATAGGAACAATAGAGGAGACTTGGACTATCACTTTTACAAGTGCCACTGATTTCGGTTGTGTTGGTGATACTGTAGGTTCCGTTGGTACTGGTAGTACTGCTGTTGATTTTTCTCCAAGCAATACGGCCTTCTCTAAACCCCTCTTCACACTAAGCAAAGACGGTTTTGCTGATACTTGGGCATCTGGGGATACCATAGTATTTCAATCACACCCAGCAGTTGTCCCGATATGGGAAAGGCGGGATGTACCCACTGGCTGCGGTAGTTTGTCAGGTGATAAGGCTACATTAGTTTTCGGTGGAGAGAGCTGATAATACAGTAAAATCAAGTACTTAATAAGCCTAGGGTCATTCAAAGTTGGGGAGAGTTGATAATGGCGGATCATTCAACAACAGTCTCATTAGGATTTAAAGGACCTGGTACTGGGGAAGTAGCAGAAGTCTCTTTAGTATTGGAGCAGAAACCTTTCCCCCAGGATTCCGGTGAAGTCAAATCCATTGAGCAGACTGCTGAGGACAACGACCTGGAATTCATTGAGATGCACTATGGTCCAGGTGGAAGGCAGGTTGCCTTTTCATCTAATACCGATGAGATTAATGAACTCTACCAAGCTCAGTGTGGAAAGAACCCGGATGGTAGCATTACTGCTACGGTTTATGTGTTTAAGACCCCAACCGATCTAAGCTATAACCTAGTTGCCAGTCGTGGGTCTTTTATAGGGGAGCCTGTTACAGAATCTACAGAGAAAGAGGAGTCCCTTAATTTCCATTTAGATACCTCGGTCAGTCTGGGATATACTGTCGAGGAGATCCTCTCGATTGAGTGGGAAGGTGATATCTATAATTCTTCTGGTGGTGTTATACAGTCTGATGTTCCATTATTAGTTGGCACAGAGTTGGTTGTGGATGAACCAGTATATGGAACAGTTCGAGTTAAATACACGGTCTTTGGCGATACTTGGTTTTTGAATATACCACCAAGGGAAGAAGCATCTGCGGATGAGTTTCGATCTACAGTACATGCTTTTTACGGTCTGAATCAGGTCGAAACTATAGAAATTTCTCCTCCGAATCTGGAGACTTTGTGTAGTCAGAGGGTTAGTTGGGCATATAATTCAGATGGTGAGCAACCTGCAGACGATGAACCCGTAGATGACGGATCGGGTACTGCTGATGGGTCAAGTGTGGGTCTTCAATTAAATTCCTATGATTATTGCCATGGTGGTGTTGTACCAGGTGCTACTTATTGGATTGGGAATGAGCAAGTTCCAGCAACAGGACATACAGTTAAGAGAGGAATGACGTACACTATTACGGTTAGGGCAAGTGGTTATAAAGATTTTATCAATTCATTTTCTGTTTAGCCATGACACAGATATTAAACTTCATATTAAAAAAACAACCACCTACGTGGCCTGAATTTGAAGAAATATGCCCAGACGGTGGGGTGATTCCAGATTGTGATATAAGAGTTGACCCAGACTATTGGGGAATACCGGAACCAATAGAAACATACGGTGATTTAGAAGTCATCCACTGCCCCATGGAAAGTTTGACTGCTAAGTGCGGTGCGTCTGTTTCAGTTTGGATGAGACCTGGTTGCCCACCCGAAACATCTGATGTGGTTTGTGATACGGTTCAGAATCCAATAGAAATAGCTCAAGATAGTTCTGAAACAATTTACATTTTGGATGGATACCCTCCATATAAATGGGAAATAGTTGGTGGTAGTGGGTTCTCTTTGAGATGGGAAACCACTGACGATTTGGGGGGTAGACCAGACGAAAGACTTAATTCCCAGAATATTCTTTACTCCAGTTCAGCTAGTTGTGGAAAGGCCAGGGTTAAAATAACAGATAATTGTTCTACAGAGGTCATCTGTGAATTTGATAGCTCGCTTGCATCCGAGTTAAATTGGGATGCGATAAGTAGTGGTAAAACTATAGTTACGGGAGAATCTGGAGTTACCATTGCTGTTAGAGATGGTATTGGGCCGTATACTTGGAGTGTTGTGGGGCTCGGTTTTAGCCTAGGGTCGGCTGTTACCGTCGGTAGGTTTAATACTTTAAATGCGAATTGGTGTGCTTGTGGTACTGCTGATATAACGGTTACTGATGGTTGCGATTCACAGGCTAATGGTAGTGTACGCTGTTCAGATTGCGGCGAGTGGGTATTACATGATTCGTGTATTCAGGGATATGACTTTGCATATACCTGGCCCGATTTTTATACTGCTGATGGAAAATATAAGATTGAGCATTCGGATCATTGCCAGACGTCTTACCCTTATAATTGGACCTGTTGTACTTTTTCGGAATCTTATGGGTATACATTTCCTTTAGAGCAATGTAATTGGTGTTGGGATCGTTCTAGGGGGCAGCATTCGAAAACAGAAGTTTTTATTTGGGTGCCCGGATCAGATCATGAAGTGGAATATGATTGGACTAATAGTGCCCAGACGGTATTGAAATCTTCTAGTGCCACGGTTTACGTAATTGGAGGGACTCCTCCTTATACCTGGGACATTTCTGGGGTAGGGTTTTCTTTACAACATACAGAGACTACAGGACTTTCCAATACGGTTATAACTAGTGCGGCAGCTTGTGGTAGTGGAGTTATTACAGTTGAAGATAAATGTGATTTTCAGGTGGGGGGAAGTATTAGGTGTTCAAATGGGGGGCAGTGGGTTCAGATAGAACATACCGACAATGGAGATGAAGCTTGTGGTATAATGCGTGGCGTTGGTGTTGACTACCACAATACTTGGTCTTTAATATGTGACGCTGGAGGATGTTATGAGTCGTGGCGCGGTAAATATCATGTCTATGAAATAGCAGAAACCAACCTGAATTTTTGGTATGGGTATCCGTACACTTGTGCTGATTGCAATTGTGATTATTGGGTACCAAATGGTTGTGTAACCTGTTTGCAAAATACTGTTCTGGATTGTTCTTACGCTGATCCAGGCACGACTGGAACTTTCCCTTGTTGTTATTCAGATCCTAAATATCATTGTAAAGCTGTATATAAACGACTTTTAGAAGAATGGAAGTGTCCATAATGAAACAAATATTATCAGCCTTTGGTTACGGATTAATTCAAGATTGTTTTGGTCTATTAAAGACTTTGGGAAAACAAGGGCTTTCCCATGAAGAATTTCTTGCCTTTGTAGAAGAATCAAAAAACGAGGCTAATGATTTTATAAAAGAGGAAATGAAAAAGGAGTTACCAAAGAAAGAGAAACCCAAAAAGAATATATTTTTAAAGCAGGGTGAAACAGAATTAATGAAAGGTGTTGTTTGTGAAAAGTGTAAAGGTGAAGTGTACATTGAGGGCATTTGCTCAAGTAATCCACTAGTGAGGCAGGGTTTCGTGCGTAGGGGAATCTGTGGGGCCTGTGGCAACGAGTTTGGGATAAGGTGATAATATGGAAAATATATTGGTTGCTTCACATGGTGGTAAAGGCTTTATAACTCACCATGATCAGGAAATTAATGGGCTTTCTTTTCAAGTTCATCCCCTTGATACTGGGCAGATAGTAGTAGAGGTTGATGGTTCACCAATAGTAATTGGGGCTTGGAAAAATCGGGTAATGGGGTCAACCATAACACCCGAGGAAAGTTTGGAGCTTATTGAGGTTACAGAAAAGAGAAGTTTGGAAGAAGATATTCCCAATCAAGAAGCTAAATTGGCTAATAAAAAAGCCCGTTTGGCTGAATTGAAAGACAAGGAGAAAGGATGAAAGAATTACAGTTAGAATCACAATTCGTTCAGTTGTTTGGATCGGAACTTTTAACAGAATCAGATTTAGGGGTTGTCACGCAACTAAAGGATGAACTTGTCCATACGTTAAGAACAACCCAGATTCATCGTACAAGAACGGAAATGGAGGTCTCTGTTTTAAACGATACCAAGTTTCCAACTCCTGCTTCTAAGTATTGGCAGTCGTTAAGGGAGCAAGGGGTCATGTTCGAGGAACTGATCCTTTTGTCTTTTGAGTATCGAAAAAGGAAAGTGGAAGTAAAAATTCTCAAAAGGAAGTTTACCAAAGAAGAGGATGATCTTGAAAGAGAGCTTCTCCAGATTGAAATTGAAAAGGAACAGTATATACTNNGAAATCAAAGATTGGTCTGAAATCAAGGCAAGAGAAATGTCCCTTATGAACGGTGACGATTTAGAGGATTCAGATCACCATCAGCTTATCTCATATACAAAAAGGTGGATTCAGCAAAGTATTTTGATGGGTAATAATGGTAGTCCATCGGAAATACAAAATCTGCTTGGTCAGTTACGTAGTGGTATCAAGACTTGCATGAGGTTGGGTCTTTTGGATATTGTTTTGCAGGGCTTCAATGAAAATATTCAGAATGATATTAAACGCTCTTATGGAGTAATAAAATAATGTCTGGAACCTGGTCAGCCGGTGGTAGTTTACTAACAGCACGGCGTTACATTGGAGGCTGTGGTACTCATATAGCAGGTTTATCGTTTGGAGGGTATATCCTTGCTAATACAGACGTAACGGAGGAGTATAACGGTTCTACTTGGTCGAGTGGCGGTAGTTTGGCTACAGCTACAAGGGGTGCAGGTGGTGCTGGAACTCAAACGGCTGGTTTAGAGTTCGGTGGGTATACTACCATATATGCTACTCACACTGGAGAGTACAACGGCACAACATGGTCAGGAGGTGGTAGTTTAGCTACAGGTAGGCGTTATCCTGGAGGAGCTGGAAGTCAGACTGCTGGATTGTCGTTTGGTGGGCAAATAACTTTTGCTGTATCGAACACGGAGGAGTATAACGGTACAATATGGTCAGCAGGTGGCTCATTGTCTACCGCTCGTCGTTTACTTGGTGGGGCCGGCACTCAGTCGGCTGGGTTATCTTTTGGTGGTGATAATAATGGTACTAATGAAGACAACACGGAGGAGTATAACGGTACAACATGGTCAACAGGTGGTAACCTTTCTTCACCAAAATATGGCCTGGGAGGATGCGGTACCCAATCTGCTGGCTTAGCGTTTGGTGGATATACTACCACATATATAGCAGTAACTGAAGAGTACAATGGAACTGCTTGGGGTAGTGGTGGTAATTTAGCTACTGCAAGAAGCCAACTTGGAGGTTGTGGTAGTCAGTCAGCCGGTCTTTCTTTTGGTGGAAATACAGGTGCTATTTCTGCTGTTACAGAAGTATATACAATAGGATATATAGCTCACGGTACTTGGTCAATCGGTGGTAATTTAAGTACAGCGAGGCGTCTCCTTGCGGGTTGTGGAACTCAAACGGCCGGATTAAGTATTGGTGGTTATTCCTCGGCTGGTAATTCCAATATTACAGAGGAGTACAATGGAACTAGTTGGGGTTCTGGTGGAAATTTGTCCACAGCAAGATATGGTTTGTGTGGTTGTGGTATTCAAACAGCCGGTTTAAGTTTTGGTGGTTCTACGGGAAGTGTTACCAACGTTACAGAAGAATACAATGGAACTAGTTGGAGTTCCGGTGGAGGTTTGGCTGCGGTAAAAGATTATTTAGCGGGTTGTGGAGCTCAAACAGCCGGTCTTTCCTTTGGTGGTTATACGGGAAGTGTTAATTTATCTTCTACTGAGGAGTATAACGGCACTGCTTGGAGCTCTGGTGGAAATTTAGCTACAGCAAGAAGATCACTTGGTGGTGCTGGAAGTCAGACTGCTGGATTGTCATTTGGTGGTGTTGTTTCAACTTATTCGGATATTACTGAAGAGTACAACGGAACAAGCTGGTCTTCAGGCGGAAGTTTGGTTGTGTCTATACAACGGAACAGTGGTTGTGGAACTCAGACAGCAGGTTTGTCCTTTGGTGGTTATACAGTAAGTGCCGTTAGTGTTACAGAAGAGTACGACGGAACTAGTTGGAGTAGCGGTGGAGATTTAATTACAGCAAGAGAGCAATTATCGGGAGCAGGTAATCAATCAGCTGGTTTATCTTTTGGTGGTTCTACGGGAACTCTTTCTACGGCAACTGAGGAATACGGTTTTCCCATACCAAGTTCTGGAACTTGGTCTGCCGGTGGTAATTTGTCTACCGCGAGATCTGATTTGGCAGGTTGTGGAACTCAAACAGCAGGTTTATCTTTTGGTGGTTTTATTTCAACTTACTCGGCTGTAACCGAGGAGTATAATGGCACTGCTTGGGGTTCTGGTGGAAATTTAACTACAGCAAGATATGGTTTAGGTGGATGTGGTATTCAAACAGCCGGTTTGTCTTTTGGGGGTACGGCTGGGGGTGACGTTAGTACAACAGAGGAGTACGATGGTACATCATGGAGTAGCGGAGGTAATTTAGCTACAGCACGGCGTTATATTTGTGGTGCCGGAACTCAAACAGCCGGTCTTTCCTTTGGTGGACTAACCACAGTTGTTTCAAAAGTAACGGAGGAGTACAATGGTACCGCCTGGTCTGCTGGTGGTGATTTATCTGTAGCCAAAAGATTATTATCAGGAGCGGGAACGCAAACTGCTGGTTTGTGTATGGGTGGATACACCAGTGCATCTCTTAATATTACTGAGGAGTATGATGGAACTGCCTGGTCTTTAGGTGGTAATTTAGCTACACCTTTACGAGCTGCCGCTGGAGCAGGTTCTCAGACCTCTGCCCTTTCTTTCGGTGGTGTTATATCTATTGCGGTTGCTGTCACTGAAGAATACAACGGTACTTGTTGGCGTAAAGGCGGAAATCTATCCACTGCAAGATATGTTCTTGGTGGCGCTGGTTCCCAGACAGCTGGATTGTCCTTCGGTGGTAATACTGGTTCTGTTTCTGCGGTAACTGAAGAATATACAAAGATTCCGGCATTTATTGGTGTTTGGTCCACGGGTGGAAATTTAGCTACAGCACGAAAGGGTATAGCGGGTTGTGGAACTCAAACAGCCGGTCTGTCTTTTGGCGGTGCTGTGGGTACGACAAACTATGTTGTAACTGAAGAGTACAACGGATCTGTTTGGTCTTCTGGGGGTAACTTATCTAATTCAGTCCGGTATTCTAGGGGTTTGGGAATCCAAACAGCAGGTCTTTCATTTGGTGGTAGGGATTCCGGTGGCACCAATGTTGCGATTACTGAGGAGTACAATGGTTCTTCTTGGTCCTCTGGTGGAAATCTGGCTACAGCAAGACGTAATTTAGGTAGTGCTGGTTTTCAGACAGCAGGATTGTGTTTTGGTGGTGTCACAACTGTGGTTGTTGCTATAACTGAGGAGTACAATGGTACTGCTTGGTCATCTGGTGGGAGTCTGTCTACTGCAAGGAGTGCCCTTGGTGGTGCCGGTACCCAGAATGCTGCCCTTGCCTTTGGTGGATCAACTGGTTCTGCTTCTGGTATAACTGAGGAGTACAACGGTACTGCTTGGAGCTCTGGTGGAAATTTAGCTATAGCAAGATATAGCCTGGGTGATGCCGGTTCGCAGACAGCTGGATTGTCGTTTGGTGGATATATTTCCGCTATTTCGGCGGTAACTGAAGAGTACAATGGATCAGTTTGGAGCTTGGGTGGTAATCTTATTACTGCTAGATACACCCTTGCGGGTTGTGGCATTCAGACTGCTGCATTATCCTTTGGTGGATTAGACTCTGCTGAGTTAGCAACAACCGAAGAATATAATTCTGGGATAATACAGTACAATGGTGTTTGGCGCTCCGGTGGAAATCTATCTACCGCGAGACACAGTTTGGCAGGTTGTGGAACTAAAACAGCAGGTTTATCTTTTGGTGGATATACTACTACCAATTCAAATATTACAGAGGAGTATAACGGAACTAGTTGGGGTTCTGGTGGAAATTTAACTACAGCAAGATATGGTTTAGGTGGATGCGGTATTCAAACGGCTGGTTTGTCTTTTGGTGGACATGCTTTTGGGGTAGGTGACCAAAACGTCACCGAAGAATATGACGGTACTACTTGGTCTGCTGGAGGTAATTTATCTGTAGCTAAAAGAGAATTAGCTGGTTGTGGAACACAAACTGCTGGTTTGTGTTTTGGTGGTACTACTGGTGCTGTCCAAGCTGTAACAGAAGAGTACAACGGTACTGCTTGGAGCGCTGGTGGAAATTTACTCACAGCAAGATATGGACTAGCAGGATGCGGTATTCAAACGGCTGGTTTATCTTTTGGTGGGTGGGTATCAGCTAATGTGGCTACTACCGAAGAGTATAACGGAACTAGTTGGTCTTCAAGTAGTGATTTGTCCACACCACGTTCTTATATGGGTGGTTGTGGAATTCAGACAGCAGGTTTGTCATTTGGTGGTAGTAGTGGTACTTATTCGTTTATAACTGAGGAATACAATGGTACTGCTTGGGGCTCCGGTGGAAATTTACTCACAGCAAGGCAGGGTTTGGGTGGTGCCGGTTCACGGACCTCAGCTTTAAGTTTTGGTGGTACTACGGGCTCTATTTTAAATGTAACTGAAGAGTATGGCTTTGGTTTTGTTCCTTCCCTAATAGATGTCTTTCAAAGTTATGAATTGCTTTATGGTAATGCAGTTTTCTCAGTGAATGATTGGGAAGAACTCTATGGTGATGCTGGTTACATAAAAGCAGATTGGGTGCAACCTTACGGTGACCGATTTTTAAGTAGAGCTTGGGATCAAATATGGAGTTTTCCAATACACCAGGATTGTATACAGCCTTATGATATTTTGCTGGGAGATCTTCCACGAAGTTATGTTATACAGTATTACAGAGATAGAGCAATTCCTAAAATTGATGTTGTTGAATGGTATGGTAATAGAGCCATGCCCTATAATGCTATAGATATTCCTTATTCAGGTGTACCGATAGTAGCTTGTGCAATAGATGAACCGTATGAAAACTTTGTCCAAGTTAAAACGGCTGTTGATATACCGTACTCCATTCTCTCAAATCCTATGGCTGAATTTCGTCAACCGTATGCAATTTGCGAGACAACTGTTGCAAATGCCATAGACCTGATCTATAATTTGAATGATAAGGACCCAGTTTTAGTAGAAAATGTACAGTTTTACTCATTGCTGAAGGGTGGTTCTGAAGTCCAAAGTATCGATGTTACTGTAGATGTAAATGGAACTGCAATTGATCCGTATGCAATTTCAATCCATGGTGGTGTAAATAGTTATTGCTTTTCTTTGACCATGAATGTCAGTTCAGCAGGGGAGTACGCATTTTGTTCTTATGGTAAAATAGCTACTGTATTGGTTGGTAGTAGAGAATTCAAGTTCTTCCTGGAAGGAAAGTCCAGAGCTCGTGAATCAGGAAGTGCTACGTATACCATAACGGGAGCTAGTTTAATATGCCAGCTTGATACACCAAAGGCAGAAAATCTCCTGAAAGTTTGGGATACTACAATTACAGCAAAAGAGGTAGTTGTAGAAATGGCCGGTTCCCTTCTGGATGACACAACCCATCCTGATTGGTGGGAAGGGGTTGATTGGTCAATCCCACCAAATACACTATTTGCAAATGATGAATCACCGATTAGTATAATTAGGAAAGTAGTCCAGGCCTCTGGTGGTATTGTCCAGTCATATCCTGATGGTACTCTAAGAGTAAGAAAGCGGTACCCGCATCCAATACCAGATTGGGACACAACTACTCCTGATTTTTCATTATCAGATGAGAATGATTTCTTTGCTATTTCCGAAAATTTTGATTTTAGAGAGGGTTTCAATAAGGTTTTAGTGTCCAATCAAGACGTTAGCGACTCGGAGCAAATTAGAATTGATGAGGTATCCGTTACCTCACATGCAAAGCGGCTCTTATGTTACGTAACGCCGTACAATGAAAACTTTGTTCTGAAGACTTCAGGTGGTGGATGGGTAACGATTGAACTGATTGGTGAAACCCAGGAAACCATAACAGAAGTGGTTGAAATTGTAGAAGGATCTGGTAGTGTTTCTAAACCCATCTACGAGGAAATTATAGCAGATAGAGCTTATTTGCAAACTCAATTGGGTGCTGTAATCTTTACAGAGTCGGGAAATCTGACCACTGAGGTAGCCGGACAGAGCTTGTTGCAGATCACATACGTAACCAAATATATAGAATATTTAGTGACTTCCCAGAATGTTGAGCAAGTCCAGTTCTATACTGAAACACCAGAGGAATAAGAATGGCAATTTCAGCAAGTATAGTAGTTGACTTTGGTGGCGGTGCGGGAGTATCTACCCTAGTGGCAGAGTTGGATGATATTAAAAATGATTCCAAAAGCTCATTCCTGACCTCAGAGACAGCTTTCTTTGCGATTTATAAATACCCCAGTACATTATCGGTACATCAACCGTATCCCACTGCTGGTATGGTGCTCAGTGCTGGTACAGTAACGAGAACCAAAACGGAAAATCTGGAGTTTGTGGGCAGTAAGGAGGTTTCCTTATCACATCCACCTAATGGTCCTGTTACTGTTAACCGTTGGTTTGGTAATGTTGGTCAGGGTTTTACGATATCTGGGTTTACTGCTTCAATAACGTCAGATTCACCTTGCATCNNTGTGAAGTAACTTACAAGACGACTGGGGCTCTGTGGGAGATCCGTCCACCAAATAATATTAATTTAGCTGTGACTCCAAACTATCCAATCATTGTTTATATCACGGCTGACGACTTAGTATAGTGGGTATAATTATGGCGATTAATGTTATTGTGATGCGGGACGAAGGTAATGTGCCGGCTCCAGATATTGTGGATGCTCTGGTAACAACTGAGGAGGTAGCTGTTTCACGTGGTACTCAGTTCATAGATGCTAATCATAGAAGTAAAATGCTAGCTGCGGCAAATAGTCCATTTACGCAATGGATAGCTCCTGGGTCTCTTTTAGAAATTACAGATTCAGAGTTTGTTGCGTACAAAGCCCTGGTTACAGACATAACTCTTTCAATATCAAAAAATAAGGCTGAGTATACCATGGACGCTAACATGATGTGGGAGACAGTGGCTAATGAATAATATAGCCAGCTTAAAGACTCTCCTTATAGTGGAGCCGAAGAAAAGAATAGGAACTATCTCGGAGGTAAGTTCGGGGTACGCCATTATTACCGATTTTTTGAATAGAACTTTTAAAGCCACAATCCCAGAAAATTTAGATTTAATTGTTGGAGATACAGTAATTGTTCTCGGTGGTGCTGTTATTGGGAAAACAAAAATTGAGTCCTCTCCATCTGTATACGAAGTTTAATTCAATTCAATTTTACTTGGAGGAAATTGGAAATGCTTGTTAATGATAGGAATCTAGCAATAGTTGTAATTATGGTAATGGTGATATTTTTCATATTAGTTGGAAAAACACCTTCAGAAGCAGCAGACATTGTTGAAAAGGCCATCATTGCCGTAGGTAGTTTAGCCACTGGTTCTATTGCACGGGACTCAAGTAAGGTGTCCGATACAATATCAAGTTTGGCAAAGAAAGTGTTCAAGGGAAAGAAACCCACGGATACTGGTGATCCCAAACCCAATAGAGACCCGGAGACTACTTATTCCTAAAGCGTAAAAGTTTTCTATGCTTTGCTATTAAAAGTCAAAACAAATGCTCTCCTTGCGATTCTGTGCATAGGATAGGCAGGGTGTGATTAATTATGAGTGCGAAAGATACAATCTTGTTGTTTTACAATGCAACGGGTAGCATTGAATACGTTTGCAAGGCTCTCTCTGGTTCACAATCCTATGATCCTGTTTGGCAGATTGCGAAATTTTTCTATGACGTGGATGAAAATCTTATTGGACTTCAGTATGCCAATGGGTCATCCAATTTTACCATGATAGCAGATGATAGAGCTTTGTATAGGTACACTGGTAATCTAGAAACGGTCATAGTTGCAACTGAAAATATCTCGGTATTCGAAGTTTTCGATCTGACTGCCTCTGGAGTTAAGTATACAAAACATGGAGACGACGGTAATTTGGGGAGCACTGCATTTATATTTCAAAACTCTGGTCATATAAAAGTTCTCTATGAAGCTGAGGAGTTAGATAAGACTGGAGAAGCTAATTGGCTTTCCCAGACAACTCTAGAGATCAGTTACCCGTTGCTTAAGGGGCAGAGTTTAATAATCCGTTCATAAAGGAATACACAATGGCAGAAGCACATATCAGAGCTTTATTCGGTGAAGATTTCCGTATTGATAGAGTGGTGTACGTTGCCAAGAATGGGGATGATTCTAATATCGGAACTTATGTTGATCCATTTCTGACTATTCAGGCAGCAATTGATTACATAGTAGCAAGTGGTATCATTGGTCTGGGACAACAAGCACTAGTGGAAGTTTACCCTGGTGTGTATACAGAGCAGATAGAAAGCATTCAAGGGATATTTATCAGCGGCGGAGTTCAAAATGTCCCCACTACAGACAGTGGAGTAGTTGTTATTTACAACACTGGGGTTGATGCTGCCCACTACCCTTTATGCGGAGATGACGGAAATGCCTTTTACTTGAGGAATTTAACTGTACAAACTGATGATGGGGGAGTGTTTGGTAAACTTTCCAACAGTAGATTCAACAGTATTTTGTTTTCCGGTGGTGAGTTTATTGAAGGTACAGAGAATGTATCATTGTATGCTGTTTGGAAGAACTGTTCCTTTCTAAATTCCAATGCCTTTAATTTGACGGGGGTTGCACCTCAAGGGCGATATTTAGTATTTGAGCAGTGTTGGTTTGGATGGTGGAAAACTATAAGGTTTGAATCTACCCATACTATAGGGAATGCTGTTTTTGATATGGAGGGAGGGCATTTAGCATTCACTCAGATGATGCTAAAGGGCGATTGGTATCATTTCGCCAAGAACTATCATAGTTTTGGAGCTTACCGTCACCAGTTTGATACGACCAAAGGAATATCATATCGAAATGTGACCATCAGTAACGGTATGCACTTCTTATCCGACCCGATGTTTTTTCAGATGATAGGATCTGAAATGACTGATGCGGCAGAAATGCCAATACCTGCAGATGAAGCTGATCTAACTGCGGATGTGCCTATAACGGATTGTGTGTTTGTGGATAACGCAATGCACAATGGATTAAGTGGTCAGATTCAAATTAGAAGTACCCTGAGAAATGTGGGAGTAGATACCATTAATAGGTATATCAGTATCCAGGCTGCTATTGATTCACTACCATATGGTGGTATGATTTTTCTTCAGCCTGAAGTCTATACAGAGCAAATTCACTCTAGGGCAAATATTACTATTCAGGGATTTACCCATGAGGGTACACCGGCCAAGAAAACTACCACACTTTATAATACCGGGGCTGACGAGGATCATTATCCACTTCGTGGGGGTGACGATGATTACTATGTGTTAAATGATATTACTATAGAAACAAATCTAGGTGGGGTTGTTGGTAAGTTGGGTAATTATAATTTTAGTGGGTGTGTGATTTCAAAGGGGCATTTCATTGAAGCCACACAAAATAAAACTTTGTTTATGACCTTTGATGAATGCACCTTTCTTGAAACTAAAGCATTTGACCTTATTGGCGTTGGAACTGGTGGTGCAAGACTCATGACCATAGTTGATTGTTTCTTTGGCGAGTCGGCTACGAATGCAAACTTTGGTTCCACTAACGCTGCAACATTGTTGATTATAAAAAATTGTATTGGTCATAAATATTCATTCGATATCGGCGGTGATTGGAAATGTGAAGTTTCCGATTGCCATATTTTCAACACCCAACGCACAAATATAAGCACTACCAATAAGATAACCTTTCTCCAATGTATTATTTCTTGCGGTCTGCATTTTTCATCTAACCCAGAAGCTATGATCCAGCTTTGTACCTTCAACGATGATTGTGGTTACCTGATAACAGGTCCGGATATAACAGCTTCAGTACCAGTAACGAACATTGACTATGCCGAGAATGTTCAACAAAATGGAGTTTGTGGAAATATCCAAACATTGTGCCCAATCAAGAATGTTGGATGTCACTCTATTGACCGTTATTATTCGTTGCAAGATGCTATAACTTCAATTCAAGCCTCTGCTAAGGCTGTGGTTAGAATCTGGGAGGACTTTACTGCACTGGCAAAACTCATCCTACCGAATACTGGTACACACATAACCATAGATGGTTCCAAAAAGTATAAGTTGGCGTTCTCAGGGGATGTTGTTGATGTCATTGACGATCAGCATTTCGGATTCATTGATATGGTTGAGGTCAATGGTGGAGCTATCCGATTAAATGGTGCAACTGCTGAGGTGGACTTAGAGTCTAACCAAAGTATATTGGGAGAACTTGTTGTTGATGCTGGAGCTTCTGCACTAATTGATAGAACAGCTTTGAATGGTAGTACTGGTAACCCAGGAATAACTATTAACTCTCTTACAACATCCGTGATAATAGGATATGCCAAGATTGAAGGTGCTGTGGGACAGCCCGCAATTGAAATTAATGTTGTGTGCGACGACCAGCTCAAAATTAAATTCAGTTCATTAGTTTCTGGAACCCCTGCAACAATAGCTCCGATAACATATACGGGTGTGGGTAAAGTGGATATTGCTGTTTACAATACAGGGTTGTCTGGCAGTTGGAATCCAGCGGATGTAAACAATACAATTGGTAGTCCCAATCTAACAACTGATCCAAATATTACATTTTAAGGTAATAGGAGTTTTTATGTCTATCCAAAATATTACCAAGGGATTGACTGTACCTATAGAATTGCAGATTGCTGATGGTGCTATAGACCAATATCCAAGGGCTCTGGTTTATGACCAAGACAGTGTGCTGTTAACCACAATTGATTTGGTACATGATTACCAGGGAAATTATAGTGGGACACCATATGTAATGCCCGATAAATTATACATCAAAGTGGTATTCATTGTTTATTCCGATGCCCTTTTTGCAGTGGAGAACATTAAATATGAGAGGGCCTTGGAAATATTCTATTCATCCGATTGGGTTACACTTACAATGGGCCAAAGGATTTCGAATCTATTGCGCCTAATTTTTATCAATACAAATGGGGAACATCAAGATTAACCTTCAAAGGAGATTATTGTGAAAAAACTTTTTGGTTTGGTTGTGGGATTGGGTATGCTTTTGCTGCCCTTAGTTGTACAAGCTGGTGCTGTTAATATAACATATACTCCACCGGAGAATGCAGATTGGATAACTGTTGTTCTTGTAACTGAAATCTCTGGGGATTACTCACAAGGTTATGGTCAGCAATCTGAGCCTGGGGCTGATACTCTTACCATGGGAAATATCAGAGCCAACACGGACTACTTTTTTAAGGCTTATAGACTGATACCCGGTACTTGGGAAACATCTGGAGATTCTCCAGAATTCCCTTTTACCTCCCCTACGAGAATGCCACCAACGATTTATAGTTTACCGCCAATAGAGGTTGGTAATGTTGTCATAGATATCAAGGCAACCGTGATTGAACCGTAATGGAGTATAAAGTGAGCACCTTTTTAAATTCAGATAGGCGAAAGTTCTCGCTAATTGATATAATTGCAGCCACGGTTTTTATGCTAGTGGTTCTTGCCCTGACTGTATGGATATTCAAGATTGATTCCTCTTTGAATACGGTTAGGGCAATGCAGACGGTTGTGTTGTCCTCCAACCAGGAAAATTCAAAGGCTTCGTGCCTTGTTCAGAATGAAATGACGAAAGTGCGTCAGGAAGTAGAGAAAATATACTGGTTGGTTTTAACCGAGACGCAAAAGGATCCAAATTGTAATGGAAGAAGTCCTAGTCAATAGTTATTTTAGAACTCTGGTAACCCTTGTAACTACTGGTTGTGCTTGGTGGGCAGCAGCTACAGTTCTTTGCATGGGGATTATCAAAGTCACTTTAGACTCTTCTCCCAAGGAAGGTGAGTTGCTTTATTACAAGGGGATTCTGATTATCATTGGTTTGTTCTTTATATCCTTGATAGTATACGGTATTTTTTGTGCGATGTACGTCCAACAGTTGAAAATTTGTGTTTTGCCACTCATATCAATTGAGTTGATTCAGAAGGGTAGTGTACCAAAGATTTTTGATTATTCGATGTACTTCTATTACATTTGTACCACAACCTTTTTGTTCTTTTTCATAAGTTGGATTTATGTTTTGGCTATCAAAAGTAGACTTAGGAAATAATTATGTTGGAGCTTTTAACCCTCAAAAGAATATCCCATGATGTACAAGGAACATACGGAGTTCTACTTTTTGCACAAAAACCAATAATTTTGACGCTAGAAAATCCCTGGTTGGAAAATAGAAAGTCTATTTCTTGTGTCCCATCGGGGCAATATCTCTGTGAGAGATACTCCTCACAGAGGTTTCCTTCCACTTACCAAGTTACTAATGTTCCTGGGCGTACCAATATTATATTTCATAAAGGGAATACTATGGAGGATACAAGAGGGTGTATTCTTACTGGCTCAAAGTTTGGTATTATAAAAGGTGATACGGCTATTTTGGACTCCCGTACAGCATTCAAAATGTTTATGAGTACGGTTGATAATTTGGATAGTTTCCTACTTAATATTATGTGGTAGTAACTGTAGAGATTCCCTTTTTCTGGGAGACGACAAAGGTTTTGTCAGCACAGTTGGCCAACTCTTCTGAATGGGTAACGATTATAAATTGTAATCCAAGTTCCTTGGACAGACTCTCCATCAGTTCAGAGGCTTTGCCCATTAAATCTGTGGACAGATGCCTTAGCGGCTCATCAAATACAAGCACAGGTAGTGTATTACCTAGGGAATGATAGGCAACTCTTAATGCCAGAGAAGCAACATCCGCAGCACCATATCCACAGGAGTTCAGTGGTGAATACTCATTACCTTTATCGTCAGCATAAAATAGATTGCATTCCGTACTACCCCTCTTAGATACAAACTCCACTTTGAACTTATACGGATTTTTAAATACGGTCTTTAGAGCTAGAGACACCAGGTCACTTAGATGAATAGCCAGCTTCTCTTGTGTTATCTCAGCCGCCCTCTGGATCAGAGCTCTTGCTTCTAAGTGATCAGTTACAGAGTCCCCCAGATCAGCCCGTTTGTCCGTAGCCACCTTCAAATTTGATTTCAAGATTGTGCATGTGGTCTTTCCGGTTTCTAATTTCTTTCGTAATTCCTTCATGTTAGCTCCTCCAGGAGGTCCAGGTATTTATCCTCAAAGTTCTTTAGTAAGATCTGAAGGGAATACGTTTTTTTGCCTTTTTCACCAATGAGTCGGTTTCTTTCAGCTTCCAGCTTTTTAATTGTTGGGAAGCCTAGTTTCTTCATCCCCTTTTTCACTTCGTCTAGTGCCCCTTCTAGACGAATCCTTTTCAGGGCTACAGTTTTTAGAGTACTCTCTAGGTCGCCCATCCTTTGTAAAATTTCTTCTGGACTCATATCGAACTCTCCATTGTGTTAGAAATTATTGATTTAACTTGATTATTTGGATCTGCTTTTTCCACAACTCGTTGTAATATTCTTGGAAAATTTGGGCGGTTGGCCTTGACCTGTATTGCTTTAACAAACTCGGATATGACTGCTTTATCAGTTTTGTCCTCTCTATCCATCTTAGCAAAATCAAAGACTTCTGATGCCGGTTTGATTGGAATGAAGATAGGTTCTACCGTTCCCTTTGTAGTATCAATCAAGTACACCCTTGGTTTGTGCTCCTCTTGATCTTTATTGGATCGCATAACTGACCCTGGATTTATCAACCAACGATCCTTTATTTGAGTAACATGTGGAGTATGATAATCTCCCGATATAATGTATTGATACTGCGGGTGTCTTTTAAGCATAGATTCAGCAGAGACAGCATCCTCAAGAAAGAACGGTGGTTCTTTTGGGGTGATACACCGATGAGTTAATAGAATCATCTTCTCTTCTTTTGGAATTTTTTCACCCCAACCGGAAATTTGTATAAAGGATTGGCTCAGATTGGTGATTACGTTACCAGCAATGAGAGTTCCCATAGGGGTATTATCCAGGTTATTCACATGATACCGTAGATCATGTTGACCGACACAGGCATAAATACTTAGTGGGTGATCAAGTAGAATTTCCAAATAGATATTGGTAAAGCTATAGGGCAGCTTTGGTGTATCAAAAATATCCCCGGCAATTAAAATACTGGCCCTGTGTTGGATACTTTGATCCAGAATCCATTTGATTTTTTCGTACTGGGAAACGAAATATTTGTCCTTGCGGTATCTTGGTGTAGTTTCTCTAAGGTGTAAATCAGCCGTAGCTAGAAATTTCATAGTAATTCCGCATTGATAAGTTTCAATATTTCGAACATATCTGTCACAGTTTGGGTACAGTACTCATCTCTCTCAAGTTCGTCGGTTGTGATTGCTGCACAAGCCTCGGGTATAGTCAACTGTTCACCTTCGTGAAAGATGGTTTTTGCCAAGAGCCGGTTACCAAAGTCAGTAAAATCATTGGCAAACTTCACCAGGTCTTTCAGTGGTATTGTACCGAGGGTGGTGTAGTCCTCTTCCTCTTCCTTTTTCAGTTCTTCAGCAGTTTTTGTCAATTTTTCCATTTTACCATTTGGGTTATACATTCGAATGCTCCTCCCAGGGTTTATTGCATGTTGGGCAAAATTTGGTTTTGAGTTTAAAATCGTCCAGTCTCTGCTCTGCTCTTTCAATTTGTGGTTGAGTGTCCAAAAGGTCAGATGAAATATTGTTAAATCTGTTGATCAGATCAGATATCGTTTTTATAGATTCATCTAACCTGCTGATGGATGAGCGGACATCATCAGGAGAGCTTAGTTTGACATTTTTTAATACTAAGTGACGTTCAATGTTACTATCAAGCTCAGAATGCTTTACAATGAGCTCCTTGATGCTATCCAGTTTTTGCTCTATTGCGTATAGCTCATCATCTTTATCCAAAATATCTTCAACTAAGGGGAGAGCTTCTGGTGGTGGTAGTTCATCTATCTCATCCTTCACTTCCAGATATTTTGTTTCTAGTAAGTTAATCACATCAATGGAGTCATAGAGTTGTTGGATTTGCTCCTCCATTCTTTCGATGATACGCAGGTTTTTCTCACAGGATGACAACCAGTCCAGATTTTTTATCTTCTTATCCAGTGTTTCAATAGTTGCATCTGTGTTCTTTACATCTTGGTTGAGTTCCCGTATGGCACTGTTGATAGATTGGAGACTCTTATCCATTATCTTTAGGCCCGCGATTTCATTGAACTTTTTAGCAACCTGACCAGGTGTGTCGTTTAATAGAAAGTAGTTTTCGTGCTGCGGTTGGATGTTGATTGACTCCATCCTGGTCAGGTTTTTTACCTCATCTGGTATATCGGAACGAAGGGCCTGTAAATCTTGCCCACCATTGAGGGTGTAAACATTGGTTTTATTACCCTTTCTACGACAGATGGTGTCATCCCCTATACACAAGGTGACTGAAGTATCTGCTTTTGTGAAGTTGGAACGAAAATCATTCCCTGTTGGTCTATTGGAACAGACCCAGTTTAGGGCACGAACAATAGAGGACTTGCCTTTGTCACTACTTCCAAGAATCACATTCACCATCGGTGAGAATTCTAACGAACAGAATTTCCAGGATTGGTAGTTGAGTATTTCTAGTTCTTCAAGATGGTTCATCTATTTACCCTACTTCTAAAGAATTGTTCCAGGATAGAGACTTGTACAGGTCCTTCCATTGCAGAAGCAACAACTCTGCACCATTTTCTACTTTCCCTCGGTGAGTTCGAGAATGTACGGCAGGTCATCTGCGTCATTTTTATCCAAACGGACTTCAATAAACCTCGGAAGGTAGAGGGAGATACTGGTGGAGGTTTTTTTCCTAATGATTGATTCGAATTTAATGGTAACGATTTTTCCGACGATTTCATTTCTCAATTCTCCTTTTCTTTCTTCATCTGAGAAGCCAGAACCAACCCAGGATGTAATTGTTTCATCAAGAGAGGTAACTTGAATTGCTCCTAAGTAGTGTTCATATTTAGTTCCCGGTTTTCCGGGAGCCCATCCAATTACCTTAAATTCAGCTTCAAATTCAGCTTTAATCTTGACTTGGTCGGGACTGGTATAGTGTTTAAAGACACCGCTCCGATTTTTTATGATAGCCCCCTCACCACCGCCTTTTCTGATCTCTTTGAAAAATTCTAGGGCTTCTTCTTCATTGCCAACCATTTTGTGTTTGATTATTTGGAGAAAGATGCTTGTCTTTGGGAATAACTCCTTCAACCTAGCGAACCTTACGTCGTGTGGGATTAAACACAGACCTTCCATAAAGCTGTGGTGTGGTACCACATCCCATAAAGTTAATATAACTCTGGAGGCCTCTTCCGGAGTTATAGTCCCCTTGATTGCCTTGTTGATTATACCATTGCCAGTTTTTCTATCATAGATATTTCCATTTGGGTCTAATACTCTCCCCTCACCTATAAAAACAAGATCGTCTTCTGTATCAATGTTGGTGAAATTGGCATCTAGAAAACCGTGAAGGGTCATATTTCGTCCCTTTCTGCTGGCAAAGCGGACTTTCTTTCCTTTTAGAACTATATCTATGTGGGCGCCGTCAGCTTTATTCTCAATCTGTGCCGGATATTTAATCCTTTTCATGTTCTTTTCGCTGAAGCTCATGCACCTCATGTAGGGCCATGTAGTGATCAATCCCGGACGGGCTTTATTTACTATCCCGGCTGATACTCCACACCGAAGATCCTTCTTGATTATTCTGGTTACTACTTCCCAGGAAGATTTGTTCTCCGCAGCCATTACAGCGAGGGTTGCTTTGTCTGAATTACTGGCACCAGAACGTTCAGTTAAGTACTCCAATTGGTTGAAAATATCTTCAGTGTCTTCTAACATCGAATAAATTGGCTTATCTGGAAGTTTGGTCATGTGGTAATTTCGGCTATCTTCAAGAGCATATTTTAAGACTAACCGGAATATTTCATGGACGCAAAACTGATCTACCAGTTTCACCTTTGCAGTAGTTGACGGTTCACTGGCTATTAATTCAAGAGCATTTAAAACTTCTATAAAGGTATTCATTCACGTATCTCCTTCAATCTAACCCCTTGATAGTATGCTTCGGCGCAGAATCTACAGCAAAATTTGTTTCTATTGTGGATAAAAACTGCTTCGCCCCTTACCACAACTTCACCGCATTTTGGTCTATGGCATTTTACTCTTACACCGATTTTCCTTAGGATCACTCGTTTTATATCCAGTGTTTTCATAACTTCGGGTCCGTAAGTGGTATTTTGTTTTCTCTACAAATAGGGCAGTTTTCAGGTGAATAAGATTCCACTCTTTCATAGATTAGGGAAACAACGGGAAAATAAGGGTTTGTCCAATTCGTTCTATTCCACACACAAGCGACTGCTTCAACAAAAGCACCACAATCGTAGATAGCAGAGGCAGTTTTTGCGACTGATTTTCCCGTGGTTATTATGTCCTCTATTATAAGAACATTTTTTCCACGGAGGAACTTATCGTACCCACGGCGAAATACCATTTTCCCATCCATTTTTTCAGGATAGACAAACCGTAGTAGCCCTCCGTGTGGTACTCTTCTCATTTCATAAAAGACGGGTGCTGCCAATACCGCCCCGGCTATAGCAGGACCAGTTATCACATTGACCTTTTGGAGATCAACCCACTTGGCACAAGTATAGGCCATGGTGGATATAACCATAGGGAAAAGTTTAGACCTGAACATTTTGTCTTTGTCAATGTACAGACTTGAATGGTTACCTCCTGATAGCAGCCAGTGGCCCTCTCTAATTATGCCTTCTTCTTTGAATTTGTTAATCATTTTGTCTCCAAATTAGTTTTGGTGTGTTTACCATCCTGAAATTTATTGAAAGCCAATTGTATGCAATCCAAACAAATATCGGCAGTACCATATTCATCTACACCAACCCCAGAGCATAAGATCATTCCACGTTCTCCACAAACATGACAGAGACCTATGGAGATTTCAAATTTTACTTCACGACCAAAGCCACCTTTTTTATCACAATTTATTTTTAAATAGGGATCTATTTTCATATCATTTTCCCGTATTTATTAATGCGTTAGCATGGTCACGAAGGGTATCGGTAATCATTTTTATTTCGTTTAGTGCCATTGGAGTGGTGTCAACCGTCCTATAATCTTTTGGGTTTCTGGCAGAAGCAGCAAGGCTGAATATGTTTGACCCGATAAACTCCTCCGTTGTTTCAAAGGGGGCATCCGTATCCTTTAAAGCCTCGGTTGCAGTAACAAAAGCCCTTTCTAGTTGCTCAGTAATATTTAAAAGCAGTACATGTAATTGTTCATTGGTCATTTTATTCTACCCCTATGAATTCTGCAAATGCTGTTGATTCTGAGTACCCATTTGATTCTCCATTCATTTGGGTACCTTTATTTTATCTATTTGGGATAATAGATGAAAGAATACATCCAATTCCATAACTGCCACTGGTTTTTCTCTCTTCCTTTTGAAGATTAATAACCAAGCAGTCTTAGGTAATTGATTTTCTTTAGCTTGTCTGATCCAAGCTGGAACACTCCAACTCTCTTGTGCTTTGCATTCCACACTAAACGGAAAGTGCTTACGAGCCTCCCCGATGAGTCGAACATCTGTTCCAGCTTGTCCCATTTCCCGTGAGGCAATCGTTTCATCCTTTCCCCAGGGGAGACCAATTAAATCAGAAATCTTCTGACAGACCAACTTCTGGAGATTCCTACCCTTGGCCTTAGCTGACGCTACCGTTATCCGTTTCTTCTTCATCTATTACCTCTAAATCCATACCCATCATATCTTTGAAACCCTCAATAGCAATTGGTAGCGTATCGGGATGGCAAAGAAGATAATCCTTAAAGATAGATACATCTTTACGGGGTTTACCATCGTCATCAATATGGTCTTTGGATACTTTTATTTTGTTTGGCAGATTCATATCAATTTCCAGATAGAATATCTATCCAAATCCCCAGGGATTTGTCTTCTAAAAGTGAGTTCATCCCAAGGTCAAAACACACATCTTGAAAGTTGGAAAAAGAAAACTCATTGGGTATTAATGGGAATGAGGGTGTGTGTTTAAGCGGTAACACCACCAAATCCCGGTTGCGTTCTATCAGCTTTTGTGAAGAAGGATTAGTGATATCTTTGTACCGCTTTGAAGTAACACTCAATTTTTTCTTCAGATACTTGATAGCGGTTTTTTCACCCACACCGGCTACTCCTGGTACTGTATCAGACTTACAACCAGCGATAGCTTTTACCTCTCCCCACCACTCTGGGCTGATCTCCCATTCAGCTTTGAAACTTTCAGCAGTAATGAGAATACGCTTCCGTGGATTCCAGATATCACAATAGGGTAGACACTGGAGCAAATCTCCATCTGTGGTAACAAGGATACAGTCTTTGTGGGTCTGTGCAACCTTTGCAAGAATGTCATCTGCTTCGAAACCCTCTGCTATTAACTGGTTTTTGAACCCGATCCATGGTAGATAGTCAGTCCTGAGTAAGTGAAATTGCTCATATGCAGTTGCCCAAATGTCTTGCTCTTTCTTAGTCCTGTCCTCTTTTCTCCGAAATTTGTATCCAGGGAACATTTCTTTTCGGATAGAGGATTGACTATCCCAACAAAATATGAATTCACTTGACTCTAACGCCTTGTAAATGGTTTGAAGTTGTTTAAAGAGACCGTATACCACTCCTGTTCCAACTTCATTCATGCGTAGGTCTCCCATAGCAAAGAGAGCCATACTACCAATGCAGTTGGAATCTATGAGCACTTTTTTCATTAGGTATCTTCCCTCAGATGTCTTCCTGCTCTTTTAGGACTGGGTCCGTGTATTGCCACTCCCATTCTGGTGTTCAGAGCGGTTGCGACTTCCCCTTCCAAGACTTCAAAACATCTACGAAATTCGGATGAAACCTCGTTGGGCGGAGCAAGGACTTTCATTGTGGCCTGGACATTGAATGGTTCGAACTGTTTCTCCTGGACAGTCTTCCCCACCTGCATGGTGATCTCTACGGGATTTTCAGGTACCTTAGTTTCTGTGGTCTTCTTTATGGCTTTCGGCATTTTCGTTCTCCTTGAAGTTTAGATGGTTTAAAGAAAGAGGGTTGGTACGGGATTCGAACCCGTTCTCACACGCGGATGATGTTCTCCTAATGCGCGTTTAGGAGATAGCCCTAACGCTCAACCCTCATAAACTCTTTGCTTATTTCAATCAGTACTCTAGATGCTGGAATTCCATGATCAACTATTATTCCAAGTAATTCTAAACAGGCCCTAGCCTCTCTGGGAGCAAGACAATGTTCTAATACTGGATTAGCAACCCAAGCCGTCCATGATGGTGATACCTCTATTGCTAGAGACTCATTTTGGGCTGATAAGTTTATCCACCTATTGATTGTTTCCATTCTCTCTTTGGATAGTACTATTTTATTTTCCATATCAAAACCTTTATAGATTTACAGAGAATTCACCGCATTTTGGACATACCAAAACTTCGTATTGTGGGGATTCCCCATCCTCACTGTCCATTTCTGTTTCGCAATCGGAAAGTACCCCTTCCCAATCACACTCTCCGCAATAGACAAAAGTATCTCTTGGTTGGGTCTGATTATCCTTGTTTATTACTATGGATACTTCTGGTTTATTAACCATATCAAAACCTTACCTTGTGTTTCCTATTGGTCTGAAATAATTCTTCAATTTCTTCCCAGGCATCTATGACCAGTTCTCTCAAGTCTACCTCAAGATCATTTCCTTCAACATATGCAATAGCTTTGTCCATTGAAACGAAACTTTTTATTGATCCGTCTTTATCTATAGGACAGTCATACCGATTGGCTTTGTTCACGTCTTTCATATACTGAAGGTTGGCTCTGACATCATCAACACCAACACCGAATACAATATAGATGGGAGCGGTGCGGAATTCGTTATCGACTGAAGATTTTTTAATCAGAGCTTCGGATTTTATACCTAGTACTTTAGTGATCTTTTGACCTGAGGGTAAAGTCTTTGTCTTTTCAATCTTGGAATTCTTAAATAGTCTGGCTATTCGGATTCTGACAGAAGCATGATAGCCTACAGCGAACCCACCAGGAGTTGTTTTTCCGAATTCTCCCTGACGTTCCTGATTTGTGAAGATAACTAATTTGTATTCCTTTGCTATTATCCTGGCAATCTTTCGGCAACCTTCAGATAGCTGCTTGGCTTTTAACTGACCACGCTTATCTTCACCCTCCATTTCTTGTTCAGTAGAAAGGGAAGCAATACTATCCACAGCCATTAAGTTGATTTTCCCAGAATCTTTGGGTTCCCACTCCCTGATCTTATTAATCATGTCGTGGACTGTATCGGGTTGATGGTAATTCTTTTTGTCCAATTCTAGTCCATAGACCTTGGAATATTCTTTATCCAGTCTACCCTCAGGGTCAAGGAGAGTTACTTCTCCGCCCCTATTTTGTACAGATGCTCCAATTTCAGACAGTACAGCGGTTTTACCGGAAGAAGACGGACCAAAGATTTCTATCATTATTCCTCCGGGTAAGCCCCCACCACGTATTCTACTACCAGAGATTGCTAAGTCCAGTAGAGTTGATCCCGTTGATACTATGACACTGGAATCAATCGGTGTTCTGATAGACTGTGCAGGTTTACGTGTTTCATCCGATACTTCTTTGGCTATGGACTTTAAGTTTCTTCTAAGTTTTACCATTGTAAAAACTCCTATTAAAATAGGGTAGCGGGGAGGTGGGAACGCCCCACCCCTTTTCGGTATGAAAGCTCACAGGGGTTCCTAGCTACCCTAACTCAATTACCCTCTACGGCGGGTTGAACCTAATCTACGGCCTCCCCTGGTGGCCTGATCTTTTTTGGGTTCTGGATCTGGTTCCTTAGGAGGATCAGGTTCCTGATCTGGTTCCGGATCGGGTTCTGCAGCGGCACTGCGCCTTCCAGTTGTTCTGGCCTGTCTGGCTGGTCTGGCTGCTCTTTCTGCTCTTTCTGGTTTATCTGATCCCATACCCAATGGGACATCCTCTCCCATGTCATACCCACCATCAATCTCTGGTGCAACTGGGGCAAATACTTCAGCCAGTTCTTCATAAGTGGGTATGTGGATTAATTGATCCAGGATATACGCTTCGTCCAGGACATCATCAGATATTGGTTCGGGCCTGTCTTCAAAGGCATACCCTTTGTACCGGGTACTTTGCCCCTTTCCCTTACGAATGAAACTGATACTACTACCAGCGTCGGGGTCAGCAAAAGCATGATAGCCCTGGTCCCTACGATTTCTGGCAAGATCGACCAGCTCATTCTCTGTCAAAAAGTATGATGCTTCCCACAGTTGCAGGCCTTTATCCTCTTCCTTTGGGGTGTCGTAACAAATGATGTTGTAGAGCACCCGCCTTTTGGGGGTAAGGTTTTTAAGTTCTTCATCGGTAAAGCTACCCGAAGACTTCATCTTTGAAAGATGTTCGCATATGGGGCACGGCTGACCTTTGAAATTGCTGGCTGGGCAAATATATGAATCTTCGGTTACACCCAGTCTTTGGTGTACCCACAGATCCAAAAAGTATGTCGGTGTACCACTGTCGAACCTTGGGTCGTTGTCCCCACAAAGATATGGAATGATATCAATCAGGTGCTCCCCTTCTGACACTTTCCATTTGGTTCCTTGGAAATCATTTACGATGTAGTCTCGCCATTTGTTGGAACCAGTCGTGTTCCTGGCAGACTCTTCTGTCCGTTTCATCATAGCACTAGCAGTGTTTTTCACACTCCTAAATCTGCTCTTCTTTGCCATTGTTAATTACCTCTGTTTTTGTAGTTGCGTAACACGCTAATTTCTTTTCCTTAGTCGTTCATTCTCTGCCAATTTGTTGGCCAAATCGTGGTGTGTGCCCTCCTGTAGTTTATTTTTGAACTTTGGATCCACTCTTGGTTCCGCAGAGTATCCCCGAATCAGTAAAGACACTAATAATTCTAGTGACTTCTTTTTGTGCTCCAGTGCAACCTTAGCACCGGTAAGGCTATTGTATGTCTTGACTGCATTCATATACTCATCAAGAGTACTGATATACTTTGGCTGTTGGGTTATACAGGCTCGAATACCACCCTCTGTAGGCTTAGAATCAAAACCAAAGTCATCCCAATTTTGCCGTATGTCCAAGTCTATCTCACTCTCAACAGTTCTTAGCAACTCCTTGGCTCTGTCTTTTTCGAAGTTAGCATCTACAGCCAATTCAGAATACTTTAAGTAGAGGATGGGTTGCCTAATCAATTCACGCTCTAGGTCTAAGTGGTCTATGAGTATGTCATCTGCATATTCGGACATCACAACTCCCGTGTATTTATTATATGAATATCGTATACTACATAATTTTAATGTGAATTGCAAGCACAAAAATCATGTTTATTTAACCAGTTAGAATGGGATCTCATTGTCAATTGATATCGCTTGGAAGCAAGCCATGACCAGACCTGGTTTACCAGTGTTGTAAAACGGTTCTTCAAAACATTCCATTGTTTGAGCCACGGACAGATTACCGTTATCTAATAGAACTTTACTCAGGTACAATAACACCTTCCTGCGTATACCCTCTGGGTCTTCATCAATCCCCTTTAGAATATCAGAGATGATTTTCCAGCTTTCATCTGCTAGTAGAGCTCTGCACAACTCTATGGTAGTAGCCTCTGATACTGTAGCACTTTCAATGGCCTTGATAGCGTCTTCATCTGACTCCATATCAATTATGGAATCCAATAATTTCACAGCTATTCTTGGACACCCTTCAGAGTTATCTATGATGGCCTTTTTAATTTCTGCAGAAAGGTTAATTTCCTCCTTTTCAGCAACACTATCCAAAAGTTTAGTCATGTCCCTGGAGTTTAGGGAACTCATCTGAACAATTGTACACCTGGACTTCAGGGTCTTCTTCAGTTTTTCTGGGTTGGTTGTACACAGAAGAAAGAATACATTATTGGGTGCATCTTCCAGTAGTTTGAGAGCAGCCTCTTGTGCTGGACCTGTAATCTGATGGAGCTCATCCAATAAATATACCTTTACATCTCCATCGACAGGTGCTAACCTACTCTTACTTTGAATGTTACGTATGGTATCAATCCCCCTAGTATCGGAGGCATTAAATTCATGATAGTCAAGATTTGAACAACCCAACTCATCCCTGATGATCCTGGCAATTGTAGTTTTTCCAGTCCCCGCTGGACCCTGGAAAAGAAAGGCATGTGGGATCAGGTCTAACGTTTCCCTGCCCAAAATAGAGGAAATCATGGAAACTGTTTCTTTGTTTCCAAATATATCTTCTAGGTACTTCGGTCGATGTTTAATATGCAATGGACTAGACATGTTATCTCCCTTATGTGAATAAGTTTTTCATCCTATCATCTTTTTTAAATCTATTTTCAAGATCCCTAACGCTTTTATTACCCTTGAACCTTTTATTTCCAATTATAAAATATTCCCAAAATAACATCCTCTCCCATAAATTTGGATAATTCCGTCTAAGATTTTTTAGCTCCCCAATCCTTTGTAATGGACAACAAAAACAAGATGCTCTGGCAAAGTTTTTGTATAAGCCATTCCAAGTATACCCTAGTTTTTTACAATATTCTAGGCAGTCGGCTTCTGTCATTTTGGCCTCGATCAAAGGGTATTTAAACCTATTGGTTGTTACCCTATGCTTTTCATCATAAGCATAGCCAATAGTGTAAGTAGAGTTTTTTACACTATTGGCATATTTCTTGAAGGAATCTAATTTCTTTCCGGTGCACCACCGTAGCTTTGATGTTGGCCAACCAAAGCCAATTTTATGGACCTGCCCTTTTTTCGAACCCTTATTCGCAATTATTTTACGTTGGACCATCCAATGGAAAAAAGATTTCTTAGGTTTTAGTTGGACTATTTTAGTTCCTGTTTTTTGTTCCACTAAATTAATATGATCTAACATATCGGGGAACTCCCAACCAGTATTAAAGAATACGATACTATGGATAGAAATTCCCTGTTCTAACATAAGATGAAGCATGGCAGTTGAG
>LGOV01010354.1_pt1 | contig 38439 bp, 29 predicted proteins | sample 469881 | NCBI WGS metagenome assembly LGOV01 (sample SAMN03857199, study PRJNA290197) | marine sediment metagenome | biome: marine cold seep biome; feature: cold seep; material: marine sediment; isolation source: sample #5579, elevator 3A push core 41 containing 12 cm of sediment... ...
TCGCTGCCGGGTTGGCAAGGGCTTTTTAAGCCTAATGCTGATAGAAGTACTGACAATGACTATCAGACACCGCGGAGCGAGTCTGGCACCAGCGAATCAGCCCCTAGGTCGGCGATGCTACGCGCCCCAGTGAGCGTCATTGCAACCCGCATCTCCTTTTCAAACAGCTCAAGCAGATGGGAAACGCCCGCCTCTCCGGCTGTAGCAAGCGCATAGATAAAAGCACGCCCAATCAATACGGTATCCGCACCCATAGCGATCATGCGCACAACATCAAGCCCACTGCGTACGCCGGAGTCGGCCAGAATGGCCAAATCGCCCTTAACCGCATCAGCGATAGCAGGCAGCGCACGCGCGGTAGAGGGAACACCGTCTAGCTGACGACCACCATGATTGGAAACAACGATACCATCCGCGCCGAAGCGAACCGCATCACGAGCATCCTCGGGGTCGAGAATCCCTTTGATGATCATTGGGCCCTCCCAGAGCTCACGAATCCACTCCAAGTCCTTCCATGAGATAGCCGGATCAAAGTTGTCACCTAGCCAGGCAATATAGTCTTCTAACTCCGTTGGCTTACCGCGATAATCAGACACGTTACCCAAGTCATGGGGACGGCCATTAACACCCACGTCCCAGGCCCAAAAAGGGTGTGCTGCTGCTTGAAGCATACGCCGCATTGGGCCGTACTTACCGCTCATGCCTGAATGTGCATCGCGATAGCGCGCCCCTGGCACGGGCATATCGACGGTAAAGATCAGCGTCTTGATGCCAGCGGCTTTGGCTCGCTCCAGGACATGCTTCATAAACCCTCTATCTTTCAACACATAAAGCTGAAACCAGATAGGCCGATCAACCGCAGAGGCCACTTCGCCGATTGGACACACCGATACTGTCGACAGTGTAAACGGCACCCCCTTATTAGCAGCTGCCCGCGCAGCTTGCACTTCACCACGCCTAGCGTACATTCCTGCCAACCCCACCGGCGCCAAGGCGACCGGCATAGCAAGCGCTTCGCCGAACAGCGTGGTCTCCAATGATAGTGAAGACATATCCTTCAACACACGCTGACGCAAAGCGACACCAGCAAGATCCTCAACATTGCGCCGCAGCGTATGCTCCGCGTAGGAACCACCGTCAGCGTAGTGGAATAGAAAAGGGGGGATACGACGCTTGGCCGCTTGGCGATAATCAGTGGAAGCAGAAATGATCATGGATAGCCCTGTGCAATAGCCCTATACAATGGATGCGCTATACACCGGCGCCCCAAAGTGGAAAATTGGTTTTACCAATTGACAAAAAAACTAGCACCAACAGTAGTGAGCCGCCCTAAGCGTGTCAAACGGAGATAACACTCCTTAGCACCTTAACCCGCTATACTTTAGTTTAAAGTCGCCATTAATGCGTTTTATTAGCGTTAAATCCTACTTCGCAGATGCTTGAGATCAACCTCCAAAGATCTTAATATTGGTCTTACCAATTGCGGCTGCAAATAGACATGAGCTATTCAATATGAGCTACCCACCGCTCCGCCAGCAACGCTTGGCCGATGTAATTACTGAACGCCTTGAAGCTATGATGCTAGAAGGCAGCCTAAAACCAGGTGAGCGCTTACCTCCTGAACGTGAATTAGCCGAACGGTTTGGTGTTTCGCGCCCCTCTTTACGGGAAGCTATTCAGAAACTAGCCGCTCGTGGCTTACTAACCAGCCGCCAAGGCGGCGGCACTTTTGTTAACGATGACCTCAGCAGTGGTTATACCGACCCATTGCTGGAGATGCTCTCTCGTCACGGCGAATTTAACCTAGACTTACTTGAATTCCGCGACGCTATGGAAGGCATATCCGCCTACTACGCTGCGCTACGCTCAACACCCGCCGATAAGTCCGTGCTTATTCAGCGCTTTGAAGAACTCGACGGCGGTTTTGCCGGTGCCAACCCTATCCAAGAAGCCAAACTAGATGCAGCGTTCCACTTGGCGATTGCCGAAGCCGCTCACAATGTTCTACTGCTGCATACCATTCGCGGCATTTTTCACCTGCTAGAGAAGAGCATTGTAAATAACTTGGCCCATTTATTCGCCAAGGAGGGTTCGCGCAGCCAGCTAATGCAACAGCACCGCGCCCTACTCAATGCCATCTTGGAAGGTCGCGCGGAAGATGCCCGCGCTCGCGCCCATGAGCACTTAGTGTTTGTTGAAGAAGGTCTACTTGAGATGGCGAGGGCTGAGACGCGTGCCCAGCGTGCTCTTCGCCGCGCTCAAGGCAGTAGTAAGACGTCAGCATGAACAGCGCTGGTATGAATAACCAAGCGCCCACCCCCTTGCCGCCACGCTGGCGGCGCCTGTGGCTGCTGGTTATTTCACTCGGCTTGCTGTTGTGTATGTGGCAGGCCGCCCAGTTGGCGCGTGAACAAGCACTTTCCAACTTACAGGACGATGCCGAGAATGAGTTGCGGCTGTCTGCCGCCAACTTAAACGGCTATTTACTGCGCTACGACTACCTTCCGCAAATGCTTGCCACTCGGGAAGGTGTGCAGCGCTTTTTGGCCTCTCCCGATAGCCAAGACCCGATGCCGCTCAATATGTTACTGGATCGTTTCCGCTTTACAGCGGGGGTTTCAGACGTCTATTTACTCAATCGCGATGGCGACACGATTGCCGCCAGTAATTGGCACCGCCCTAACACCTTTATTGGCCAGAACTATGCTTTCCGCTCCTACTACACCGATGCCATTGCCGGAGGCCAGGGGCGCTTTTTTGGTTTGGGCATCAAGTCTCTTGAACGGGGCTACTACTTTTCATCGCCCATATGGCTAGACGACACCTCGCCCGATGCACAGCCAGACGGAGTGCTAGTGGTTAAAGTACTGTTAGATGATGTTGAAGAGAGCTGGGCAGAGCAGGATGCCGAGCTATTTGTCACTGATAGTGACGACATCATTTTCATGGCCAGCCACCCCGAGCTACGCATGAACGCGCTCTATCCACTTACCGAAGAGCAGCGCCAAGCCCTAAGAGAAACGCGCCGCTATGCCATGGAGCCATTGTCACCCTCGGGTATTGAAATCAATGCACCTTACCGACAGGGAAGCCAGTTGGTCAGTTTCTCCCAAGGCCCATTGAGCAGTAGCGACTATCTTAGTTTGACCCGACATGTCCCTGAATTTGGCTGGCAAATGCATATTTTAAAGCCGCTAACACCGGTGATGAGCGCTCAGTGGATTGCTGCCCTCATGGCAGGCGGCCTCTACGGCGTGGTCACTCTCGGCGCAGGCATTGGCTGGCAGCGCCTACGGCTGCGCCGTGAACGCGAAGCGTTTGCCGAGCGCGAGCGCAACACCTTGGCACGCGTGCGTGACGAACTTGAGGTAAGCGTAGAGCGCCGCACCCGTGACCTGGTGGCCAGCAACCAACGCCTATCGGATGAAATTGAAGAGCGCCGCCGTGCAGAGGCCAATTTACGCCAGACCCAAGACGAGCTCATTCAAGCCGCCAAACTCGCTGTGTTGGGGCAGCTCGCCGCGGGCATCAACCATGAGCTTAATCAACCGCTGGCGGCTATTCGCGCTTATGCGGAAAACGCCCGCCGCTTTATGGCATTAGCACGCCACGAAAAAGCGGATGCCAATCTTGAACAAATTGTTGAACTGACCGAACGTATGGCGGATATCAGCGCTCAGCTGCGCCAGTTTTCACGAAAGAGCAGCGAGCGTCAGGAGGCGATTTCGGTACAAGCCTGTATCGACTACGCTCTTCGCCTGTTTCAAAGCCGCCTGCGCGAAGGCAACATCTCCATTACCCAGAAGTGGCCCAATGAAACACTATGGGTGCAAGGAGACCTAGTGCGTCTGGAACAAGTGTTGGTCAATTTAATCGGTAATGCGCTGCAGGCCATGAAAGGCGTACCTGCGCCACAACTTACTTTGGGTGCCCAAATACACCAGCAGCAGGTCATTATTAGCGTTACCGATAATGGCCCTGGCATTCCCGAGGAGCACTTAGGGCATATTTTTGAACCCTTTTTTACCACCAAAGCGCCAGGGAGTGGTTTAGGCCTAGGACTCTCGATCTCGTCTCGTATCATGGACGATTTAGGCGGCAAGCTGCAGGCGACTAATCAACCCGAAGGCGGCGTTTGCTTCACTATCACCCTGCCCCACTCACCGTTAACTCACCCCCAGGAGAACTCCTCTTATGCATGAGCCGTCGACGCTGCCGGTCATGGTGATCGACGACGAACCGCATCTGCGGATCACCGCCAGCCAAACCCTCGAGCTTGCAGGCTACACGCCCTACTGCTTCGAATCAGCGGAACAAGCCCTGGCAGCATTAACACCGGACTTCCCAGGTGTCATTGTCAGTGATATCCGCATGCCGGGAATGGATGGTATGGCACTACTCCATGAGTTACACAGTCGCGACGCCACTCTGCCGATTATTTTAATCACCGGTCACGGCGACATTTCCACGGCCGTAGAAGCCATGCGCGCAGGGGCATGGGATTTTCTTGAGAAGCCGTTTGCCGGTGATCAGTTGCTGGACGTAGTACGCCGAGGCATAGAGAAGCGCCAGCTCAGCTTGGAAAACCACCGTCTTAAAGCCGAGCTTGAAGTGCAACAAGCCGCGCTGGGGCCGCGACTCGTTGGGCGCACGCCCATCATATCCCGGCTCGCGGCGATGATTCAGCGTATCAGCCAAGTAGAAGCCGACGTCCTGCTATTCGGTGAAACAGGTACCGGTAAAGACCTCGTGGCCCGTGCAATTCATGAACGCAGCGGCCGGCGCAACAGCCCCTTTATGGCGATCAACTGCGGCGCGGTGCCCGAAAACACCATTGAGTCCGAGCTGTTTGGCCATGAAAAAGGCGCTTTCACGGGTGCAGTAGAGCGGCGAATCGGCAAGTTTGAACACGCTAATGGCGGCACAGTGTTTTTAGATGAAATTGAATCGATGCCCATGGCGCTGCAAGTCAAGTTGCTGAGGGTACTGCAGGAACGCAGCGTCGAGCGGTTAGGCGCCAATGAAACAGTTCCGCTCAATATTCGGGTGATTGCGGCCACCAAGGTGGATCTCAAAGCCGCCTCCGAAGAGGGGAGTTTTCGCGAAGACCTTTACTACCGGCTAAACGTTGTCACCCTGCCGCTGCCTGCGCTTCGCGAACGGCGTGAGGATATCCCCTTGCTGTTCCAGCACTTTGCCGTGGTCGCTGCCAACCGCAGTGGGCTAGAAGCACCGACCCTCGACAGCCCCGCCATTGCCGCCCTGCTGGCCCATGATTGGCCCGGCAACGTGCGCGAGCTGCGGAACCTTGCCGAGCGTTACGTGCTACTGGGCGCCGCCTTTGATTATCGCCTAGATGCGCTGTTGGAAGGGGTCAACGCCGACACCGAAGAGCCTACTTTGCCGCGCCAGGTAGAACTGTTTGAAAAGAGCCTGATCAGCCAATCTCTGTCGCGCTACCATGGACGGGTAACCGATGTTTGTCACCACTTGGGCATTCCGCGCAAAACCTTTTACGACAAACTTAAAAAGCACGGCCTCAATGCCGACGACTATCGCCACAGCAGCGAGCCTTGATGCAACAACTCGCCCAGCACCGACCAGGGCGGCGCCCAAGGCACCAAGGTCAGGGTCGCAATCAGCATTAGCAGATTGGACATTGGCCGACGGCTATCGCCTAGCTTAAGCGCCGTTCCAAACGAGCGCTTAAGCCGCGCGCCTTCAAGGTCAACGCTGTATATCTCATCCAAACTCAAGTGGATCAAAAACCCTACCAAGGTGGCAGCACCGTGAGACCAAGCCAGCCACGCTGGCTGGTTGAGTAAATTAAAACTTAGCGCAGCGGTGAGCAGACTACATAGCCCACCCGCTAGCAGCGAGTGCCAAATACCACGGTGTACGGTAAAGCGCGAGAACAGCACCCCCGCCAAATAGCGCACGCTAAAATAGATCCCACCGCAGGCAATCAACAACGCTCCCGGCGTCAACCATGGCTGCAGCAACAGGACGCCCAACACCAAAGCGGGCACCGAAAGAAGATTGAATATCAAGCGGATAGAATGGGATCGATCAGCATCGATATCGGGCAAAATCCCCCCGAACGTGACCAGCGCAATCATCACCGCCGCCTGGGAGGGCGGCCACCATTGGCCTTTCCAGCCTGCGTAAGCTACCAGCATGCCGCCCGCCGCTGCCACCGTAATATGCGTGCGAAAATTAGCCATGACGCGGCATCCCAAAGTCTGCAAAACATAAAACTGTATAAATTAACAGACTTTTGCCGTCCGCGACATGGCTAATAAAGAAAAAAGGTTGCTAGGCCAACCGCTTAGGGTTGATTTAGCTAAGGCACCTAAAGGGAGGATTCAGCCAGAAAGCGATCTTTTAATTTAACGTAGTTGCCTGCAGTGTAAGGGAAGAAGGCACGCTCTTTATCTTTGAGTGGGCGCAGCGCTTTAGCCGGATTACCGGCATACACATAGCCACTTTTCAAATGCTTACCCGGTGTTACCACGGCGCCCGCGGCAATAATCACCTCGTCCTCAACGACCGCGCCATCCATTACAATCGCGCCCATCCCTACCAGGATCCGACTTCCCAAGGTACAGCCATGCAGTATCGCTTTATGGCCGATGGTCACATCATCGCCAATGGTGAGCGGAAACCCCTCCGGACTAAAATCACTGGCGTGGGTAATATGTAGCACGCTGCCGTCCTGCACGCTGGTACGTGCACCGATACGAATACGGTGCATATCGCCACGGATAACCGTCATCGGCCAGACAGAGCAGTCGTCGCCCATCACCACATCACCAATGACTACACTGGCCGGATCAATATAAACGCGCTCACCCAATTGGGGTTCCATACCTTGATAGGGCCTTAATGCACTACTCATCACTCGCTCCTAGGGTTGTTGGATAGCTTAGAGAATTCAATTACCTCACTATAGCAACCCGGCCAGCAGAACAATAAAGGTCAGCGGAATCGATACCCAGCGAATGATATTACGCCACACCAGGTAGCCACTTTCACCAATGCCTAACGCGCTCACCACTCTATCGCGAGGCATTACCCAAGCCGCAAAAACGGCTATCAATAGGCCGCCCAAAGGCAGGAAAACGTCCGGCGGTATACTGCTGACAAGCTCGAAGACATTGCGTCCAAATAGCGGCCGAAATTCCGCCAGAGTTGAAAAAGAGAAGGCCGATAACAGCCCGATCAACCAGACGCTGAGCGCCACAATGGCAGTGGAGATACTGCGACGCAGCCCCAAGCCCTGAAGCGTTGCGACCATCGGCTCCGCGAGGTTAATGGCCGATGTCCAGGTGGCCAGTAGCAGCAGTAAGAAGAACACGCTCAGCCATACAGAGCCCCAGGGCAGCTCAGAAAACGCAATGGGCAGGGTGACAAACATTAACCCTGGGCCATCAGTGGGATCCATGCCTTGAGCAAACACCACCGAGAAAATAGCGATCCCCGCCAGTAACGCCACGCTAATATCGAGTACGGCGACTGCCACAGCGGCTTTAGGCAGGCTTTGCTCTTCCGGCATATAAGCACCATACGCCATCAAAGCACAGGCGCCCACCGCCAGAGTAAAGAACGCGTGCCCCATGGCATGGACCACCACCGCCGGGGTTAGCGCCTCGAAAGAGGGTAAAAACAGCCACGCCAAGGCGGGGGCAAAGCCATCAGTCGTCGCGGCATAGCCCGCTAATAGCAGCAACAACAGATACAGCAGCGGCATCAGCAAGTTATTGAGTCGCTCTAACCCTTTGGCAACACCCGCCGCCACAACGGTCATGGTCATAAACAGAAACAGCGAGTGATTGAAGATCAACAGCCCTGGGTTGGCCAAGAAGGCTTCAAAACCAGCGCCAATCTCAGCGCCGCTCGCGCCATTGAAATTGCCGTTAACAGAGGCCACCAAAAACTCAATCGACCAGCCGGACACCACCGAGTAGAAAGATAAAATGCAGAATACAGTGAACGCCCCGAATAGCCCCAACCAGCGCCAGCGAGGTGAAGCCCCCGCCTCGGCCGCCAAGGCACTCAAGGCTTGCATCGGCCCACGCCGCCCAGCACGGCCAATCAGTATCTCCGCCATCATCACCGGAATACCCAGCAGCAGCACAAACGCCACATAAATCAGTAAAAACGCCGCACCGCCGTTCTCTCCGGCCACGTAAGGGAAGCGCCAGATGTTGCCTAACCCTACCGCAGCACCTGTTACCGCCAAGATAAAGGCCCGCTTAGACCCCCAGCGCTCCAGCGTTTCGCTCATCACATGCTCCTGCCATTGGTGGCATTAAAAGGCGGCAAGACTAGCAGGCGCTTGCGTGCAGGCCAAACCCTGGCATTAAACATAGTTGTTGAAGCTAACATTGAAACACAGCACCACCGCCCGCACTGTGTCATTATTATTGCGCGTTTTGCGCTCACTAACGGTTTTTAAAACGATGCCAATCGAGGTGCCCATGTCCGCCAATCCGCTGCTTGAAACGCACGCGCTGCCCCCCTTTGCTGAGATTCGCGCCGAGCACGTGGAGCCTGCCGTGGAGGCGCTGCTAAGCGAAAGCCGAGAGGCCATTGATCGCCTCGCCGAGCAGGCAGCCGCTACCCCGCCTACCTGGGACACGTTTGCAGCGCCCCTTGAAGCAGTGAATGATCGGCTCACCAAGGCATGGTCACCGGTTTCGCACCTCAATGGCACCATGAACTCGCCGGAAATGCGCGAAGCGTATCAGACATGCCTTGGGAAGCTCTCCGACTTCGGCACCTGGGTAGGCCAGCACGAAGGGTTGTTTCATGGCTGGCAAGCATTGAAAGACGGCCCGGCCTGGGCACACCTGGATGCCGCACAGCGGCGCACCGTGGAGAACGCCCTACGCGATTTCCGCCTTGCCGGTGTTGATCTTCCTGCTGACCAGAAAGCCCGCTACGGCGAGATTCAGTCGCGACTCTCGCTGCTGTCAAATCAGTTCTCCAATAACGTGCTGGATGCTACCCAGGTATGGCACAAGGACATCGATAGTCAAGAGACGTTAGCGGGGGTGCCGGAGAGTGCTCTCGACACCTTAAAAGCTACCGCCGAGGCGAAAGGCGTTGCGGGCTACCGTATTACCCTGGATTTCCCCAGCTTCTTCCCGGTGGTTAGCTATGCCGATAACCGCGAGCTGCGCCGGGAGGTCTACACCGCTTTTGTTACCCGTGCGTCTGATGAAGGCCCAGATGCGGGCAAATTCGATAACGCGGCGATCATGGAAGAGATCCTGACGCTGCGCAATGAAATGGCCCAACTGCTCGGTTTTGCCACCTATGCCGATTACTCTCTCACTACCAAAATGGCAGAATCTCCTGAGCAGGTACTCGATTTTCTCAACGACTTAGCCCGCCGGGCGTTGCCTCAGGCGAAGGAGGAGTTTGCAGAACTCACTGCCTATGCCCGAGAAGAACTCGGCCTAGAGACGCTGGAACCGTGGGATGTTGCCTATGCCAGCGAAAAACTACGCGAAGCGCGCCATTCGATCTCCCAGGAACAGTTACGCCCCTATTTTCCAGCTCCCCAGGTAGTCGATGGCTTGTTTCAGGTAGTGGAACGCCTGTACGGCGTGCGCTTTGAAGAAGATACCCAGGCACCCCGCTATCATGATGACGTGCGCTATTTCCGCATCACCGAAAACAGCCAACCCATTGCCGGTTTCTATCTGGATCTCTACGCCCGCGAAGGTAAGCGTGGCGGTGCCTGGATGGCCGACTGCCGGGTGCGTCGTCAAACCGAACAGGGTCTGCAACTGCCCGTCGCCTTCCTGACCTGCAACTTTACCGCCCCGGTAAACGGCCGCCCGGCACTGCTCACCCACGACGAAGTCACCACGCTGTTCCATGAGTTTGGCCACGGCCTCCACCATATGCTGACCCAGCAGCAGATCGCCGACATTTCCGGCATTAACGGCGTCGCTTGGGATGCCGTCGAGCTGCCCAGCCAGTTTATGGAAAACTACTGTTGGGAGCGTGAAGGCTTAGACCTACTCGCCAAACACGCGGATAGTGGCGAACCGCTGCCAGCAGAGCTGCTTGAGCGCCTGCAGGCAGCTAAGAATTTCCAGTCAGCCATGGGTATGATGCGCCAAATCGAGTTCTCGCTGTTTGATCTGCGTCTGCACCATGAACTTAGCGCCCCCAGCGCCAGCGATGTGCAAGCCTTGTTAGATGAGGTGCGCGAAGCAGTGTCTGTGCTGCCGAAAGTGCCATTCAACCGCTTCCAAAATAGTTTTGGCCACGTGTTTGCCGGTGGCTATGCGGCTGGTTACTACAGCTACAAGTGGGCTGAAGTGCTCTCGGCGGACGCCTGGAGCGCCTTTGAAGAGGCCGGTATTTTCGATCCTGACACGGGCCAGCGCTTTCGTCGCGAAATCCTGGAGCAGGGCGGCGCCCGCGATGCAGCTGACCTGTTTGTCGCCTTTCGAGGCCGAGAGCCGAGCGTCGAACCGCTACTGCGCCATAGCGGCATTCGTGCTGCTTAAATCTGCAAAGCCTATGCGCGCCCTCCACTTAGAGGGCGCGCTCTTGGAGTCTAATGATGTCTAGTGTGAAACGCTTTATCGCCGGTGTTACTTGCCCGCGCTGCGCAGAGATGGATCGGATCCGTGCCTGGGAGCAAAACGGTATTCGCTACCGAGAATGTGTCAGTTGCGATTTCTTCGAGCAACTGCCCATCGAAGAGGACGCGCTTACCGAAATGACCACCCGGGTCAACCAGGTACGTGATGATCAGAAGCAGCAGGATGTGCAACCCGTACGTATTTTGGATCCAGGTAAATCTTCGCGTTAACCCCCTCCCCGCCAAGGATGGCGTGCTCATTCTTTCCTTACCGCCCCACAAGCCGATAGCGTATAGGTAACACCATTTATGTGCGGTTATCCGCACACTAAATAACCATCGTCGTGCGAACAATCGGACACTATGACAAAAAACGCTTTCCACCAAAGTTGAATAAAAAATACGCAAGCATATGATTTTAAAATCATAATATTTAAATGGCACAACTATCGCTGTTATATACCTTGGATACCCTGCTTAACGCAGTATCGACTGGCCGCATTAATCGACGCTGTCAGTATATAACCCCAATAACAGCTAGGAATTTTCGCCATGCGCAAACATATGCCTAAAACGTTCACTCTTCTCGCCAGCAGCGCTCTGCTTGTAGCCGCTGCCAGCAGTGCCCAAGCACAAGCAGACCGCTCCGATTGGCCCGATAACTTTACCGTGGGTACCGCTAGCCAAGGCGGCACTTACTTCGTCTACGGTTCAGGCTGGGCCAACTTTATCGCTGATGAGCTGGGTGTATCTGGCGGTGGTGAAGTCACCGGTGGCCCGACTCAAAACCTGGCACTGGTACACACTGGCGATATGGCATTTGGCTTAACCACCATGGGCCCTGCTTCTGATGCCGTTAAAGGTGAAAGCCCGCTGGCACCTGGTATGGCAATGGACAATGTATGCGCCATGTTCCCTATGTATGAAACGCCGTTCTCCATTACCGCGCTTTCTGACAGCGGTATTGAGTCAATTTCCGACATTCCTGATGGCGCGCGCATCGGTTTTGGCCCGGCTGCCTCAACCTCTGACACCTACTTCCCAGCGATTCTAGAAACCCTGGGCGTTAACTTTGAGCGTCGCAACGGCGGCTGGTCAGACTTGGGCGGTCAACTGCAGGATGGTCTGCTTGACGTCGTCGCCTTCGCTGCCGGCATTCCGATTCCCGCCGTTAGCCAGTTAGAAGTACAAACTGACGTCAACATTATTGAGTTTAACGAAGAAGAGCTGGCCACGGTGCTGGAAAACTTCCCCGTAGCTGAGTTTATGATTCCGGCCAACACCTATACGACGCTGGAAGAAGATGCCCGCGCTGTCTCCATGTGGAACTTCGCTATCGCAGGCTGCGATCTGCCGGAAGATTTCGTTTATGAAGTCACCAAGGCGACCATGGAAAACAACGACCGCATGCGCTCTGTGCACCGCAGCGCTGAAACCACCATTCCAGAAAACATCAAGCACAACACCGTGCTGCCGTTTCACCCCGGCGCTGCACGCTGGTACGAAGAGAACGGCTATGAAATTGCTGAAGACATGATCAACTAAGCAACGTTTACCGTTCTGACTGCCCCGTTTCCGGCCCAGCCGGGCGGGGCAGCTTTCGCTGCTGCTACCCCTTTGTCTGCTTTTGCTGTGAGGGTGAACTCTAATGAGTCACAAAACCGACCAAGAACCCAATGATCTCAAGGATGATGCCCACGCGGCGTCAGTGATACCAGAGTCCATTGCCGATGGTGTCGATGAAGACGTTGTTGAACCCAATCGCCGCCTGTTTACGGGCTGGCAGTTCCTACTGTTTGCGGCATTAGCGATCGCTTACTCAAGTTTCCATCTGATTTCACTCAACGTGTATCCGATGGAAACCTGGTCGTTTCGTATCGTGCATATTGCCGGTGCACTTATTCTCGGTTACGGGCTCTTTTCCGGTGCCCGTTTTGCCGACGACAATCACCAGACGTCAGGTGCCTGGATCAAATGGCTTAGCTACGCGTTACTGATTCCTGCCGCCTATACTCTGGCGCAAGTTCTGTTAATGTATCAAACGCTCAGCGGCGGTGCCATGCGCATCGACCCGAGCATTGAAAACTGGCACTACGGCTATCCGCTAATGGCAACGACGGCGGGCGCCATTGTGTTGTCATGGTTTTATCGTCAGGCACGGCATCGCTTCAATCCTGCAGACTTGGTACTGATGGTCTGCGCGCTGGCAAGCGCTGGCTATTTGCTAGTGGCTTACAACACCAATATCCGCATGTCGACGGGTACCTCTTTCGCACCGTCAGGCATTTCCTGGGCAGCGATTGCGGGCTCACTACTGATTCTGGAGCTCACTCGCCGAGTTGCAGGCCTGGCCCTGGTGGTTATTTCTGCGGTTTTCCTAACTTACGTATTCGCTGGCCCTTATCTGCCAGGCTTTTTAGGCTACCCGGGGCTGTCACTACAGCGTTTCTTTAGCCAAGTGTATACCGACGCAGGGATTCTCGGCCCCACCACCGCCGTGTCGTCGACCTATATTATTCTGTTCATTATTTTTGCTGCCTTCCTACAGGCTTCTAAAGTCGGCGACTACTTCGTTAACTTTGCCTTTGCCGCAGCTGGCCGTGCCCGTGGTGGCCCTGCCAAGGTGGCCATTTTTGCCTCTGGATTGATGGGTATGATTAACGGCACTTCGGCAGGTAACGTGGTTTCCACCGGCTCATTGACCATTCCCCTGATGAAGAAAGTCGGCTATCCAGCACGTAGCGCGGGCGCGATTGAGGCAGCCGCCTCAACCGGTGGGCAAATCATGCCGCCGATTATGGGCGCGGGCGCATTCATCATGGCCGAAGTGACCGGTATTCCCTATACCGAAATTGCTCTTGCAGCGGTCATTCCGGCGATTCTGTATTTTGCCTCTATCTACTTTATGGTCGACTTTGAAGCCGCCCGTAAAGGCATGCGTGGCATGCGCAAAGATGAGATCCCGCTGTTCTCGAAGTTGGTAAAACAGGTCTACCTGTTCGCGCCGATTATTATCCTGATTGTCGCCCTGTTTATGGGCTACTCGGTGATCCGCGCGGGCACCTTGGCAACCGCGTCAGCCGCGGTGGTTAGCTGGCTATCACCCAATAAAATGGGATTTCGGGCGATTCTTAAAGCGCTGCAAATAGCGGGCACTATGTCGATTCAGATTATCGCCGTGTGCGCCTGCGCGGGCTTAATCGTCGGGGTTATCTCGCTGACCGGTGTGGGCGCGCGTTTCTCGTCACTGCTACTTGGCTTAGCGGGCGTGAGCCAACTGCTGGCACTAGTGTTCGCCATGCTGATCAGTATTCTACTCGGCATGGGTATGCCTACTACTGCTGCCTATGCGGTGGCCGCTTCCGTGGTCGCTCCCGGCTTGATCAATATCGGCATTGAGCCGCTGATTGCTCACTTCTTTGTGTTCTATTTTGCGGTCGTCTCCGCGATTACCCCCCCTGTTGCCTTGGCCTCCTATGCCGCGGCCGGTATCTCCGGCGACAACCCCATGGGCACCTCGGTGGCCTCGTTCAAGATTGGCTTGGCCGCGTTTATTGTGCCGTTTATGTTCTTCTACAGCCCGGCCATGCTGATGGAAGGCTCACCGATGCAGATTCTGCGCGTTGGGTTAACCGCGACGCTGGGCATTGTGCTGCTTTCAGGCATGGTACAGAAATGGTTCTTTGGCCCCGTTAACCTAGTGCAGCGTGTCGTCATGCTGGTAGGCGCGCTGTTTTTAATCTACGGCGGTATCTATACCGACATTGCTGGCCTTGCGATTGGTATCGTGCTATTCATGATGCAGCGTAAGGTGAACGGCGGTGGTAGCAAAACGGCGCAAGCTGGCTGATTGGTTTAAGCCGCTAAACGCTAAGCGTAAAAAAACCCTGCTCAACCATTGTTGAGCAGGGTTTTTAATGGGCGCAAGGTAAGCAAATAAAGTGGCTTGGTTAGCCAGCCAGGTTATCGACGATTTTCAGCACCGGCGCCGCTTGGTTAAGCGTGTAGAAGTGCAGGCCTGGCGCGCCGCCATCTAGCAATCGCTGGCAAAGACGACTCACCACATCGGTGCCAAAGGCGGCAATCGCTTCACTGTCGTCGCCATAGGACTCCAACTGCTTGCGAATCCAGCGTGGGATCTCGGCACCGCAGGCGTCAGAGAAACGCGCCAGCTTGGTGTAGTTGGTAATCGGCATGATACCGGGAATAATCGGCTGCTTGACGCCCAACGCACGGGCTTTATCAACGAAGTTGAAATAGGCGTCAGCGGTGAAGAAGTACTGGGTAATGGCCATATTGGCGCCAGCCTTCATTTTACGCGCAAAGTTTTCCACATCCTTATCAAGATTAGGCGCCTGTGGATGAGATTCAGGGTAAGCAGCCACTGCGATGTCGAAATGGTCGCCCGTCTCCGTGCGAATAAACTCAACCAGTTCGTTGGCATAACGTAGCTCACCAATGCTTCCCATACCTGAGGGCATATCACCACGCAACGCGACGAGGCTCTCGACCCCTTCCTCGCGGTACTGCGCCAGCAAGTCACGCAACTGAGCTTTTTCACTGCCAATGCAGGAGAGATGCGGGGCGGTAGTGATACCGCTCTCGCTGACTGCACGCACCACCTCACGGGTACGCGCTTGGGTAGACCCACCAGCACCGTAAGTAACTGAGAAAAACCGTGGTTTTCGGGCGGCCAGTTCATCGCGAACGTGGATCAGCTTGTCGCGCCCAGCATCGGTATTGGGCGGAAAGAATTCAAAGCTGATACCTAGCGGATGCTCATGGCTGCTCATGGGGTTTCCTTATTAGTGATCAAAAGTGATGATATTTTGAGGTATTCTCGCTGTTCCTGCGCGCTGGGGCTAATGAAAGATTCCACGCTTGGCCTTTAATTCGGCTCATGTTAGCGAGCCACCACATACGACGGGAGGATAAATGGATCTTGCACCTGGGGCGCTCGTTGGGCCGTTACTCATGCTACTCAGCTACGTGGGGCTAGGCTGGCTCGCCGCCCAACGACTCAAGCTAGATCCTCGCCCAATTGCGACGCTGCTGGTTTACTTGATAGCGCCTTTTACGATTTTTCGCGCACTGATGAACGGCGGCCCAACACCTGACTACCTCTTACTCACATTAGCGCTGTTCATTCTGGCAAGCTTGATGGCACTGGTGGTACAGCGTATTACTCGCCACCGTTTTGGTGAACAGGAGGCTGCTCTGCTGGCGTTCTCCTCAGGAACGGGTAATACCGGCTATTTTGGCCTACCGATTGCGCTGATTTTGCTCCCCCCTGAAGGCGTTACTCTTTACCTGTTCTGTATGCTGGGGATTAATATTTACGAATTCACCGTAGGCTTTTACCTTAGCGCACGCGGACGTTTTTCCGTACGTGAGAGTCTGATCAAAATTTCTCGCTTACCGCTTATCTATGCGTTCCTATTCGCGTTACTGCTTAGCGCCCTTGAAATAACCATACCCGCTGCAGTAATGAATTCGCTGCAAGTCTTCCCCGCCACCTACACGCTGCTGGGCATGATGATTATTGGCATGACGCTTAGCCAAGTCACGCTTGCCGCCTGGGATTCACGCTTTGTAGCCACCTGCCTGGGTCTTCGCTACCTGCTCTGGCCGCTCGTCATGTTGGGGGCCGCTTTAATACTACAGTGGGTGGCGCCTCTTTCCACGGAACTGGCCATGGCACTGCTGTTGATAGGCGTGGTACCCATGGCTTCCAACGTAGTGGTGGTGGCCATGGAGCTGGGCATTCAGCCGCAAAAAGGCGCGTTAGCGGTGCTGGTGACGACACTGCTCGCGCCGCTGCTGATTCCGCTTTATCTGAGTTTGATGCTGCGTCTCACAGGACTGGGCTAAAAACCAGCCACACCCGCTTCATTAAGCTGTCGAGCCATGTGCTGTATCTCGGGATGGCTAAAAAATGCTATCAGCGCGTCAGCACGAACCGGGCCAATGCCGGGAACGGCTTGCCACTGTTCGCGCCGATAGCCCGATAACTCATCCCAATCCCCGCCGCGAACCGACTCGCTTCCCGGGGGCGCCCCCAGCGCGCTTAACCAAGTCGCAAACGGCTTACCCTGGGCGACTTGAAACTGTTCCAGCAACGCGTCAGCGGTGGTCTCACCAATGCCGTAGGCCTGTTGCAGTTGGCGCGGTTCGACATCCAGCCAGTCCAGTAAATGCGTGACTGCGCCCGCATCCATTAGCGCTTGCCATGTACCTTCACCAAGACCCTGCATACCAAGCTGCTCGCCAAGATAGCTAAGCCGCGCCAGTAATTGGTTTTCACAGTCAGCCGTTAATTCAAAGCAGCTTAGCAGGTGGTAGCGCTGGGGAGATGGCGGCGTCAGCGGCGAGCGCTCCTGAGTGTGCCACACCACCTCGCTTAACTGGGGAATCGTTAATCCCGCTAGCGAAATCGCTACTTGGTCACCGGGACGTACATCTAGTGATTCCCAGCGTTCCAGCGAGCCTAACGAAACACGGCTAATGCGTCGCCCCTCCAGCAGCACCGGATTAAGCCACACCAGCGGCGTCACCCGGCCGGTGCGCCCAACGCGAAACTCAATGCCGCGCACTTCCGCTAGCGCCTGCTGGGCGGGGTATTTCCAGGCAATGGCCCATTCAGGTGGTGATGATGACCAGCGGCGTACACCGGGTCGCTCAGCTTGCTTAATCACCACCCCGTCGGTGGCAAACGGCAATGGCCCGTTAAACCAGCTATCGCGCCAGTAGGCAGCATCACGGCGGTCATCCAGCGGATAAGTGTAGTCAGCGCTATCAAAGCCCAGTTCACTTAGCCGTGCTAAACGCTCTTGCATTGCGGTAGGGCCATCGGGCCAACCCCAGAGAAACAGGCCAATACGCTCAAGGGTGGCTACTGTGGGGGAGGATTGCGCCATTGCTCCTGCCACGGCTCCCCGGGCACCCGATGCGGGTGAACGCGACTGCACGTGTTGGGTTAACCGCCAATACAGCTCGCCTTGGAGTACTCCAGAAATAGGCTCGGATAGCGTATTGGGAATGGCAGGGAGCTGTCGGGCACGGGCCGTCCAATCCTGGCCCCGCTCGCCATCGCCACGGCTAACAGCTTCGACCAGTTCGCCATTTTCATAGCGCAACGTAATCGCCACGCCGTCCACTTTGGGCTGGATCCACAGGTCTTCGCGGCGGCTGGTAAAACGTCTGACGCCATCGTCATCGGCTTTATCAAGCCCACGCTGCGCCGCCGGGTGCTCAAGAGTGCCGCTGCTGCGTGTAACGCGCGTAAGCGGGCGATGGTCAGGTACAGTGCCCAGGCAACGCTGCCAAGCGGCTAGGCGCTCTACCGCTTGGTCGTAAAGGGCGTCATCGATCAGCGCGACGCCCTCGTCATGGTAGGCAGTGTCCCAGCGGTGGACCTGCTCGGCCAGCGCCTTGCTTTCGCGGCTTAAGCGCTCCTCCGGCCAATCGGGGCATTCGGCAGCCTGTGCGGAAAAAGTGACAAGCCAGATCAGGCCGCCCAGTAGCCAAGTTCGCACACTCAACAACATTACTTCCCCCCGCGTTAACACATCAGCCTTTAGGCTTAGCCTAGCGCAGGGCTTTGAAATAGCGCATAAAAAAAGCCCCCGGCAGAAGCCAAAGGGGCGATTTAATCCATTTCTTACAAACAGTGTAGCGAATCTCTTACAAACCGGCAGCCTTACGCAGTGCATCGGCCTTATCAATCTTTTCCCACGGGAAGGCAGTAAAGGTCTCGGTATGCGCTTGGCCTTTATCGTCGCTCCAGGTGTAGCTGTGCTCGAACGGTGCCCGACCAAAGTGGCCGTAAGCGGCGGTGAGCTGATACATCGGGTGCAGCAGATCAAGCATTTTGGTGATCGCGTAGGGACGCAGGTCAAAGTGCTCGCGAACCAGTGCCACGATCTTGGCATCGTCAATTTTACCGGTGCCGAAGGTATCGATGGAGACCGACGTCGGCTCGGCAACGCCAATCGCGTAGGAGACCTGAATCTCACACTTGTCAGCCAGGCCTGAGGCCACCACGTTCTTGGCCACATAGCGGCCCGCATAGGCAGCGCTGCGATCCACTTTAGAGGGGTCTTTGCCCGAGAACGCACCACCACCGTGGCGTGCCATGCCGCCGTAGGTATCGACGATGATTTTGCGTCCGGTCAGCCCACAATCGCCTACCGGGCCACCAATCACAAATTTGCCGGTCGGGTTGATATGGTATTGGGTGCTGTCATCCAACCACTCGGCGGGGATGACTTGCTCAATGACCTCACGCTTGATCATTTTGCGCAGGTCTTCCTGATCAATATCTGGGTCGTGTTGGGTAGAGAGAACGATGGCATCGACACCGCAGGGCTGGCCTTCGGCGTTATAGCGGAAGGTAACCTGGCTCTTGGCATCCGGGCGCAGCCACGGCAACAGGCCATTTTTACGCAGTTCGGCCTGACGCTCGACCAACCGGTGAGAGTAATGGATCGGTGCCGGCATAAAAGAGTCGGTTTCGTTGGTCGCGTAGCCAAACATCAAACCCTGGTCGCCAGCGCCCTGATCTTCCGGCTTGCTGCGGTCAACACCCTGGGCGATGTCGACACTCTGCTTGCCAATCAGGTTAACCACGCCGCAGGTAGCGCCGTCAAAGCCGACATCAGACGAGTTATAGCCAATGCTGATAATCACATCGCGCACGAGGGTTTCTAAATCGACCCAGGCGGAGGTAGTAATTTCGCCGGCAATGATCGCCACCCCGGTTTTCACCATGGTTTCACAGGCCACACGAGCCTGTTTATCGCGGGCGATAATGGCATCTAGCACTGCATCAGAGATCTGATCGGCAATCTTATCGGGATGACCTTCGGAGACGGACTCGGAGGTAAACAGGGAATATTCGCTCATCGCGCACTCTACCCTCTGTATGACGGCTGTAGGAATTCCACAGCATCAGCAGGAAATCATGGCAGGTGTCCCCTGCCCGTATTAGCGAAATGATGACGTTCTCCATCACTTCGGGAGGCAGAGTCTACACGCTGTCGGCGATGCTTCCCAGAACGTGATCCCCAGAATTTGCCGCTACATTTGCCGCAACATGGGAAGTCAGCGACAATAGCGCCTTTATAATTTCTGTTTTCAGGCGAGGAGCACCCCCATGCCGTCCCGTTTTGAGCTAGCCAATGCCATTCGCGCCCTGTCCATGGATGCCGTTCAGAAGGCCAAATCCGGCCACCCGGGCGCCCCCATGGGTATGGCTGATATCGCCGAGGTGCTATGGAATGACTACCTCAAGCATAACCCCTCAGACCCCAAGTGGGCCGATCGTGACCGCTTTGTGCTCTCCAATGGCCACGGCTCCATGCTGCTTTACTCGCTGCTCCACCTCAGCGGCTACGAGCTAAGCCTGGAACAGCTGCAGAATTTCCGCCAGTTGCACTCGCCCACCGCGGGCCACCCAGAGTTTGGCTACGCACCAGGCATTGAGACCACCACCGGGCCGCTGGGTCAGGGCTTTGCCAATGCCGTGGGCTTTGCCATCGCGGAAAAAACCCTGGCGGCGCAGTTTAACCGCCCTGGGCACACCATTGTCGATCATCACACCTGGTGTTTCCTGGGTGACGGCTGCTTAATGGAAGGCATCTCCCACGAAGCGGCCTCCCTGGCCGGCACCCAGCAGTTGGGTAAGTTGATCGCGCTTTATGACGACAACGGCATCTCTATCGATGGCGAAGTGGAAGGCTGGTTTACCGACGATACTGCCAAGCGTTTTGAAGCTTACGGCTGGCACGTGGTGCCCAATGTGGATGGTCACAAGCCTGAAGAGGTGAAAGCCGCTATTGAGCTGGCCAAGAGCCACGACGATAAGCCGAGCCTGATTATCTGCAAGACCATCATTGGCTTTGGTGCCCCTAACAAGCAGGGTAAAGAGGAAGCCCACGGCGCGGCGCTAGGCGACGACGAAGTGGCCCTGGCCCGCATCCAACTTGACTGGCCCCATGCGCCCTTCCATATCCCTGAGCCGATCTACTCCGCCTGGGATGCCCGTGAAGCGGGCAAAGCGGCTCAGCAGGCGTGGGACGCGCGGTTTGCCCGCTACGCGGAAGCGTTCCCTGCAGAAGCGCGGGAGTTCACCCGCCGGATGAAACGCCAGTTGCCCGCGGAACTGCCCACCGAAGCCTTGATTGAGCAGGCCCAAGAGCGTGGCGAGACCATTGCGTCACGCAAGGCCTCGTTCGAAGTGCTGAATGTGATTGGCCCGCAAATGCCGGAGCTGTTGGGTGGCAGTGCCGACCTGGCGCCGTCTAACCTGACCTTCTGGAAAGGCGCCCAAGCGATCACCCCGGAAGATGCTAGCGGCAACTACCTGCACTACGGTGTCCGTGAGTTTGGCATGGGGGCAGTCATGAACGGGATCGCCCTGCATGGCGGCCTGGTACCTTACGGCGCAACCTTCCTGATCTTCATGGAGTACATGCGCAACTCGATCCGTATGGCATCGCTGATGGGCCAGCAGGTGATTTACGTGTTTACCCACGACTCCATCGGCCTGGGGGAAGATGGCCCGACTCACCAGCCCATTGAGCAGCTCACCAGCCTGCGTACCACGCCGAACCTCAATACCTGGCGCCCTTGTGATGCGGTCGAAACCGCCGCCTCTTGGGACGCCGCCATCAAGCGTCACTCCGGCCCCACGGCGCTGGTGCTATCACGCCAGAACCTGCCCCACCAGCAGCGCACTAAAGCGCAGTTGGCGGCGATTCAAAACGGGGCGTATGTTCTTAAAGACCCGGTTCTGAAAGATAGCGAAGGCACGCCCAAAAAGCCGGAGTTGATTCTGATTGCCACCGGTTCTGAAGTCGGTCTGGCGATGGACGCTGCCGCCGAGCTTGAGCAGCAGGGCAAAGCGGTGCGCGTGGTTTCCATGCCCTCGGCTTATCGCTTTAACGGCCAGGACGCCGAGTACCGTGAGAGCGTGTTGCCTAAAGCGGTGACCAAGCGTATTGCTATCGAAGCCGCCCACGCCGACTACTGGTACAAGTACGTGGGCCTGGAAGGCCGCGTGATCGGCATGACCACCTACGGCGAATCCGCGCCGGCGGGCGATCTGTTCAAACACTTCGGCTTTACCGTCGACAATGTGGTCAAGCACGCGAATGAACTGCTGGGTTAAATCTTAAAAGCAGGCAAAAGCTCGAACCAGGCTCCTCGCTTTGCTGTAAAACGAGAGGAGCCTGACTGTTCAGTAAGGCTGCGGAACCTCGCCGTCGTCATCATCGTCGCGCATACGCGCCTGACGTTCCGCCTCTTCCTCTTTGGCATCGTCGATGACTTCCATCAACTCATCGACGTTAGCAATATGGGTGTCAGCATCGAAGTGGCCGGTGAGCTTGCTATCCGGATGCAGTTCACCGGTTTCATACAGCGCCCACATCTCTCTGCCATATTCGGTATTCAGAAGCTCTGGCGCAAACTGGGCGAAGTAATTGCGCATGTTATCCACATCGCGATACAGCATCGCGGCTGCGCTGTTATTACCGGCAGCGTCAACGGCCTGGGGCAGATCGATAATCACCGGGCCAGAGGCATCGACCAGCACATTAAATTCCGACAAATCGCCATGAATAAGGCCCGCGCACAGCATCTTAACCACGTCTTGAATAACCTTGGCGTAGTAGGTCTCGGCTTGCTCTGGCGTTAGCGTCACTTCGTCCAAGCGTGGCGCGACGTTGCCTTCAGCGTCGCTGATCATCTCCATCAGCAATACACCATCAACAAAACCATGAGGCTCAGGTACCCGCACACCCGCCGAGGCAAGACGGTAGAGCGCGTCGACTTCGGCATTCAGCCACGCCTGTTCCTGCTCTTTCTGGCCGTAACGGGTTTTTTTGGCCATCGCCCGTGAACGACGGCTATTGCGCTCTTTACGTCCCTCTTGATACTGAACGGCCTGTTTAAAGCTACGCTGTTTGGCCTCCTTAAATACCTTGGCACAGCGCACTTCTTCACCGCAGCGCACCACGTAGACCTGCGCTTCCTTGCCACTCATTAACTGCACCAACACCTCGTCGATCATTCCATCATCGACCAGGGGCTGTAATCGCTTAGGGATTTTCATGATTAGCTGCGTCGGCTCCTCTTTGGTACGCGTTCAATAACGGATACGGCGAACACGGAAAGCCCGCCCTTTTAATTTATCACGCTCGAGTTTGGCCTGAGCTTGTTGAATCACATCGCGCTCAACGGCCACATAGGCACTGCGGGCGAGCACTTTAATTTTACCCACTTGATCGCCGCGCAAGCCGCCTTCACTGGTCAGCGCGCCAAGAATATCGCCGGGGCGCAGCTTGTCTTTTTTGCCAGCAGCTAACTGCAGTGTCGCCATTAACGGCTCGAACGGCACCGAGTACTGCGGTTTAGGCAAGGGCTCAGTTTTAATCGCCTGCTCCAGCAACCCTTCCAGTCGCTCCAGCCGATAACTCTCTTTAGGAGTCACCAGCGTGCAGGCAATGCCACTGGCCCCGGCACGCCCAGTTCGACCTACCCGGTGCACGTGAACATCAAGCTCGCGAGCAATTTGGTAGTTAAACACCGCGTCCAGCTGGGCAATATCCAGACCGCGGGCGGCAACGTCCGTGGCCACCAGAATAGACGCACTCTGGTTAGAGAACAGAATCAGAATGCGATCACGATCCTTCTGCTCTAAATCGCCATTGAGCGCTACGGCGCTAAAACCAACATCGGTTAGTTGCTCAGCCACTGCCTGGGTTTCACGTTTAGTGTTGCAGAATACCACGCTGGTCGCGGGCCGATAGACCAGCAACAGTTGGCGCAGGGCGTCAAATCGCGACTCTTCATTGGCGACACTGTAGAAGTGCTGTTGAATCGTCGTGGCGTCGTGCACCTCGGCGATTTTTACCATCACCGGTTCACGCATGACGCCGCGGGTCATCTCGGTTAGACCGCCCGATGACTGCTCATCCGGAAAGGTTGCGCTGAACAGCAGCGTTTGGCGGTCAGTTGGGGTCTCAGCAATGATGTCATCAATGGTTGCCTGGAAGCCCATATCCAGCATGCGATCAGCTTCATCAAGCACTAAAATCTCAACGCAGGAGAGATCCACATGCCCTTGCTGGTGAAGATCCAGCAGGCGGCCAGGGGTGGCCACAAGTACGTCCAAACCGGCTTTTAGGGCATCAATTTGAGGCTGCTGGCCAACGCCTCCAAAAATAATATGGGAGCGCAGTGCCAGATGTTGACCATAGGTCGACACGCTTTCGCCTACCTGGGCGGCAAGCTCACGAGTAGGGGTTAGCACCAGTGCACGTACCTGACGCTTGGTAGGTCGTTTGCCGGTATTTAGACGTTGCAGCATTGGCAGCGTAAAGCCAGCGGTTTTGCCCGTGCCGGTTTGAGCGCTGGCCAGCATATCACGACCTTCTAGTACGACGGGGATAGCCTGTCGTTGTATCGGCGTAGGCTCGGTGTAACCTTGCGCTGTAACAGCGCGTAATAAATCGGCGTGCAGGCCAAGTTCAGAAAAGCTCATGCGTTCTCCGCAGTCACCTAGTGAGTTAATACCGGTAAGTGGCTGTTATCACTAGGTGTAATGTTCAAAAAGCGAGGTTGATTCACCTTCGCGGCAGCGAAGTGTGCCAGATAATTCAGCGTGCCGCGATGGTCGTTGGGTAGCCGTGGATGACCGTGACAGGAGACGTGAAGGTTATAGCGCCAAGCAGCACTATCTTCCTGGTGTGCACGGACACACCAGAAAACTACGTGTCAGTAATAAGCCGAGTAGTGTAACACGGTTATGGGGCCTCAGCTTGTTTCGCTGAATCGTGCCAACGATGAGGCCTGGGCATGCAGTGGGATTAACCGCGCTAAAGTAGCCGCAGGCAAGTCAAGCCGGGCCACTTCCTTGGGAGTTAATGTAAAAAAGTGCTCAGGGGTGAAAACACCAAGTTGAAACAGTTGGCGGGCCGTAGCTGGTCCTATGCCGTCTAGCGCCAGTAGTTGTCGCGCAAAGAAGGTGATAAAACGACTATTTTGCTGTTCATCAAAATCGACGCTAGCCATTTGATAATAGTGCCCAGCTTGACTAGTAATAAACTGCTCAATGCGCTGAAGCGCGGCTAGCGTTGTGGCATCGTGAGCCTGGGCTGCTAACTGATCGCACAGGGCATCGTGGCTATTTAAAGCCGTTTCGAGTACACCTTGAGTCGATTCGCCTTCAAGCAGTGCCGTTACGGTATGCATTAGGGCGTTAATAGCATCGCGTAGTTGTTCAGCGGGCAGACCCGTAGTCTGGCTTGGTTCAGCTGTCATATTGACATCCCTGAGAGGGTTAGCATTAAGCGTAGTGCAGCAAACTCAGTTTAGAAAAGTGCTGATTAATCAAAATAATCACCCTGACGTATTTTAGTGGCGATAAGTTCGGCGGCTTGATCCCAACTATCACTTAATGCACGCACCAGGGCGGGATAGCCATCTTCTGCAAGAGGCGTTTCTGCATAGAAATTTTCCATCTCTAACAGCTCGCCGGCATCGTTTAGCAATTGCCATTGGCCGCTAGCCACGGCGATACCATCAAAGCGGCCCTGGAATTGATCTACGTTCAGGCGCAGGGTGAGGGCGTTGGATTGATCAACTTCACCACGCATAACCCTGAGCGTTGGCAACGCTTTGGATAAATTGGCGCGCACTCTCCGCTCTAATTGTCTGCCTAAGCCTTCTGCCCACTGATGTTCCCGAGCGGCATTCAGCGTAATGTCGTCTAGCTGCATCACAATACCGTCGACATCCAGGTAGTGGGCTAGACGTGGTGCGCTCACTATAAGCGTACCCTCGGGCTGGCGGGGTGTGCTAGCCAATGGTTCGCTTGGCAGCATATAGCGAGCGGGGGGCGTTACACTGCTGGCGCAGGCGGATAGCAACAAGCAGATCAGCAGCAGTGAACACCTCATCCATGTAAACATCGTTAGCTCCTTAATCACGTGGCGCACGCGGTATGGGGTCTTGAGCATCCAGATTATCAAACAATAGTGCTCTGGGATTGTCGTTGAGGGTGCGAGTCAAAGGCTGCAAGTCACGCATCAAGCGGTCCAATCGCTCAATGGCGGTTGTCAGCTCTTGATAGGCAGGCGATGACGGGGATAGTCCCTGTAGCGTACTGCGCAATTCCTCCAGCGTTGCGTTGAGGTTGCCACCCACCGCTTGGGTTTCAGGATCATTGAGCAATTGATTAAGAGAGGTGCTCACTTCGCGGACTTCATTCAGTACGCTTTCAGAGGCCTGCAGGTTACGATCCAGCCCAGTGAGCAGTGGTTCTACCTCCAGGGCGTTTAGTTTCTCGAGTAGATCAGTTACCTGGGCCTGTATCTGAGCAAAGCCACCTGCTACGGTGGGGAAGACATCGCGATCAGAGAAGCGCTCGGCGACATACTCATCGGCAAGGTCGCGGTGGAAGTTCAAGTCTACAAACAGAGCGCCCGTTAGCAGGCTGCCACTTTTTAGCGAGGCGCGTAGTCCGAGGCCGAACATGCGCTGGAATCTCGCCTTCCACTCTTCCAGGTCAATATCGCTATTTTCGATCCCTAGGCGCTGAGGTTCGACTCTGATCAGTACGGGGATGGCAAAGCGTGCCCGTGAGTCGGGCTGCGGCGCGGTAAAGTTCCAGGGTACGGCGGCAACGGTGCCCATGCGTACCCCGCGAAACTCTACAGGTGCGCCTTTGGAGAGTCCGCGTACCGTTTCATCGACCAGCAGTACATACTCCAAATAGCGATTAAAAGTTCCTTCCCGAGCGGCATCTTCATCAGCGTAGAGAGTGAACCGCGTGTTGGCTTCAACCGGCTGTCCCATGGGCAGATCTTCGGGCACGCCGAAGGTAACACCGCCACCCAGTAGTGCTTCCAATGACTCAACGTTAACCCGAACGCCGTCGGCGTCTAAGCGGAAATCGACACCGCTAGAGGTCCAGAAACGAGTGCTGTCGGTGACTAAGTCTGTATATGGCTCCTCAATAAATAGCTGATGCTGCATGGTGCGTGACTCAGGCTCGAAACTATTTTCTTCGATGCGTCCCACGGTGTAGCCCTGATAGGAGACCGGGTCACCGACGCGCAGTGAGTTACCTAACTGGCTCGTCAAGCTAAGACGCAGCCCTGCTTGGCCTGAGGGCGCAACGGGAGGAGTGTCGCTAACGGGAAATTCTCGCCGCGGTGCGGCTTCCGTTCCGGGCTCAAGCTGAATATAAGCGCCAGAGAGCACGGTACCCAACCCACTAATACCTTCACGGCCAATGCGCGGTTTAACGACCCAAAAGCGGGTATCTTCGCGCAGAAGATCCTCCACTTCCGGCTGAATACGAGCGGTCAGCACTGCATGGGAAAGGTCGTCAGACAGGCGCACACTCTGTACGCGACCTACTTCAACATTACGGCTGCGAATCAGCGTATTGCCCGCCTCAATGCCCTCAGCACTTTCCATGGTCAGCGTCACTTGGGTTCCACGACTAGCGTAATTGTCATAAACCAGCCATAGCCCAATAGCAATCGCGACGATCGGTACCACCCAAATGGGCGATAACCTGGTCTGGCGCGATGTTTTTGCCTTATTTAGCTCCTGATCATTAGTCGGGTCAGTGTTTGACGATGCTGTTTCGTTAGCCATCAACAGGTTCCTTGGTGGCCGCTTTACGGCGAAGAAGAGGGTGACGATGTGGAAGAGGGGTATCCCAAATTAAGCGCGGGTCAAAAGTCATTGCTGCAAGCATGGTTAACACAACCACGGCGCCAAAGGCGAGCGATGCCGGGCCTGGCGTAATCGACATCAGGGAGCCTGCGCGAATCAGAGCCACTAAGATAGCCACCACGAATACATCGACCATTGACCAACGACCAATAAATTCTGTTAGGCGATACAGCCGCGTGCGGCTTTGAGCATTGAGCGCACTGCTGCGTTTAACCACTAAGCAAAGCCAGGTTAGCGCTACCAGTTTGCCCACCGGCACGATAACACTAGCAATAAAGATAACCGCAGCGATCGGCCAGGAGCCCATCTGGATCAGTTGCACAACGCCGCCAATAATCGTCGAAGGCGAGGAGTTGCCTAGGCTAGTAGTGGTCATAATGGGGTAGACATTGGCTGGAATATACATAATGGCAGAGGCGCCCAGCAGTGCCCAAGTGCGCTGCAAGCTGTTAGGAAGACGCTGATGAAGCTTTTCATGGCAGCGAATGCAATGCCCACGGCCCCGGGGCGATAGGCGGTTAATCAGTCCGCAGGTTGGGCAGCCGGTTAGCCCTTGTTCTCCAGCGGGTAGGCCTGTCCGGGTACCTTCGGGAGCCAGTGGTTCTCCCTCAAGCGAGAACCACATCCAATCGGCATCCAGGGACTGGCTTGTCATCAGCAGCAGCAGCGCAAATGCACAAAACGCCCAGAAGGAAATACCTATTTCCACATCGGCGAGGCCCGCTATTTTTATCAGGCTGACCAAGGCGCCAATAATAAAGACATCGGCCATCATCCACGGTGTTAAATGCGCCAGTGAGCGTGCGATATCCCGACTAAACGGCAGGGGGCGATCGCGAAGTAGTCCAAATTGAAGCCAAAGAACGCCAAGCAAATACACGGCTGGCAGCACCAGTATGGTCATAATGACGGCGATAGCCACCACGGGTTGGTGAAAGCCAATCAGTGTGGTGGCGGTCTGGGTCAGCTCGATGCGGTTGCTTACTCCGCTGACCGTAAAGCTAATAAACGGAAACGATACTGCCAGCATTAGTGCGACAAGCGAGGCGATAGCCAGGGCCATACTGCGCTGAGCGGGGTAGCGGTGGCGCTTAACCAAAACGTGTGAGCAGCGTGGGCAGCTTGCTTTCTCGCCAGAATTTAACGGTGGCAGCGCGGATACCCAGTCGCATTCATGGCAGGCACGCAAACGCCGTCGCTGAGTTCTGGCCTCAGGCGGCAAACTGTCAACAAGGGGGGCGTTGACCGGCAGTGTACGGCGTTTAATCAATTTTTGTGAGGGCAAAAACCAAAACTCTCAGTGCGAACCCCTAGCAAAACTACTAGGATGTGGCGAATTAGGCATGTCAAACACGCACTTTAGCAAGTCTATGTCACTGAAATAATGTTTAAAAACATAGTCTAGCCGCTTGACCAATGGGTTAGTTTAGACAACGATGCTGCAGCGCAATGGCGAACAGTGAGATTCGACCTCATTGGCCGCGTGCTTCCGCGTCAGGTTGACGTGCTAGTGTCGCCATATAGTGGCAGGCATTGCTAGTAATAGCATCTTACTGCCGTTGCTATGAAGTATTGCTCAGAAGCACAACCTATAAACAGTACCGATCATTATGTCATGAAGGAAATGAAATGTTGCTTCCCACATTAGCAGTTGTAGTTGGATTGATCTTACTGGTTTGGAGCGCCGAGAAATTTATCGACGGCGCAGCGGCAACCTCACGTTGGCTTGGCTTGTCACCTCTGTTGATCGGTATGCTGGTGATTGGGTTTGGTACTTCGGCGCCGGAAATGATGGTATCCGTGCTGGCGGCGATGGATGGAAATCCAGGTTTGGCGGTGGGGAATGCCTACGGCTCAAATATCGCCAATATCGGTTTAATTCTCGGCTTGGTAGCCCTTGTTGCACCACTGTCTGTGCACTCTAGCGTTATCCGTAAAGAGATGCCGATATTGATGCTGGTCATGTTAGCAACGGGACTAATGCTGCTGGATGGATTCGTCGCGCGTTGGGAGGCCGTTGGCCTGTTGCTGGCATTGGTTGTCTTTATTGTTGTGAGCATTCTGCGTTCTCGCAATCAGTCCGACGATGCGCTGGTGTCTGAGGTCGCTGAAACCCTGGATAGCAAGCCGATGTCCCGCGGTAAAGCCATCATGTGGACGCTGGTGGGGTTGGTGCTGCTCATCGCTAGTTCGCGGCTTCTGGTGTGGGGAGCAGTTGAAATTGCACTGCGCTTTGGTGTGAGCGATTTGATTATTGGTTTGACCGTAGTCGCCATCGGGACGTCGCTTCCTGAGCTTGCTTCCTCGATTACTGCCTTGCGTCGAAAAGAACACGATATGGTGCTAGGCAACGTGGTCGGGTCTAACCTGTTTAACAGCTTGGCGGTGGTCGGCCTAGCCGGTGTCATTGCGCCGATTGAAGCGGGGCGAGAGGTGCTCGTGCGCGACTGGAGCGTGATGACCGGTATGACGCTGCTGATGATCCTGTTTGCGTTTTCTTGGCGTGGTCGCCCACGGCGCATTAATCGCTTGGAAGGGGGAATTCTGCTGGCGCTGTTTATCGCGTACACCGGCTATATGGTCAGCATCGTTATAATGTCGCGATAGCGCCTACTTTGCCATACCGCACCGCAAGGGTGATTGGTGCGTCAATGCGACTCATCTTGGACATCCGGTGACTATAATACAATGGTTGTCCAAGAGGAGAACTAGTGGCGGAAGCTAAGCTGCGTGAAGCAAAGTAACGCAGGAAAAGTAACGCAGGAAAAGTTGTGTAAAAAACTAGCGTAAAGAAATAAGCTTAGTGCTTATAACTAAAAGTGTCGTGCCATGAAGGCTCAACTAAGCTTGTGTTAACCCATCCATGGGATACCGATTCAGGTCTTAGGAGAGTGAAATGGAACTTGATCCGCTGGTGTTATCGCGACTGCAATTTGCATTCGTTGTGTCGTTTCACGCTATCTTCCCCGTATTTACGATTGGCCTAGCGTCCTATATTGCGCTGCTCCATGGTCTGTTCTTCAAAACGAAGAACCCTGCATGGGATCGCCTCTCGCTATTCTGGACAAAGGTGTTTGCCGTTGTCTTTGGGATGGGGGTGGTGTCAGGCATCGTTATGTCATTCCAGTTTGGCACTAACTGGAGCAACTTTTCCCAGGCCTCTTCGAATTTCCTCGGCCCCATGCTCAGCTATGAAGTCGTTACCGCGTTCTTCTTAGAGGCTGCTTTCTTAGGCGTTCTGCTATTTGGGCGCGGTAAGGTGCCTCAAGGTGTTCATTTATTTGCAGCCATTATGGTGGCGGTAGGCACCTTTATTTCTTCTTTCTGGATTCTATCCGCTAACAGCTGGTTGCATACTCCAGCAGGCGTAGAGTTAGTTGACTTCCGCTTCCACGTGACCTCCTGGAGCGAGGCGATCTTTAATCCGTCGTTTCCCTATCGCTTTATGCATATGGCTGTTGCCTCCTTCCTGACAGGTGGCTTTGTGGTCGCAGGGGTGAGCGCATGGTTTCTGTTGCGCGACCGGGACCCAGAAGCCAACCGCCGTGCGCTCTCAATGTGTCTTTGGTTGCTGCTGTTTTTGGCGCCTACCCAGGCCGTTATCGGCGATTTCCATGGCATCAATACGTTAGAGCATCAGCCGACTAAAGTGGCTGCCATGGAAGGGCACTGGGAAACCTCTGGCAATGTGCCGTTGCTGCTGTTTGCCATTCCTGACCAGGAAGCACAAACCAACCACTTTGAGCTGGGTATTCCGAACTTGGCTAGCATTATCTTGACCCACTCTATTGATGGGGAAGTGCCGGGGGTTAGTGAAGCGGCGCCTGAAGAGCAGCCGCCAGTGCTGATCGTGTTCTGGGGCTTCCGCGTCATGGTTGGGATTGGTCTGCTAATGATTGCGGTGGCGCTGACGGGGCTGGTGTTGCGCCGCAAAGGGCGCATCTATGACAAGCGTCTATTCTTAAAAGGCCTGACGGCAATGATACCCATGCCGTTTATTGCTGTTTTGGCGGGCTGGATCGTCACTGAGTCAGGTCGCTCTCCTTGGTTGGTTTACGGCATGATGACCCATGCCGAGGGCTTAACGCCTTCACTAACGGGTCCTATGGCACTATTTACTCTGATTGGCTATGTCTTGGTTTACGGCGTGGTGTTTTACGCTGGCATTTATTACCTCACGCGCGTGGTGCGCAACGGAATGCTGCCAGAAGAAGAGCGCGATACAACCGATGAGAACTTCAAGCGCCCAATGCGGCCTATGTCAGCAGCGCATACCCCTTTTGATGATGACGTTGACCCGGTGAGGAGCTAGACATGGAAATGTTTGATCTAACGTTAGTTTGGGCCTTCATCATCGGTTTTGGCATCATGATGTATGTGCTGATGGATGGTTTTGATTTGGGGTTGGGGATTCTCTACCCCTTTGCTCCCGATGAAGATGCCCGGGATGTGATGATGAACTCGGTGGCACCGATATGGGATGGCAATGAAACATGGCTGGTGCTAGGCGGCGCTGGGCTGTTAGGCGCCTTCCCATTGGTTTATTCGGTGTTCTTGCCTGCGCTTTACATCGGCGTTTTCTTGATGTTGGCAGGCTTGATCTTCCGTGGCGTGGCATTTGAGTTTCGCTTTAAATCCCGCCGTAACCGCCGCTGGTGGAACCGCGCTTTCTGCTGGGGGTCGGCGGTTGCCGCCTTTGCGCAAGGTGCCGTGGTAGGGGCCTATATCCAGGGCTTTCCAGTTGAGGATTTTGCCTATGTGGGCGGTGCCTTTGACTGGTTAACGCCTTTCTCAGTACTAACGGGGCTTGGCTTGATGTCGGGCTACGCGCTGTTAGGGGCGACTTGGCTAATATTGAAATCAGAGGGGCATGTGCAGGATTGGGCCTATAAAATCACTCCGCTACTGCTGGCGCTAGTGCTGTTTGTTTTTGCCGTGATTAGCCTCTGGACACCGTTTGTGAACCCTCTGGTCTGGGAACGCTGGTTCGGCAATATTCAACTGATTTGGGTTTTTCCATTTGCTGCCTTGGCCTGTGCTTTTGTGGTTTTCCGTTCGGTACAAAAACGTCGTGAAGGGGTGCCTTTCCTGGCCACTATCGGCATTTATGTCTTCACCTATTTAGGCCTGATCGTCAGTAAATGGCCGGTGATCGTGCCGCCGGATTATACGCTGTGGGATGCGGCTTCCTCGCCGGAGTCACAGCTGTTCCTGCTGGTAGGTATGGTATTCGTTATCCCGATTATATTGACCTATACCGCCTGGACCTATTGGGTGTTCCGCGGCAAGGTACGTGTAGGCGAGGGATACCACTGATCCATGGTAACTGAAGACACGCTTTCTCTTACGCCGCGCAGTTGGCTGCAAGCGTTGGCTAAGGGAGAGCGTAAACGCCTGCTTGGTTCAGCGCTTTGTGGCGTGTTGGCAGGTAGTCAAACGATAGTCGTGGTGGTTGGGCTTGCGTGGCTTATTGATCAGCTTGTTGTGGATCATCGATCACCCATTTCTCTATTATCGATATTTTCCCTTCTGTTGGGTAGTGTGCTGTTACGCGCTGCCTTTCAGTGGGGGCATGAAACATTAAGCCTGGAGGCGAGTCTACGAATTCGACAGCGAGCCAGAGCTCAGCTGTTGGATAAACTGTCTGCCTTGGGCCCGGTTTGGCTTACCAGTCAACATAGCGGCTCACTGGCTAATCAGGCGGTTGAGCACATTGATGTGCTGGAAGGCTATTTCGCGCGCTTTTACCCTCAACTGCGTATTACTTTCTGTTTACCACTGTTGATCTTGGCGGTGGCGGGTTGGCTCGATTACTTGGTGGCACTGTTCCTGCTACTTTCTGCACCGCTTATTCCACTTTTTATGGCATTAGTCGGCATGGGGGCTGAGCGCCTTAATCACGACCAGTTCGTTGCGGTATCGCGATTGTCAGCGCATTTTATTGACCGTGTGCGCGGTATGACCACACTGCAGCTTTTTGGCTGTACGTCAGCCGCACAGCAGGATGTTTGGTATGCCACGGATGGTTATCGGCGTCTTAGCATGCGTACCCTTCGGTTGGCTTTTCTCTCATCAGCGGTGCTGGAGTTTTTTTCCTCGGTCGCGATTGCGGTTGTGGCTATGTATGTCGGTTTCGGTCTGCTGGGCTACATCGAGTACGGGCCGTCAACAGCGTTGACGCTTTTTTCGGGCTTAGCGGTGTTACTGCTCGCGCCTGAATTTTTCCAACCGCTGCGCACGCTTTCTCAGCATTACCATGATCGCGCGGCGGCACTGGGTGCCGCCGAGAGCGTGGTGAATATCCTCAATCAGCCAAGTTTGGTGAGTCGGCATCACTATATGGCTCCGCGGTCAGATAGGTCGGCCATTGAATTAAAGGCTGCTTGCGTTGCTTATCCTAGCCGTGGACAAGTGATAGGCCCTATCGATCTCACTATTCAGCAGGGTGAGGTAGTGGTGCTTAGCGGTGCCTCCGGTAGCGGTAAGTCAACTCTTTTGGCGCTGCTCGCCGGCTTTATCGCCCCAAGCGCTGGCAAGTACCGTCGGCAAGAAAGTAGCCGCTATGCCTGGCTGGATCAGCAGCCCTGTCTCTTGCACGGCAGTTTGATCGATAATCTACGTTTGGCGGCACCCGAAGCTTCCTGTGAAGAAATGTTTGCCGCACTGCATCGCGCTGGTTTTGGGCCGCTGTTAACTCAGTTACCCGAGGGGCTGGATACGTTAATCGGTGAGCGTGGAGTAGGGCTATCAGGAGGCCAAGCCCAGCGCCTGGCACTTGCGCGAGTGTACCTTAGCAATGCACCGCTGGTGCTGTTAGATGAGCCGACGGCGGGTTTAGATCAAGAGACAGAGCAGTTCGTTATGACTGCTTTGCTTGAGCTCGCTCAAGAGGGACGTACCCTGGTCATAGCGACCCACCATCCGGCAGTGATTGCCGCTGCTCAACGCCATCTGGCTTTTGAGCAGGGTGAACTGGTAGAGGTGGCCTCATGATGGCTATTTACCGTGATTTCCGCCCTTGGCTGCTGCTCTTAGTGCGCCGCCGCAGACGCTTTTTGGTGGGTGCTTTGTTAGTTTGGGTCACCCTGATAGCAGGGCTTGCGCTGCTAGGGTTGTCGGGTTGGTTTATTACCGCTAGTGCCCTGACCGGTATCGCCTTAGCGCTGGGTATTCCAGCGCGGCTCGATGTTTATGTTCCCGGTGGCGGCATTCGTTTCTTCGCCTTGATGCGCACCGTGGCGCGCTATGTCGAGCGTCTGTACAACCATAATACGGTGTTAACGCTGCTTGCCGACTTGCGTTATCGGGTATTTGGTCATTTAACGCGCTTTGACGATGCTCGCTTGCACGGTGAGCGTGCCAGTGACTGGCTGAGCCGTTTAACGGCAGATATCGACACCCTGGATAATTTTTATCTGCGACTCTTGGTGCCACCATTGGTGGCGTTGCTTGGTGTAGTGGCTGTGTCGCTTTTTGTGGCTATTTGGTTGCCCGGTATTGCCTTGCTGATGGCGGTGACGCTGGGCTTGCTCTGGCTAGTGGCGACCCTTTTAGCTGCTGCCTGGGGATTTTCGCACAGCTATCAGCAGGTGGTTGACCAGCAGTCTCTGCGCCGCCTAGTGGTCGACCAAGTACAGGCCTCGGCCGAGTTGATGAGCTATCAAACGACCCAGTGGCATCGAACGATGATAGCGACTCAAGAGCAGCAAGCGTTCAACAATCAGCGCCGCTTGGGACGTAAAGCGGCGTTCATAAACTGCTTGGTGAGTGTCATAAGTGGATTAATGGTAGTGACAGTCGTGTGGTTCGCTAGCCTAGTATTTAACCAGCAGTTGGTCACGGGCCCTGTTTTAGTGATGGTTGCATTGATAGTGCTGGGGGTGAATGAGGCGTTTATCGCACTACCAGCTAGCTTTATCAAGCTGGGCGCTAGCTATGCAGCGGTGCGTCGGTTAAATGCGTTAACCATCGATTCATCGTCGGCTGCCCCTGTTGTTATGCTAACTGAAGATGTTGATCTAAGCATTCAGGTTAATCAGCTCTCTCTGCGCTATTCGCAAACATTAGAACCCGCATTAAGGTGTATTAATTTTCAGCTACCCGCTGGAAAGCGAGCGGTGATTACCGGCAGCTCCGGTGCTGGGAAATCATCTTTAGCCAGTGTGTTGATGGGGCGCTTAAAAGCGACTCAGGGCGAGGCGGTGGTGGGTGGTGTGCCCACGTGGCACCTCTCGGTCGAAAGCCGTGCTAATCACTTTGCGATGCTCACTCAGCAGGTGGATCTGTTTGATGCCTCTATTGCTGAGAACCTGCGTATTGCCAACCCCACCGCAAGCGACGAAAAGCTCTGGGAGGTATTGAAGGCCGTTGCCTTGGATGGATGGGTTGAGCAACTGCCGAAAGGCTTAACCACGGCGGTGGGCGAAAAAGGCCAGCAGCTATCGGGTGGCCAAGGTCGGCGTGTGGCATTAGCACGGCTAATGCTTTGTAGCCCTCAAGTGGTGATTCTTGACGAGCCATTTGCAGGCGTTGATGCGGCGACGGCAAACCACCTCGCGGCTTCCCTGGATCAATGGTTGCTTAATCGAACGGTTATATTCTTTGTCCATCAATTTAGTTCGCTGAACCCATTGCCTGGAGTTGAGTACCACTGGCATCTAGATGCCGGTAAACTTAGCCAGTGCGCGCTTAAGTAATCGGTAATGAGCGATATTAATTCATTGATAGGACAGCTAGGAGCCCTCCATGCACGAATTTTTACGCAATCTTCCTAAAGTAGAGCTCCATTTGCATATCGAAGGCTCGCTGGAACCAGAGTTAATGTTCGCGCTAGCACAGCGCAATGGGATTGAACTGCCCTATACGACAGTTCAGGAAGCCAAGGATGCTTATCACTTCAACGATCTGCAGGGGTTCCTGAATCTCTATTTTCAGGGTATGAGCGTGCTTCGTAAGGAGGAAGACTTTTACGACCTGGCGATGGATTATTTCAAGCGCGCGCGGGAGGAGGGCGTTGTGCATATTGACATGCACTTTGATCCTCAGGCACATCTACAGCGTGGTGTGCCGCTTGAAGTGGTAATGGCTGGGCTATTAAAAGCTAAGCAGGAAGCAGAGGATAACCTCGACCTCTCTATCGGCATGATTATGGCTTTTCTACGCGACCGACCCGCTGAGGAGGCGTTGCATGTACTCGAACAAGCCGCTCCCTATTGGAAAATGCTAGATTCCATCGGTCTGGATAGCGCTGAAAAAAACAACCCACCGGTCAAATTTGTTGAGGTGTTTAAGCGCGCTAAGCAGCTTGGGCTTGTGCGCGTGGCCCATGCCGGGGAGGAAGGCCCTGCAGACTATATTAAAGAAGCCCTGGATTTACTTGATGTTCAGCGCATTGATCACGGGGTGCGCTGTTTAGAAAGTGATGAGGTGGTTGAGCGTTTGCGCCGCGAGCAGATTGTTCTAACGGTCTGCCCGCTCTCCAACGTCAGCTTAAAAGTAGTAGAGGACCTGCGTGATCATCCGCTGCCCAAGCTTTTGGCTGAAGGGCTCAAAGTAACCATTAGCTCGGATGACCCCGCCTATTTTGGTGGCGGTATGTTGACTAATCACGTTGCTTGCGCCGAAGCGTTTGGTTGGGACGAAGCGGTATTTCGCCAGCTAACCCGCAATGCTATTGAAGAAGCTTTTGTGACCACGCAGCGTCGCGAAGAGCTGCTATCTCGCTTAGGCGCAGTATAACGTTACACCGCCTGGTCGCGCTGACCAGGCGGCTGCGCTTGCTAGAATAGCATTTTTAAGTGTTGGTTTAGAGTTGTCGTTCAGGGTAGTGCGGGTACGTCAAAGTCAGGCATTTTACCGGTTAGTGTATGTAAAAACGCGGTAATATTACTAATGGTGTCATCATCAAACTCCCTGCCAAGCATCTCTTGGCCCATTATCGCGACCGCCTCTTCCAGTGTTTCAGTCGCACCGTTATTCATATACGGGTAGGTCACTGCCACATTGCGCAGTGTGGGTGTTCTGAAACGATACTTGTCGCTCTCTTCTTCGGTCACGACGTAACGACCCAAATCGGTTGAGCCCGGTACCTGAATCGCGTGGAATTGGCTATCGGTTAAAGCAGGGCCGCGGTGGCAGGCAATACAGCCGTTATCAACAAATGCCACCATACCGTCTTTGGCTTGCTGGTTAATCGCCTCTAAATCGCCATGTAGGTAACGATCAAAAGGTGAATTGGGTGTATTGAGCGTACGTTGGAAAGCGGCCAGCGCATGAGCCAAATTATCATCGGTGATGGGTTCTTCTTGGTCAGGATAGGCAGTGCTGAATTTTTCCTGGTAGAGCTCGAACCCCACCAGTCGTTCTAGGGCCATTTCTAGATCCATCGCCATTTCCACAGGTGCTTCGATAGGGCCTAGTGCTTGGCCTTCTAAATCAGACTCTCGGCCATCCCAAAATTGTGATCCTAAAAAACCACTGTTCAGCACGGTGGGGGTATTGCGTTCGCCGACCTGCCCATCGTGGCCGACAGCGCGAGGAATTCGGTCAGCCCAGCCAAGTGCTGGATTGTGGCAGGTGGCGCAGCTAATAACGCCGCTAGAAGAGATGCGTGGCTCGAAGAACAGCATATTGCCAAGTTCGACCTTCTCCTCTGTTAATGAGTTGTTCGCGGGGATTGGTGGAAGGAAAGGTAGTGCCTCGAAGCGTTGGCGGTAATTCTCCAAGCCATCGTCAGCCATGGCTAAGCTTGTAGCGATAAAGCTGCAAGCTGCCAGTGCGGGTAGTAAAGTGGCTTTTATGGTCATGGTTATTCTCCCTTGCTTTTATAATCGGCGTTTCGGTTTTGAAAGGATGAACCTCAGCGTCCTCTATCTGTAAGCTTAGGGGAGGGGGCGGTAGTCGTTTTGTCCTGGATCAATACTTGGCTGCTTTGCGATGCGTTTCAGGTTAGCCCTAATCTTTAACGACTTTTAATGATAAATGTTGAAATCACTGTTGACCCTGATGGTAAATCGGGTAGTATACGCACACGTCAACGGGGCACGGCCTCATTGACTAGCTCTTTAACAATTTGATCAGGT
>LGOV01003418.1_pt1 | contig 38308 bp, 30 predicted proteins | sample 469881 | NCBI WGS metagenome assembly LGOV01 (sample SAMN03857199, study PRJNA290197) | marine sediment metagenome | biome: marine cold seep biome; feature: cold seep; material: marine sediment; isolation source: sample #5579, elevator 3A push core 41 containing 12 cm of sediment... ...
CGAGCCCTGTTGCGACCACCATTTTTTTTAGAAATTATTGAAGTGGTGAGCCCATGGAAAAAAAAGTAATAGATTATATTGAAAAGCAGAAACTTTTAGTAGCTGGCGATCATGTCCTTGTCGGAGTATCCGGTGGAGCTGATTCGTTGGCTTTATTGTTTTTTTTGGATAAGTATGAAAAAAAATATGACATTCAAATTGGAGTTGCACATTTACATCATGATTTGCGAGGAAAAGCGGCAGATGATGATGAAAATTTTGTAAAGGAATTTTGTAATGAACGGAAGATTCCTTTTTTTTCACGAAAACGTAATGTGCAAAAGATTTCAATTGAAAAAAAAATATCAATTGAAGAAGCAGGACGAAATGAACGGTATAATTTTATTGAAGAAGTTGCAAAAGAGTATTATTTTAATCGCATTGCAATGGCACATCACATAAATGATCAAGCTGAAACTCTTTTAATGCGTTTAATAAGAGGAACAGGAATAAAAGGTGTCTCAGGAATTAGAGCAAGTCGCGACAATCTATTTATTCGTCCATTTTTATGTTTAGAAAAAAAAGAGATTATAAATTATTGTAATCAGTATCAGTTAGAATACAGAACAGATGCTACAAATTTTCAAAAGGATTATACACGAAATAAGATTCGATTAGACATTATGCCAATGATTAATGAAATGAATCCAAAGGCTGAGAATCATTTTAGTGATTTTACTAAAATAGCATTAGAATACGAAGAATTTTTAGAAGATTACATTGATGAAATTCAAGATGAGATATATATTAAAGACGGTTTTAAGGTTTATATTAATCGACAAAATTGGCTTGATGAAAAATCAATTGTCCAAAAAGAAATTTTGCGTCGTGCAATTTATGAATTTAAGGGTACTTTAAAGGAAATTGAGTACAATCATATCATTGCATTTTATAATTTATTAAAAAGTGATAAGACAGTATGGAATTTACATTTACCTCAAAACATACAAATTGTCAGGCGTTATGCACAAATTTTTATAACGGATCAAGACGGGAAAAAAAATCAAATAAGACAGTCAATTGAAATTATACCAAATAAAACTTGGGTTATTACAAGCAAACAATTAATTATTGATATACGATTAATGAATCAGAAACAATTTAAAGATGAAATCGGTAATGTTTTTGAAGAAATAAAAAATCATAGTGAAAAATATTTTGATTATGATAAAATAAAAGGCGTATTGTGTTTGCGTAGTCGCCAAGAAGGAGATTTCTTTTATCCAGTTGGAATTTTTGGAAAAAAAACCATTAAAAAATATTTCATTGACAAAAAGATTGATCGCGATGTAAGAAATGATATACCTCTTCTTGCAGATGGTTCTGAAATTCTTTGGATAATGGGTTATGGAATTAATAAACGCTTTTTAGCAGATTCAAATACAAAAAATATTTTAAAGGTCAATGTTACCTTATGTTAGGAGAAAAGTGTGGAAGCCGATATTCAAGAGATTTTGCTTAGTGAGGAAAAGTTAAAGAAGCGTATTAGCGAGTTGGGAGCAAAAATTTCTGAAGATTATAGTGGAAAATGTCCTATTTTAATTGGAATTCTTAAAGGAAGTGGGATTTTTTTAGCAGACCTAATGCGAGAAATTACAATTCCAATGGAAATTGATTTTTTAAAAGCTTCAAGTTATGGTTCAACCGCTCAAAGTTGTGGTGTTGTTGATTTGAAAAGTGATTTATCAATGACGGTCAAAGGGCGTTCAGTTATTCTAGTAGAAGATATTGTGGATACAGGAAATACATTAAAATTTTTACTTGAACGATTTAGTACATTAGGAGCTAACGATGTAAAGGTGTGTTCATTATTAGATAAACCAGAGCGTCGAGAGCAAAGTGTTGAAGCTGACTATGTTGGGTTTGAAATCCCAAATGAATTTGTTGTAGGGTATGGATTAGATTTTGCACAAAAATATCGTAATTTGCCATATATTGGCATATTAAAAAGAGAAATTTATCAGTAAATTTAAAAATAGAGGAAAAGAGAGGAGCGATGTTCTTTGAATAAATATTTAAAAATGATTGGCTTTTATTTGGTGATTTTATTAATTATTATTGTTGCTGTGACTTTTTTGAATCCAGCAAAAGATGAAGTTAAAACGATTATTTATAGTGAATTGCTCACTGAACTTGAAAATAATCAAGTATCAGAAATTGAGATTAATAATTCAAATGTAAAAGGAATACTAAAAAGTGGAGAAGCTTTTGAAGCAGTTGTGCCACAATATGTTATTGATGAACAAGTTACCCCTTATATTTTGCAAAACGACGTTAAAGTAACGATTGCAAAACAACAAGATTCATGGTGGATTTCATTAATTCCATCATTGGTAATTGTGATTATTATGGTTGTTTTTATCATTATCTTCAGTCAACAAGCTGGTGGTGGTGGTGGTAAAGTGATGTCGTTTGGAAAGAGCAAAGCTAAATTACATGTTGATGGAGATACAAAAGTAAGTTTTAAAGATGTTGCTGGAGCAGATGAAGAAAAAGAAGAACTTGAAGAAGTTGTTGATTTTTTAAAGTCACCAGATCGGTATCGAAAACTTGGTGCTCGTATTCCAAAAGGAATTTTATTAATTGGACCTCCAGGAACAGGAAAAACCCTTTTAGCTCGAGCAGTAGCTGGGGAAGCAAAGGTACCATTTTTTACAATTAGTGGTTCAGATTTTGTTGAAATGTTTGTCGGAGTTGGTGCATCGCGAGTTCGAGATTTGTTTGAGAATGCAAAGAAAAATGCACCATGTATTTTGTTTATTGATGAAATTGATGCAGTTGGTCGACATCGTGGTGCTGGATTAGGTGGTGGACATGATGAACGGGAACAAACATTAAATCAATTGTTAGTTGAAATGGATGGCTTTGGTGTAAATGAAGGCATTATTATAATCGCAGCAACCAATCGTCCAGATATTTTAGATCCAGCATTATTACGACCAGGTCGATTTGATCGACAAGTAATGGTTGGTGTTCCAGATGTAAAAGGTCGAGAAGAAATTCTAAATGTTTATAAAAAAGAAAAACCATTAGCACCTGAAGTTGATTTAGAAGTGATCGCTAAAGGAACTCCTGGTTTTACAGGTGCAGATTTAGAAAATCTTATGAATGAAGCGGCCATATTAACTGCTCGACATAATGGAAAAATTATTACAATGGTTGAATTAGAAGAAGCGATCAAACGTGTTATTGCGGGTCCAGAAAAGAAGAGCAAAGTAGTTAATAAAGATGATTTAGTGGTTACAGCTTATCATGAAACAGGACATGCTTTGGTTATGCATTTTCTTCCAAATTCAGATCCTGTACACGAGATATCGATTATTCCCAGAGGTATGGCAGCGGGTTATACCTTGTCTTTACCAAAGGATGATCGTCAGCATATGAGCAAAAATAAATTATTAGATAATATTTGTGGATTACTTGGGGGACGAGCAGCTGAAAAAGTAGCACTTGATGATATTTGTACTGGAGCAAGTAATGATATTGAACGAGCAACAAAAATTGCACGCAGTATGGTTACGGAATGGGGAATGAGTGAACATCTCGGACCGATGACATTTGGACATGCAGATAGTGGTGAAGTATTTCTAGGACGTGATTTAGGGCGTTCCCAAAATTATAGTGAAGAAGTTGCTTCAGTTATTGATAAAGAAATTCGAACAATCGTAGAAAATGCCTATAATCGTGCGTGTTCAATATTAGAAGAGCAACGCGAAAAACTTGATGAAATTGCAATGCGACTTCAGAAAGATAAAACCATAACAGGCGAAGAATTTAGAGCGATGTTTGTTGAGGATAAAGATTCTGAAGTAATTGAAGAAATAATCGACATTGAGATTGAAACAGAAGACGAATAAAAGAATAATCATTATAATACTGTAAATGCAGATAAAGAGGCGTTATTTTATAACGACTGAGTTTGGAGAAAAACTCCCGTACCGACCAATTGTTAATCTGTTGTATGCTTGCAACTCGTACAGGCTAATGCCAGTTCGCTGTATGCATACACCATGATGTAACAATTGTCGGTACTGCTTTATATCTTTGTCTACAGTCGGAAGCCGTTATTTTATAACGGCTTTTTATCATTAAAAAATAACAATTAATCGGAGGAAATATGGATAATATTAAAATAGGAACTAAATTTGAAAAAGTTTTTATTATAAATGAAAAAGACACCGCCTTAGCATTGGGTAGTGGCGGAGAAAATGTATTGGCTACGCCACGTCTGGCTGCTTGGATGGAAAATCTTGGATTTGAGAGCTTAGAGTCAATAATGAATGATGGAAAAACGACTGTTGGAACAGAAATAAAACTGTCTCATATCGCAGCATCAGCAATTGGAATGGAAGTTAAAGTACAAGCAATTTTAATTGCTCACGAAAAAAAAGAATTTGTTTTTGAGATTGAAGCATGGGATAATATTGAAAAAATTGGAAAAGCGACACATAAACGATATATGATTGATAAAAAAAGATTTATGGACAAAGCATTAAAAAAAGCAGAAAAAAGTTTATAGGAGGAATCATGATCTTAGGAATTGATGTTGGAAATACAAATACAGAGTTGGCTGTAATGGAGGGAAATAATATTATTCAGTCGTGGCGATTTGTTACGAAAACCCCAAGAACTTCAGATGAATATGGGGTGATGATCAAATCTTTTTTTGATAATAGTGGAATAGAATTAAAAGAAATTAAAAGCGTTATTATTGCATCCGTTGTTCCTAATATTATGTATTCATTAAATAATGGCATAAAAAAATTTTTAGGGTTAGAATCAATAGTTGTTGGACCTGGCATTAAAACTGGCATGCCAATATATACATCAGATCCATCAGAAGTTGGTGCAGATCGTATTGTGGATGCTGTAGCGGCCTATAAAATTTATGGTGGCCCAGTCATTGTGATTGATTTTGGGACAGCAACAACCTTTGATTATGTTACAAAAGAAGGTGCTTTTGCAGCCGCAGTGACGACTCCAGGAATTCAAATATCAATTGATGCACTGTGGAGAAATGCGGCAAAACTTCCAAATATTGAAATACAAAAACCGGCCACTATTTTGGCAAAGGATACGGTAACAAGTATGCAAGCCGGTTTATTTTTTGGTTATTTGGGACAAATTGAGTATATTATTAAAAAAATGATAAATGAAACAGGTTTGTCAAGAATAAAAGTTGTTGCTACTGGTGGATATGGTCGGCTTTTTTATCAAGAAACGGATGTTATTGATATCTATGATCCTCAATTATCATTAAAAGGTTTAAAAATTATTCATGATAAAAATTGCAAATAAAGAAAGAAGGGGATATAAAAATAAAATGGAAAACGCCAAATTAAAAATTGGAAATATTGAGATTGATAGACCACTTTTTTTAGGGCCAATGGCAGGCTATACAAATTTGCCATATCGCTTAATGGCAAAGTCATTTGGTGCTGGGGTTGTTTTTACTGAAATGATTAGTGGAAAAGGATTATATTACAAAGATAAAAAAACTGTAGAATTAATGAAAACATGTGATGAAGAAATCCCAGTTGGGGTACAAATATTTGGTTCTGATCCAGATATATTAACAGAAGTGACGCAGCGATATCTTAATCAGACAAATCATACCTTTCTTGATTTTAATGGGGGATGTCCAGCACCTAAAATCACAAAAAATGGGGAAGGATCAGCGCTATTAAAAAATCCCGATTTGTTTTTTAAAATTGTTTCTGTTTTAGCAAAGGCATCACAAAAACCATTAATCGTAAAAACAAGAATTGGATGGGATGATGATTCGATTAATATTAGAGAAATTGCAGAAGGAATTGAGGAAGCAGGGGCAGCAGCTTTAACGATCCATGGTCGAACCCAAAAGGCTTTTTATTCAGGAAAAGCGAACTGGAAAATTATTGGCGAAGTAAAGAAAAATGCAGGTATTCCGATTATATTAAATGGGGATATTACCTCAGGAGAACAGGCGAAAATTGCCCTTGAAACAACAGGGGTTGATGGCATTATGGTCGGTCGAGGGGCAATTGGAAATCCATTTATTTTTAGAGAAATCAATCATTATTTAAATACCGGTGAGGTGCGTGAAAAACCAAGTCCTGAAGAAAAAATAAATACTGCATTAAAACATGTTGAGTTATTGAGTTTATTAAAAAATGAAGAAGCAGGACTGCGTGAAATGAAAAAACATTTAGCAGCCTATACAAAAGGCTTAAGTCGCTCAACTCAGCTGAGAAACGCATTGTTTAGGGCATCAGATAAGGCGTCTGTTCTTTGCCTATTAAAAAGTGCGATAAAGGAAAATAATGAATAAAAAAAACATCTCTAACTAATGAAAATAGTAGAGATGTTTTTTTATTAAAGTAAGTTTTTCTTAATAACCGTTCGTGCTTCTCCGATCATATAAAGAGAGCCAACAAAGACATTTATTTCTTCTTTCTTTTTTAAGTCAATACTATTAACAGCATCATTCATATTTTCATAGAAGTTAACTGTTTTTCCATAAGTGGAATGAATGAGATTTGCCATTGTAGAAGCGGGCATGGCACGATTGCTATTGGGTGTAAGGGTATGGATTGTATTAGCTATTGGAATTAAATAAGATAAGGATTCTTCAATATCTTTATCTCCAAGCATTCCAAAATAGAGATTGATTTTTTTATTTGGAAAATAGTGAGTCATATTTATAACAAAAGCTTCGATTCCATTGCTATTGTGAGCACCATCAATAAGAACAATTGGTGAATCAAGAAATATTTCAAAACGTCCTGGGAAAACAATTTCAGCTAATGCCGCTTTTATGGCGTCAGAGGAAATACTAAACCCTTTTTTGTGTAGAATAGGAATTACATATAAAGCGGTGAGACAATTAAGTGCTTGATGATTGCCTAATAGTTTTAATGAAAAAATATCCAGATTTAAGTCTGAGCCAAGATATTTAAGCGTTTGCCCGCTAATTGTATAATCAAGAATACTGATTTCTTTCGGATTGACAATGGTAATGTGAGCACTTTTAGATTTTCCAACATCGAGAATTGTTTTGAGTGCTTCAGGTTTTTGAGGATAAACAACAACATCAGAACCTTCTTTTATGATAGATGCTTTTTCAAAGGCGATTTCGCCAAGGGTTGTTCCAAGATAATCCGTATGATCTTTGCTAATGCTCATAATAACAACAGCTAAAGGATTTTTGATAATATTGGTAGCATCAAGACGCCCACCCATACCAACTTCAAGAACAACACAATCAACCTGTTTGGTATAAAAATACTGAAGTCCGACAGCGGTTACCATTTCAAATTCTGTTGGATGAGGTTTACCTTGGGCAAGAAGGGTATCAATATGTTTTTTTACAAAGGTTGTCGCGGTTACTAAACTTTCGTCATCAATGGGTTGGTTATTTAGTTGAATACGTTCATTAAATTTTTCTAAGAATGGAGAGGTAAATAAACCTGTTTGATAACCGGCTGTTTTTAAAATTGAGGCAATCATTGTTGAGGTCGAACCTTTGCCATTTGTTCCAGCAATGTGAATAAATTTAAGTTTATCTTGAGGATTTCCCATTTCATTAAGAAGATGACGCATACTTTCTAAACCGAGACGGGTTCCAAATTTATGAGTTGATTCAATGTAAGTTATAGCTTCTGATACGTTCATTATTGATTAGGCCTCCTGAATGGGACAATGAGAGATTGATTTTTCAGTGATCATGTAATCAACACTTTTATCATGAGCTTCCATTGGTATTTTTTCAAAAATAAAATCTTCGCGGATAAATGCGACTGTTAAACAGGTATCATTAATGGTTTCTAAAAAACGATCATAATAGCCGCCGCCAAATCCCATGCGATGTCCAACGGTACTAAATGCACAACCAGGTACCAATACTAAATCAAGTTTTTTGGGATCAACAGGACGTAAACAGTCTTTTCGAACTTCTAGAATACCATAGTGACCGTTTTCTAAGTCTTCTGGGAAATTAAGGATTTCAGATAATGTAATGGTGTGATCGCTAATATTGCAAATTGGTGCAATAACATGTTTGCCATCAAGAAGGGCTTGTTTAATGAAGTCATGGGTAAATATTTCAGTTCCAAAACTAACATAGACCATCATCCAATCTGAATTTTTATAAAGATCACTTTTAAAAAAATTATTAATAATGGTAGCATCGATTGTTGTGTTATAGATTTCTTTACGATGCTCCAAGATTTCTTTTCGAAATACACTTTTATTCATAATGATTCTCCTAAAATTATAATTATTTTTCTATAACAGTATATCATAAACTAATCTTGGAAGAAAAAGATATAAAGAGAAATTTTATGCTTTTTTGCACTTGAAAATACTGGAATATTAGATATACTAGAGTAAGATTGTAAGAAAAATTTCATTTTAAATATTTGTTTATGAGAAAGTAGAAAATAGGTGTAATATTATGAAAAAATTATTAATAGCATGTGAAACAATTCAGAATGAAATAGAAATGGCATTAAACAAGCATGGTGTAACTATTGATACCATTTGGATGCCAAATACGCTCCATGATTCTCCAGAACGATTGAGAGATGCGCTTCAAGAAGAAATAAATAAGGCCGAAGAGAATTATGACATTATATTATTTGCATATGGAAATTGTGGAAATGGCCTGTTAGGTTTAAAGAGCAAAAAAGTAAAATTCGTAATCCCACGATATGGGGATTGTATTGATATGTTATTATGTGAAAAAGAGAATATAGAACGGATACGGACAACAACGTATTTTTTAACCAAAGGATGGTTAAAAGGCGGAAAAACATTGGATGCAGAGTATCAACATAATGTTGAAAAATATGGACAAAAGCGTGCAGATTATATTACGCATATCATGTTTAAACATTATAAAACTTTAATGTTAATTGACACAGGGGCTTATGATCCAGAATCTGTTTGGAAACGTGTAAACGCTATCGGTAGAATAATTGGTTTAGAAGTTGTTCTCAGTCCAGGAAGTATTTCGGTAATGGAAAAACTTATTTTAGGGCAATGGGAAGATAAATTTTGCATTATTCCACCAGGAAGAGAAACAACCTATGAGGATTTTGAAGGTGTTAAAGTCCAAAGTGCATAATTAAAATAAATCGTCAATTATTTTTTCAGCGAGACGTTTATAATGAACCCCAGATTGAAAAAGTAAAAGTGTTATTAATAAATTTTGTGTATCATCAGAAGAATTTGAATCATTCTGAAAAAAAGGATTCGCTTCTATTTTTTCATTAATGGTATCGAACATAGATTGAACATGATCAGAAAAATCACTGGTAATTTGAGTATGACACTCTAAATAGGTTTGGTAGAGTTCTTTAATAAAATCGGGGTTGTCTTGGGCGTGGATAATTGAAAAAAGGGATTGAATATCTTCCATTGTTGAGATTTGTTTTAATTCATATAGCAATAGCATTAAAATAATGTGATCTTTAGAATATTTTTTTTTCTCAGCTGGCATTAAAAGTTTACTCTTTGTGTAGTTGTTAATCATGGTTTTGGTAAGAAGTTTATCGGTGGTATTTCTTTTTTTATGAGAAAGATTTTGATCAAAAAGTGTGGTTAATTGATCCATATACAAAGCAATATCGGGAATATCATTGAGATTCATATCTTTTGCTAAAAGAAGATCACGAACTGCAAGGTTTAACGATTCTTTTTCCATAATTTTCTCCTTAAGTGTTTTCTTATTATCATAAACGACTTATCAAAAAAAAACAATCATAAGTTTGTTTGACAGTTGAGTGGATTACATGGTATAGTTGCTAAATGATAACATCTAGTAACGAATACTATGTAAGGAGAATTAGTTATGAGTAGATTTAGAGATCCAATTAATGCGTTGAGTCATTTAATAGGCGCAATTTTAGGAATGGCAGCAACTATTGCGATGTTTTGTTTAATGATCGTAGAAAATAATCTAACACCATTAAGGGTGATTTCAGTTATTGCGTTTGGCGGAGGACTAATTTGTTTGTACACTGCAAGTTTTGTGTATCACGCGTCGCTTGGTGATGAGAAACGAATTATTCATCTAAAAAAAATAGATCATGCAATGGTTTTTGTACTTATTGCAGGAACTTATACACCGTTTTGTCTTTTGGCTTTATCAGGAACAATGCGAATTGTGATGATGGTTGCAATTTGGGGAGTAGCAGTAGTAGGGATTATTTTAAAAATTAAATGGATATTTATGCCAAGATGGTTAGGAACAGGTTTATATATTTTTTTAGGGTGGTTTGCAATTTTTGTTATTGGACCATTATATGAAGCGTTACCATTACCGGGATTTTTATTATTGTTTTTAGGAGGGTTAATGTATACAATTGGTGGAATTATTTATGCAATAAAAAAACCAAATTTTTCAAAAGACTTTGGATTTCATGAATTTTTTCATATTTTTGTAATATTAGGATCAATATGTCATTTTTTATGTATATTTTTCTTTATTCTTTAAAATAATCGGGAAAAGCAAAAAATTTTTATTGTAATTTTTTCAAAAACCGTTAGAATATAATAGTATTGTAAATTGCATCACTGCAAAAAAAAAACTCAATTTTTTGTGGTGATTTTTTATTTGATTTTTTGAGAAAAGAAAAAGGAGTATTTTAATCTTATGCAAACAAAGTATATTTTTGTCACTGGTGGTGTTGTTTCTTCACTTGGAAAAGGAATTACCAGTGCTTCATTAGGGCGATTATTGAAAGCCCGTGGATTAAAGGTATCAATTCAAAAATTTGATCCTTATTTAAATTTTGATCCAGGAACCATGAGTCCATACCAACATGGAGAAGTTTTTGTTACGGACGATGGCGCTGAAACTGATTTAGATTTAGGACACTATGAACGTTTTACGGATGAAAATTTATCGAAATTTAGCAATGTTACCACAGGAAAAGTTTATTGGAATGTTATTTCAAAAGAACGTCGTGGTGATTATTTAGGGGGAACGGTTCAAGTTATTCCTCATATTACAGATGAAATAAAAGATCGTATTATTCAAGTGTCAGAATATAGTCACCCTGATGTTGTGATTACTGAAATTGGAGGGACTGTTGGTGATATTGAAAGTTTGCCTTATTTAGAAGCAATTCGCCAATTTCACGGAGATTTAGGTCCTGAAAATGTATTATATATTCATGTTACCTTATTGCCATATCTTGGAAAAGCAGGTGAGTTGAAAACTAAACCAACCCAACATTCGGTAAAAGAATTACGGAGTATTGGAATTCAGCCAGATATCATTGTCTTACGTTCTGAAAAAGAAGTTGACGATAGTTTGAAAGCAAAGATATCCTTGTTTTGTAATGTTGATAAAGAGGCAGTGGTTACAAATATGGATGCGTCTGAATTATATGAAGTGCCTTTAATGCTTGAAAAAGAAGGTTTAGCTCGATTAGTGTGTGAAAAATTAAAAATGGAATGTGCTGAGCCAAATTTAACAGAATGGAAAGATTTAGTTAAAAAAGCTAAAAGCCTTGAGAATAAAATAACCATTGGTTTAGTTGGAAAATATGTTGAGTTACATGATGCATATTTATCAGTAGCAGAAGCATTACGCCATGGTGGCATTGGAAATAATTCAGAAGTTGAAATAAAATGGATTCATTCTGAAGATATTAACAATGAAAATGTTGATCGCATTTTAAAAGATTTAGATGGAATTATCGTTCCAGGTGGTTTTGGTAACCGAGGGGTTGAAGGAAAAATTATTGCGATTCAATATGCTCGTGTAAATAAGGTTCCTTTTTTAGGTTTATGCCTAGGTTTACAATTAGCTGTGATTGAATTTGCAAGAAATGTTGCAGGACTACAAGGGGCAAATAGTATTGAATTAGACCCCGAAACACCCTATCCTGTTATTAATTTAATGGAAGAACAAAAGAAAATCACTAAAAAAGGTGGCACGATGCGTTTAGGTTTATATCCTTGTGAATTACAAAAGGGATCAAAAGCCTATGAAGCTTATGGGAAAAAAGATATTAGCGAACGCCATCGTCATCGTTATGAAGTGAATGATGATTACATGAGTATTTTAGAAGAGAAAGGGTTGGCTTTCTCAGGGATGTCTCCGGATCGAATTTTAGTTGAGATGATTGAGATTCAAGATCATCCTTGGTTTGTTGCAACTCAAGCACATCCTGAATTTAAATCAAGGCCAAATAAACCCCATCCACTTTTTCAAAGTTTTGTAAAAGCGGCGTTATTAAAAAAAGAAATTTAATCTTAAAAAAAGTCAAGATCCTATATCTTGACTTTTTTAATGATTCAAAACACAAGATATATTAATACAGTGAATTGTGGATAACTTAATTATGTGAAGAACTTATGTTAATAATTGTGGATAACCTAGATATTATCTGTGGACAGTGTTGATAAGTTAGTAAATAAAAAACGAAACCTATCAATAGAGCCAAAAAAATAAAAAAGTTGTGAATAGGTTAATGTGCAAAAAATAAATAATTAAGTCACAGCCTGTGGAAAAGTAAAATAAGATTGCTATCAGGTTTTAATCTCGTTATAATAGAAATTAATGACGATGCAGAGAAAGATAAACAAAAAAGATAAAATTTAAAGGTGAATTAAATGCATAAATATAATTTTGTAAGACTTGCCTGTGCAGTGCCTGAAATAAAATTAGGAAATTGTCAGTATAATAGTCAAAAGATGATCGAATTAGGAAAAAAAGCGTATCAAGAAGAGGTTGAAGTGTTGCTTTTTCCTGAACTAGGAATAACCGGATATACCTGTGGTGATTTGTTTTTTCAGCGAGAATTGCAAAAGAATGCGATAAAAGGATTAGAGAAAATACGAGAATGGTCGATCGATAAAAAAATACTGCTTGTTGTTGGAATGCCACTACATATAAAGGGGAGTCTTTTTAATTGTGGTGTTTTTATTAATAATGGGAAACTATTAGGAATTATACCGAAAACCTATATTCCAAATCATCAAGAGTTTTATGAAAAGCGTTGGTTTGCATCATCTAAAGATTTAATTCAATCAGAAATTATGGTATTAAATCAAATGGTACCGATTGGAACAGAGTTATTATTTAAGCATAAAGCAGTGGATGATTTTATTATCGGACTTGAAATTTGTGAAGATTTGTGGGCGCCAATTTCGCCAGGGAATTATCATGCGCTAGCAGGTGCAACAGTTATCTTAAATCCGTCAGCAAGTAATGAAGTGGTAGGAAAAAGTGATTATCGACGGGAATTAATAAAAACACAATCTGGACGCTGTAATAGTGCGTATCTTTATGCGTCAGCAGGATTTGGAGAATCAACAGGAGATCTTGTTTTTGGAGGGCATGCTCTTATTTGTGAATGTGGGACGATTATGGAAGAATTGCCAAAATATCATCTTGGAGATGAAATGATTATCAGTGATATTGATCTTGAAGCCTTAATTCATGATCGGCAAGTTCAACATGTTTTTGGGGATTCAATGCATTTAATACAAAATAAAGCATATCGGACGATTGAATTCGATACAAAAGAAGCGAAAAGAATATCTCGAAAAATTAATCCGTTTCCTTTTGTTCCAAAAGATTCAGCACGCAGAAGTGAACGATGTGAGGAAATATTTAATATTCAAACAATGGGTTTAGGCAGTCGATTACGACATATTAATTATCCACCAATGATACTTGGTATTTCTGGTGGTTTGGATTCAACGATGGCATTATTAGTCTGTATTAATGTTTGCAAGCGTTTTAAAATTCCACGAGAAAAAATACATGCAGTCACAATGCCAGGGTTTGGAACAACCGATCGTACCTATGATAATGCAGTTGCGTTAATAAAAGGGTTTGGTGTAAGTTTTCATGAAATTTCGATAAAAGAAGCGTGTATTGGACATTTTAAGGATATTAATCATTTAGAAGAAAATCACGATGTAACCTATGAAAATGCTCAGGCTAGAGAACGCACCCAGATATTAATGGATCTTGCAAATAAACTAGGTGGAATTGTGGTAGGAACAGGGGATCTTTCAGAATTAGCATTAGGATGGGCAACATACAATGGTGATCATATGTCGATGTATGGTGTGAATGCCAGTATTCCCAAAACATTGATCCGCTATTTAGTTGAATGGGTAGCAGATCATTTAGATGAGAAAGAGATTCAAAAGATCTTATATGATGTGTTAGATACACCGGTATCACCAGAATTATTACCGCCAGATGAGCAGGGAAATATAAAACAAAAGACGGAGGAAGTTGTGGGACCTTACGAACTGCATGACTTTTTCATTTATTATATGGTTCGATATGGTTTTGAACCTGAAAAAATATTTTTATTGGCGGTAAATGCTTTTAAAGGAAAATATGAAAAAGATACGATCCTAAAATGGTTGAAGAATTTTTATAAACGCTTTTTTAGTCAACAATTTAAACGTTCCTGCGTTCCTGATGGTCCTAAAGTAGGATCTGTTTCATTCTCTCCAAGAGGTGATTGGCGCATGCCATCGGATGGAAATGTAACAGAGTGGTTAAAATCATTAGAAAAAATTTCTGAATAATTTCAAAAAAAGAACCAGGCAATTGCACCTGGTTTTTTTTGTTTGGTGTATGAATTTTAGTTGTCACATTTTTTTGAGTAATGTTGCACTAATACTTCATGTTTAAATTTGATGAAATCAAGAATTTCTTTTTTAGCTTCATCACTGGCTAAAGCATATCCAAAAAGACCCATTAAATCTTTCATTTCTAAGGGTGAGTCTAATTGTTCCTTAGGATCTTGACATCCTTCAGATTTTAGCTTAGCATCATTAAGTGATGTTGGATTATTGGTTCTACACAAAAGATAATCCACAGAAACATTAAAATAGTCAGCAATTTCCATAAGTAATTGATTTTCAGGAAGATTTTTATCTTTTTCATATTTTGAGATAGAACTTTTATTTAAATCAAAGTGTTCTGCAAAATCCTGTTGTGTCATATCCTTATTAATGCGCAAACGTTTTAATCGTGTTCCAAAAGTTGACATAATTTACCTCCAAATGTCTTTATAATCATTGCTAAAATAGAAACAAGATTATTAGACTACTTTTTAGAGTTAGTATACACTATAATACCATTGTATGACTAGAGGTTTTATTAAAAGATGCCAAATTAGAAATTATTAATATTGAATATGAATATTACACAACTTTACTTAATGAAATAAATAGTATTTGTATAATAAGATTTTTTATTGTATAATAAGATGTTAAATATTCGAGAAAGGATACTAAATGAAATTTACAGAATTAAAAATTGATGAAAAATTGTTACAAAGCGTTGAAGCAATGGGCTTTGTAGAAATGACAGAAATCCAGGAACAAGCTATTCCAAAACTTATGATGGGAGGAGACCTTATTGGAAAATCCCAGACAGGAACAGGGAAAACAGTGGCATTTGCCATTCCCGCGATTGAAAAGCTTGACCATTCTATAAAAAAAGTACAAGTTCTAGTCTTATGCCCAACTCGAGAGTTGGCAGTACAGGTCTCAGATGAATTTAAAAAGGTACTTAGATATCAAAAAGGAACAAAGGTTCTTCCGATTTTTGGAGGAGCGTCAATTGATGGACAGATTCGTGAGTTAAAATCAGGGGTACAAATTGTTGTTGGTACACCAGGACGAGTGATGGATCATATGCGCCGAAAAACATTGAAATTGGATGCGATTTCAATGATTGTGCTTGATGAAGCCGATGAAATGTTAAACATGGGTTTTAGAGAAGATATTGAATTGATTCTTGATCAAATCGATCATGAAATTCAAACGGTATTATTTTCTGCAACAATGCCAAAAGCAATCATGAGAATTGCAGAAGCTTATCAGAAAAATCCACAATTTGTTGAAATTTCTCCTAAAAACATGGTAGCACCAGGGATTGAACAAAAATACTTTAATATTAGTGATCATCATAAATTTGAAGCATTAACACGGTTGCTTGATGTCTATAAGCCAACCCGTTCATTAATCTTTTGTAATACCAAGAAATATGTTGATGAAATTACAGATGATTTAAAAAAATTAGGCTACTCAGTGGATAAAATTCATGGGGATATGCGACAAATGTCTCGAATGGCTGTATTAAAACAATTTAGTCGTGGACAATTAAATATTTTAGTTGCTACTGATGTTGCAGCCAGAGGAATTGATGTTGAGGATGTGGATATTGTTTTTAATTACGATGTTCCAGATAATGAAGAGTATTATGTTCATCGTATTGGCCGAACTGGTCGAGCAGGTAAAAGTGGGATTTCGTTAACACTCGCTCGTTCAAGAGATCAATTTAAATTAAGAAAAATTACAGAATACACTAAAAAATCTATTGAACGTGGGATGATTCCGACGAGTGATGTGATTAATGAGCTTAAGATTGCACACTTTCATGAACGATTTAAAATTCGAGCAGAAAAAGGAAGCTTAGATTGTTACGTAAAAATCGTTGATGATTTAGTTGAAATGGGTTATTCAGGAGAGACGATTGCAGCTGTTTTATTACAAGCACAATTGCCATTATCAGAAGCTAAAGATTTAAATACAATCGAAAGACGTTCAAGACATTCAGATTCAAGTCCACGCCGAGATAGTCGAGATGGTCGTGGTCGACGAGATGGAAGAAATGGTGGTCGAAAACGTGTTGGGCCTGAAAAAACAAAACGATTATTTATTAGTGTTGGTGAAGATGATCATGCTCAAAAACGTGATGTTCTAGGCGCGATTTGTGGTGAATGTGGGATTCCATCATCAATGGTAGGAAATATTGATATGTATGATAAGTTCACATTTGTTGATGTTGATGAAGATTATGCAAGCAAAGTTGAAAAGAAATTGAATGGCAAGAATATAAAAGATCGCCGTGTGAAAGTTGAAATTTCAAGAAAGAAAAAAAGTAAATAGTAAAAAAATAAAATAAAATAATTTAGGAGGTGCCATGAACGAATCTGAAGATTCTTCATTTAAAGAAGAAAATAAAATGGGGATCGTGCCTATTCCGCGGCTCCTCTTTTTTATGTCATTACCAGCGATTATTTCAATGCTTATTCAGGCAATGTACAATATTGTTGATAGTATTTTTGTTGCTCAAATAGGGGAAGGTGCATTAACAGCAATATCTCTTGCATTTCCAATACAAATATTAATTATTTCGTGTTTTGTTGGAATGGGTGTTGGGATTAATTCGGTAATTTCGAGACGTTTGGGTGAAGGAAAAAAAGAGGAAGCTGAAAATGCCTCAAAGCATGGTTTTATTATTGCGATATTTTTATGGCTAATTGTTGGAATTATAGGGATTATATTTTCTGAAAGCTTTATTGGATTATTTACAAATCATGCGGATATTATTCAACAAGGCCGAGATTATTTATTAATTGTTACTATTTTTTCAATCGGAAGTATGATTACACAAGCTGCGTTTGCAACACTTCAAGGAAGTGGGGAAATGATCAAACCAATGATTGGACAAATTATTGGTGCAGTGTCTAATATTATCTTAGATCCAATTTTAATCTATGGTTTATTGGGATTTCCAAAAATGGGAGTAACAGGTGCTGCAATTGCTACTGTAATTGGTCAAGGAATTGCAATGTGTTTTATTGTTTGGGTATTATTTTTTGGAAAAGATAATAAATTAACAATAAATTATAAAAATTTCAAATATAATAGTGCAATTATCAAAGATATTATTGTAGTTGGTTTACCCGCTGCGATTATGCAAGGGTTAGGATCATTAATGGTAACAGGATATAACTTTATTTTAGCATTTTACGGGATGTCAGCTGTTGCAGTTTTTGGGGTTTATTTTAAGGTGCAATCCTTTATTTTTATGCCCATTTTTGGTCTAGGTCAAGGTGCAATGCCGATTTATGGATATAATTTTGGAGCAAAAAAACAGGAACGTTTTACAGAAACGCTCAAAGTTGCGATTGTGACATCAGTTTTAATTATGGGTTTAGGAACGTTAATATTTTGGATTTTCCCAGAACAGCTATTAATGTTATTTAATCCATCAGAAGAAATGCTGTCAATTGGAATTCATTGTTTTAGAAGTGTTAGTATTGCATTTCCACTTGCAGGTATTTCAATTATGTTAAGTGTGTGTTTTCAAGCAATGGGAAAAGCTTATGTTGGGATGATTTCTTCATTTATCCGTCAAATGATTGTATTATTACCAAGTTCCTATATTTTAGCTAAAATTGGTGGACTTGATTTAGTATGGTATGGGTTTATTATTTCGGAAATTGCGTGCCTTTTATATGAGTATTACATGTACCGACGTTTTAAACATGAAATTTTAGATGGATGGAAAGTGCATTCAGTTAAAGTATAGTTAATTGATAAAACCAATGATAAGATATTATTTTTATCATTGGTTTTTATTTTTGAGACAATATTAAGATGGAACTGAGTAAGAATTATTACATTTTTAGGGCAACGAATGTATCTTGATGAAAAAAATAATATAGCTATCATCAATTAGTGAAAAAAAGAATAAGGAGAAAATTGTAAATTAAATTAAATTAAAGTATCACTAATAATGGGGTATAAATAAATGTGGAATTTTTAATAAATAAAAAAACATATGTTTAAATATTATATAATGAAACAAAAGAAACTAAAAGAAGAAAATGAGGTTAGAAATAATTAAAAGGTTTGCAAGAAGTGATTTCTTGACTTTAGGGAAGTATTATTGTACAATTTCCTTATAAATAGAATGATATTTTGTTATAGGGAAATAGCAAAGCAGGTGAAAATCTGTGACGCAAAGCTTGAGGGTCTAAGTTTAGTAGAACTTTAGATAAGACTGCCAGTTGCCGCACTTAAATATAAATTAAGTGCGGTTTTTTTTATGAAAAATTAACAATATGAGCAAAAAAAAAGAGGAAATATCAATATGAGTTTTAGTCTTCCAATATAGGAATCGAATGTTTCCTTGTGATTAAAATATTTTGCAACAGTGGTTTTGGTATCAATAAATAAAGATAGGAGAAAAAGAAATGAAAAAGTTTGAGAGATTATCGGCATTGTTTTTAGTTTTTTTGTTATTATTTACAAGTTTTCTTCCCTTTGGAAATGTGTTTGCATCCCAGGAGTATGAAGAAGAGATTGCCCAACCAATGACTGAGGCGACACCAGATGAATTGTTAGAATCTGGCGATGAAGAAGAGACACCAGGACTGGATGAAAATGAGACACCTCTGAATGAAGAAGAAAATATGCCAGCCGAGGAAGAACTTTTACCAGAAGAGAATCCCTTAAAAGAAGAACCGAAAATTATCGAAGAACCCATTATGAAAACAAGGGATCAATCAGTAACAACAAATCTTGTTATAACTGAAAATATTTTAACGGATGCTGTTTTAAAGCAAGTGGCTGCTGATGGATCATTAATAGATATTCCTGATCCGATGCCAAATCCGAGTGTTGAGGTGTTGAATTTAGATTTAGCCTATACGTGGGCACTTCCAGATTCAACATATAATAGTGGTGATACATTTACATTTTCTATACCCGATGAATTTACTGTTTTTAATACTGTTTCAGGAGATTTAATTGATGGAAACGGGATTTTGCTAGGGACATTTTCATTAGCAATGGATGGAACAGTAACCATGACATTTAATGAAAACATTGAAGATCGTGATAATGTTCATGGAGTATTAGAGTTTCGGACCGAAATAAAAGAAAATCTTACGGGAAATGTTGATCAAATTATTAGAATTGAAATAAAAGATGGCGCAATTGTTGAAATTCCAATTTCATTTAAAACAAATGTTTCAACATCGATTGATAAACGGGCTTTTCCCAACGCAAGCTACAATACAAAATTTATCAATTGGGAAGTGGATTTTAATAAAAAATTAGATACTATAACAAATGCGGTTATAGAAGATCCGATTCAAGTTAATCAAGCCTTAGAGGCAGGAACAATTGAAGTATATTATTTATCAATGAGCTTAGATGGGACACCAACACTGGGAAGTCTTGTTGATTCCAGTGACTATACGATTGGAACAATTAGTGGTAATGATTTTAATATTACATTTAATGATCCAATAAATGATGCATATCGACTAAAGTTTAGAACCAATATTACAGATTTTGAGGGAACTTTATATGAAAATGAAGCGACGTTAAAAGGTGATGAAATTCTAGATGTATCAGCCGACGCAGGGGTAACTGTTGGGCGTGGGAAAACTTTAGAAAAAAAAAGTACTGGGTATAATAGAACAACACAAACGATTAATTGGGAAATAAAAGCAAATTATAATGAACGAACGCTAGCAGATCCCAATTCAACAATTATAGATACATTTGATAATGTTCAAGAATTTGTTCCCGGGAGTTTACAAATTTATACAGTTTCAATTAATCCAGATGGAAGTGAAGGTACGTTGACGCTGGTTACAACGGGGTATACCTATACCGAGACATTGGGAACGCCACCAGGAACAAATGGATTTATAATTACTTTTGATGTAGATATTGATCAGGCCTATAAAGTAAATTATCAAACAAAAGCGGTTGATCGTGTATTTGATGGTGAAACGATAACGAATACGGTTATTTTTAATGGTGAAATAAAGACGGCATATCGAAGTATTTCACAAGTTATTGTGTTGAAATATAATAATGGTGCTAAATACGGGGAGAAAACCATTGATTGGCAAATTTATATTAATCGCGATGGCTATGAAATGAATAACATTTATATCGATGATATGTATACCAATCAAGGATTAACCTTGATTCCTGAAAGTTTTTCAATTGATGGAATGACAGCGGGAATTGACTATACACTAGTAGCAGCTGCAAATGGCTTTGATATTGTCTTTGCTAATACAATTACTACACCATTTGTAGTAAGATATTCAACGGACTTTGATTATGAAGCACGTTTGGATCCGACTAAAAAGTTTTTTGAAAATATTGTGACTGTTAATTGGAAGGATGAAAATATGGTTGATCACAGTAAATCGGTTCTTAGCCGATTTACCCCCGATAGCTATACGCAATATAATGGTTATAAAGGTGGGTCATATAATGCTCAAACAAAAAATATTACATGGACAGTGGGTGCTAATTATAACTTTAAAACAATCAATAATTTAAAGGTTGTCGATTATATTTTGGGCGAACAAAGTTTAGATAAAGATTCGATTGTTGTCTATGAAGGTGTTTTACCAGGGGGGTCAGATACGATTACAAAAGGTGCTGTTATCCCATCTTATGAATATGCTTTGAATACTACAATTGTAGATGGCGCCGGGAATCCTGGATTTGAAATTACCTTTGGGTCAACAAATAAAGCGTATATTATTGAATATAATACGAGCATTGCGGATAAAGTAATTGTAGCTCAATATGAAAATACAGTGTATTTTAAAGATGGAACAACTAAGTTAAGTCAAATACCGGCTTCTGTTAGTGTATTAAACGGTGGTACGTATATGGAAAAAACAGGAGTACAAAATCAGCGGCTAATGGATTGGACGGTTAATATTAACCAAGGTCAGTCATCGTTGACAGATGTTGTAATTACAGATCATCCCAGTCCAAATCAAGTGCTGATGAAAGATTCATTTGCTCTTTACCCAACAATTGTGGCTAGTGACGGGACGTTTTCAAAAGGATCACCAGCGCTAATTCAAGGGACAGATTATAATTTAGAATTTAAATTAAATAGCTCAAATGAAGAGTATTTTGAGATTAGCTTTTTAAATAATGTTAATTTAACATATATTCTAGAATATCAATCGTATGTTATGGATATTGATCGATCGACAGTGTCAAATAACATTGAATTAACAGCAACACAACCCAGTTTGCCAGATACATCCTCAGCAACATCACAGCAGGTTCGAATTACATCAGGAAGTGGATCAGCAAGCGGCGAAAAAGGTAATTTAACAGTTAAAAAAGTTGCTGGGGAAGAGCCTACGAAGTTTTTAGCAGGTGCAGAATTTGGTTTATACGATGCATCGGGAACAATAAAAATTATGACTGCTACAACTGATGAAAATGGTGAAGTAACCTTTAGTAATGTTCTTTTAGATGACTATCAAATACGAGAAATCAAGGCGCCAACAGGTTATGCGATTCATAATGCGGTAACCGATGTTGTTCTTGATACCAATGAGAAAGAAATAACAATTACGAATGATAAGATCATTCGAGATGTGGAACTCTTAAAAACAGATGCAGTTACAGATGACCCGTTAGAAGGGGCGTGGTTTACTTTATATAGAAATACAACCGAGTATATTGGCCACTATCAAACAGATGAAAATGGTAAAATTTATGTCGCTGATTTATTAGCTGGTAACTATGAATTTAGGGAGTTTATTGCACCACCAGACTATCAACTTGATACAACCCCGGTTTCTTTTATAATATTAGCAGAACAATTAGAGGTAACCCATGTTGCAAAAGAAAACAATATTATTCTAGGGTCCGTGGAATTAACCAAGGTAGATAACGTTGATCATAGCATGGTGCTTGAAGGGGCCGTCTTTAAATTAGTCGACGCGCAAGGTGCAATCGTGCGTGAAAACTTAACCACCAACGCTGCAGGCAAGATTTTAGTAGAAAACTTACGACCAGGCAATTATCAGTTTGTGGAAACCCAAGCACCAGCCGATTATGAATTGAATGCGAGGCCAATTAATATAACAATTGAGCGTAGTCAAGAAATGATATTAGAAATTGAAACAGATAATCAAATTATTCTAGGTGCAGTTGAATTAACAAAAGTCGATAACGTTGATCCTAGCATTGTGCTTGCAGGGGCCGTCTTTAAATTAGTCGACGCGCAAGGTGGTCTTGTGCATGAAAACTTAAACACCAACGCCGCAGGCAAGATTCTAGTAGAAAACCTACGACCGGGTGCCTATCAGTTTATTGAAATTCAAGCCCCTGCTGATTATGAATTGGATGCAACGCCAATTGATTTCACGATTGTACGGAGTCAAGAAGCGTTATTAGAACTCGAAACAGATAACCAGATTATTCTCGGCGATGTGGAATTAACAAAGGTTGATAACTTTGATGATAGTATTGTCTTACCAGGCGCAATCTTTAAAGTATTAGATGCCCAAGGCGCAATTGTAGCGGAAAACTTAATAACAAATGCCGAAGGAAAGATTTTAGTTGAAAACTTGAGACCGGGAAATTATCAGTTTGTTGAAACCCAAGCCTCAGGTGATTATGAACTCGATGCGACTCCAATTGATTTTACGATTGAGCGCAGTCAAGAAGTAACATTAGAAATTCAAGCGGATAATCAAATTATTCTAGGATCAGTAGAATTAACAAAGGTTGATAACTTTGATGATAGTATTGTCTTACCAGGCGCGATCTTTAAAGTAGTAGATGACCAAGGCGCAACCGTTGCGGAAAACTTAACCACAAACGCCGAAGGACAAATCTTAGTTGAAAACTTACGACCAGGCGATTATCAGTTTATCGAAACCCAAGCACCAACGGATTATGAACTGGATGCGACCCCCATTGATTTCACAATTGAACGAAGTCAAGAAGCGACGTTAGAATTTGAAACAGATAACCAGATTATTCTCGGGGATGTGGAATTAACAAAGGTTGATAACTTTGATGATAGTATTGTCTTACCAGGCGCGATCTTCAAAGTAGTAGATGACCAAGGCGCAACCGTTGCGGAAAACTTAACCACAAACGCCGAAGGACAAATCTTAGTTGAAAACTTACGACCAGGAAACTATCAGTTTATTGAAACCCAAGCACCGGAGGATTATGAACTCGATGCGACTCCAATAGATTTTACGATTGCAAGAAGTCAACAAGCAACATTAGAAATTCAAACGGATAATCAAATTATTCTAGGATCCGTAGAATTAACAAAGGTAGATAACTTTGATGATAGTATTGTCTTACCAGGCGCGATCTTTAAAGTATTAGATGCCCAAGGCGCAATCGTAGCGGAAAACTTAAACACAAACGCTGAAGGAAAGATTTTAGTTGAAAACTTACGACCAGGAAACTATCAGTTTATTGAAACACAAGCCTCAGGTGATTATGAACTCGATGCGACTCCAATTGATTTCACGATTATAAGAAGTCAACAAGTAACATTAGAAATTCAAACGGATAATCAAATTATGCTAGGATCAGTAGAATTAACAAAGGTAGATAACTTTGATGATAGTATTGTCTTGCCAGGCGCAATCTTTAAAGTATTAGATGCCCAAGGCGCAATCGTAGCGGAAAACTTTACCACAAATGCTGAAGGAAAGATATTAGTTGAAAACTTACGACCAGGAAACTATCAGTTTATTGAAACTCAAGCACCAGCGGGTTATGAACTCGATGCGACCCCAATTGATTTCACGATTGAACAGAGTCAAGAAGTAACATTTGAAATTCAAATGGATAATCAAATTATTCTAGGATCTGTGGAATTAACGAAAATTGATAACGTTGAAAAAACAATTGCATTAGAAGGTGCCATCTTTAATTTATTAGATGACCAAGGCACATTCATAAAAAGCTACATAACCAATGCAAAAGGCAAGATTAGAATTAAAAATTTGCGACCAGGAAACTATCAGTTTGTTGAAACGCAAGCCCCAACTGATTATGAATTGAATGCGACGTCAATTGCATTTGAAATCATTAAATCCCAAGAAACAATGCTTAAAATAAATGTAGAAAATAAGCTAGTACCAGGGGAAATAATATTTACCTTAACCGATCGGGATACGGGGAATCTATTAGTTGGTGCAGAGTATAAATTGGTTGATGAAGCTGGAAATGTTATTCAAGCAAACTTGATTACAGATAGTAATGGTCAAATTATTATTAGAGGATTACGACCAGGAAACTATCAGTTAATCGAAACAAAAGCACCAAAAGGGTATGTTTTAGATCCAACGCCGATTTCATTCGAAATTGGAAAATCACAGAAAGAACCATTTATTGTTATTGATGCAAGTACAAATGTAAAAGATACCAGTAAACTACCTCAAACAGGAGAAGAAAATAATTGGTTATTCCCAATTATTGGAATCTTTGCATTAGCAGCAGGAACAACAACACTACTTCTTAAAAATAAAAAAAAAGAAGTAAAGTAGAACGATAAGCTAAAGAAAAAAAGAGTAAGGTTAATCCAATTGGATTAACCTTTTCTTTACTCACTGTAAACTATATGGAGAAAGAAATGAGAAAAAGAACAATTGTTTTAGGAATAGGATTTATTATTATTGGTATAATATTTGTAGGAGTTCAACCATTAATGCGTTATGTGATTTCACCTTATTTATTAAATAAACAATATCAAGAAGCCTTTAAAATAAACGATGATACGATAAAAAAAAATACAGAAATAAATGAGAAAGATGTATTTGACTTTGATAGTATTGAAGAATTAAGTTTTAATACAGGCAGAGAAATTGATCTTGATAAAATAATGGGAGAAATTATGATTCCTTCAGTAACTGTTCATTTGCCGATTTTATATGGGACAACGAATGAAAATTTAAGTGTTGGTGTCGGAACGATGAAAAAAGATCAAATAATGGGTCAAGGAAATTATGCTCTTGCAGCTCACAATTCAAGAAATTCAAGTTTGTTTTTTGCACCCATACGAAATATGAAAAACGGCGATAAAATATATATTACGGATAAAAATATAATTTACGTTTATGAAATGATTGGTGCAGAAGTTGTCGAACCCGAGCGCTTAGATGTGGTTGATGATCAACCTGGCGAAAAGATAATCACATTGGTAAGCTGTTATAGTAGCGATGGTTCAGATCGGATTATTGTGACAGGGAAATTGGTATCAGAATTTAAATATGATACAGTCAATTTGGAAGAAATCAAAAGATAAACGATTATTTATCTTTTGCAAAAATAGAAAGCCATTAAGAAAAGAAGGGTTATATTTTTAGCTATGATAATAAGAACCAAACTCATCAACAAAAAAGTTAATGAGCTTGGACAGTAGATAACGATAGGATAGTAGTGGCAATTGTTAGATTATGGTGTGTGCATATAGCGAACAGGCAGGAGTTTGTAGGAAATGCAAGCCTAACAGATTAACAATTGATCGCTACAGAAGTTTGTTGACAAATCGAACCCCATTAAGTAAAAAGTCGAGGGGTTTTTAATAGTGAGGATTATAGGCGTTCATTTATTATAGTAATGCTTTTTATAATCAGTTCCTCGAGACGCTTAGATTGTCCAGAAAGGTGCAAATAACCAAGTAAAGCTTCAAAGCCTGTTGAATATCTATAATCCGATGGTTTAGCATTCTTAGGGGCTTTTGATTGGGCATTGCGGCCAGCTTTAAAAACAGCCAATTCTTTGTCAGTGAGTTCGGAAAGAAGTCTATGCATAATTGTTGATTGCGCACTGGCTTGTACATATTGAGTCGATTTTTTTGTGAGAAGATTAACATTTTCATGTCCCAGTCCAATTAAATATTTGCGAATAGCATCTGAAAAAATACCATCGCCGATGTAAGCAAGAGCTAAAGGATTAATCGCACGTGCTTTTTGAGGTGAAAGCTGGGTATGGATTAAGGATTCAATGGTTGTTAGGCTCTCTTCCATTTCACACCTTCTCTGGTATCTTCTAGGATGATGCCTTGGGATAAGAGCTGATCACGGATTTCATCAGAACGTTTAAAATCTTTGGCTTTACGGGCATCTTGACGTTGTGCAATTAAGTCTTCAATTTCAGAATCTAAAGTTTGTTCTTGGTTTTTCACAGCCAAACCTAATACGGTTGTAAGTTCTGAGAAAAGAGCTTGACCACTTAAAATTGCTTTTTTTGAAGAATACTCATTAAGGTTTGAGTTAAGATCACGTACTAAATCAAAGATACTGGCAATTGCATCAGCGGTATTTAAATCGTCTTCCATTGCTGTAACAAATGACGATTTATAGGTTGCTAAAGAAATTATCCAAGTTTCTTCTGCAGGGGTTAAATCAGTAACCGTTACATGATTTAAGAGAAAACTCATTTGATTTTTGGCAGTATATAAACGTTCTAAAGCAGTGACAGCTTGTTGGAGTAAGGTATCGCTAAAATTTACAGGGCTTCGATATTGTGCCATAAGGAGAAACATTCGAACGGCTTCAAGATCAACACTTTTTGCAATATCGCGAACCGTAAAAAAATTGCCTTTTGATTTTGACATTTTTTCGTTATTGATATTAATATAGCCGTTATGAACCCAGTAATTTGCAAAAGGTTTTCCACAGGAACCTTCAGATTGAGCAATTTCATTTTCATGGTGAGGAAAAATAAGATCCTGACCACCACCATGAATATCAATGGTTTCACCTAAATGTTTTTTAGACATCGCAGAGCATTCAATATGCCATCCTGGACGACCGTCACCCCAAGGACTATTCCAAAAAGGTTCCCCTGGTTTTTTCTTTTTCCATAATGCAAAGTCTAAAGGACTTAATTTTTCATCATTGATATCAATGCGTGCACCAGATTTTAAGTCATTAATGGATTGCTTTGATAATTTTCCGTAAGGCTTAAAATGATCAACACGATAATAAACATTGCCGTTAACGTTATAGGCTAAATCTTTTTCTTCAAGGGTTTTGATCATATCAATAATCTCAGAAATATGGTCACTGACCTTAGGATGAACATCGGCACGTTTAATTCCAAGTGCATCGGCATCCGTAAAGTATTCTTTAATGTATTTTTCAGAAATCACGGAGGGTGACAAACCTTCGTCATGTCCGCGATTAATAATTTTGTCATCGACATCCGTGAAATTTTGAATAAAGGTGACATCATAGCCGAGGTATTCTAAAAATCGCCGAAGAACATCAAAAACAATAAAGGGTCGGGCATTTCCGATATGAAAATAATTGTAAACCGTGGGTCCGCAGGAGTACATACGAACCTTCCCCTCTTCAATTGGAATAAAGGTTTCTTTTTGCTGAGTAAGTGTATTATATAGTTTCATAATATTTTACCTTTCAATGTATTTATTTATTGTAATATGTTATGATAATATATTATACACTAAAGATTAGATTAAGTGTCAATGGATAAAATTTTCATTAAAGAAATTTTTTTAATTTTCAGAAATAGATGAGGAATATTTATGCAAAAAAGCATTAAAAGACATGTGTTGGCTCAAGCAATAGTAGCGCTTGAAACTGAAGAAGAATGTGATTTGCTTCTCGAAGATATTTGTACAATAAAAGAAATTGAGGATATGGCACATCGCTTTGAAATTGCTTTTTTATTATCACAAGGACATACCTTTATTGAGGTAGAAAAAACGACGGGTGCAAGTTCAGCCACCATAAGTCGGGTGAATCGATGTTTAAAACATGGTAAAGGATATCGTCAAATTATTGAAAAAATGGAAAAAAATAAAAAATAAAAAAATCACATAAAGTGATTTTAGACTGTAGAAAAAGATGTGAAATAGTGCCGACAATTGGGTTACATTATGGTGTGCGCCTCAAGGCGAACAGGCGGTAGCTTGTACGAATTGCCAGCATACAACAGATTAACAATTAGTCGGGACGGGGGTTTGTCATCAAACTGAGATCACATAAAGTGATTTTAATATAATCATAAAAGGAGTTGAGTGTAGTGATGAAAGCTGTTAAAAAGTCGAAGAAATTGGACAATGTTTGTTATGATATTAGAGGACCGGTGGTTGAAGAAGCCAATCGTATGGAAAGTGATGGCGTTGATATTATTATGCTTAACACAGGAAATACTGCGCCATTCAAGTTAAATGCACCAGATGAAATTGTATATGATATAAAATATAATATGAAAAGTGCAGAAGGCTATTGCAATTCACAAGGAATTTTTTCTGCCCGTAAAGCAGTTGTCCAACATTATCAAACAAAGGGAATATTTGATTTAAAAGTTGAAGATGTGTTTTTGGGAAATGGTGTCAGTGAGCTGATATTATTTTGTATGCAAGCATTACTTGATAACGGAGATGAAATATTAGTACCATCACCGGATTATCCATTATGGTCAGCAGCTGTAAACTTATCAGGAGGGACAGCGCGGTATTATGTTTGTGATGAAGAATCCAATTGGTATCCAGATTTAGAGGATATGGAAAGTAAAATTAACGACCGTACAAAAGGAATTGTTGTCATTAATCCAAATAATCCAACCGGTGCATTGTATCCAAAAGAGATTTTAGAGGGAATTATTAAATTGGCAGAAGAGTATGATTTAATTATTTATGCTGATGAAATCTATGACCGAATTCTTTATGATGGGGCGGTTCATACGCCAATGGCTACTCTTTCAGATGATGTATTGATTGTAACTCTAAATGGTTTATCAAAATCCCATCGGATCCCTGGCTTTCGAGTCGGATGGATGATCATAACAGGAAATAAAAAAAATGCCAAAGATTATATCGAAGGCATAAAAATGCTCTCGAATATGCGAATGTGTTCAAACGTTCCAGGACAACATGCGATTCAAACCGCTTTAGGTGGATACCAAAGCATGAATGATTTATTAGTACCGGGGGGACGATTATATGAACAACGTGAAATTGTCTATCGTCGAATTAATGCGATTCCAGGTTTATCGTGTGTTAAACCCAGTGCCGCTTTTTATATGTTTCCTAAAATAGATATTGAACGTTTTAATATTACCAGTGATATTCAATTTGCACTCGATTTTTTAAGAGAAGAACACGTCTTAATGGTTCAAGGAAGTGGTTTTAATTGGGCACAGCCGGATCATTTTAGAATTGTATTTTTACCACATCCTCATGAATTAATAGAGACAATGGATCGGTTGGAACGATTTATGGCGCATTATTATCAAAAATAAAGATGAGAATAAAGAATAAAAAAGAACGGATGATAAGATGAAGAAAAAGTTGATGAGAAATACAGAAAAAGGAATTATAGCAGGAGTTTGTGCCGGTTTTGGAGATTATTTTCATATTTCACCTTGGATATTTAGAATAGCTTTTATTATTCCAGTATTACCATTTATTCTTACTGGTGTAGCTACGATTGTAAGTATTGGCGTTTATATCCTTTGTGTAATATTTATTCCCAATAAAAAACAGATTGAAGAAGGTGACGTTGTAGAAGTCGATTATGAAATTGTAGAAGATGATCAAGAAGACGATGATGATGTGATTGATTATCGTGATGATTCAAAAGAAAATGGAGAAGTTTAATGTTTTCTTTTGAAAAAAGAACTGTCTCTAGTAAAGAAACCTATAATTTTGGGAAACAATTAGGGGAAGTTTTAAATTTTCCCTTAATTGTTTTTTTAAATGGTGAAATGGGAATGGGGAAAACGGTTTTTGCCAAAGGTTTTGCCAAAGGATCTGATATTGAAGAAGAGGTAACCAGTCCAACCTATACTATTGTAAATGAATATGGTGATGAAAAAAAAATATTTCATTTTGATCTCTATCGATTAGGAAATGCCAGCGAATTGTATGAAATGGGATTTGAAGATTATCTTACCCAAGGTGCAACACTGCTTGTGGAATGGCCAGAATTAATTACAGATTTTTCGTTAGAACCTAAATTAGAAATTAAGATTACAGCAGAACTAAGCAAACCCAATGAACGGTTTTTTTTATTAAAAACTAACAATTTGGAAATTATAAAAGGTTTAAAAAGGATCTAAGGTGGTATGATTATGAATAGATGCTATACCAGTGTCATTATTCCAGCAGCTGGTCAAGGTAGACGAATGAAGGCGTCTCTTAATAAGCAATATCTTTTGTTAAAAGGTAAGCCGATTTTAGCGTATACCCTAGATGCTTTTGAGAATTGCCTAGAAATAAAAGAGATCATTGTTGTTGTGAATAAAGATGAACTAAAACTATGTGAAGAAGAGATCATTAAGCCTTATGGATATAAAAAAGCAACGCTTGTTGAAGGCGGATTGACACGTCAAGAATCGGTTTATAATGGTTTGAAAAAAGTGAGTAAAGAGGCAACGATGGTGATGGTTCACGATGGTGCCCGTCCCATGATAGAAGAAACAGTGATATTAAAAAGTATTGGAGAAACCAAAAAAAATGATGCAACTGTTGTCGGGGTTTTGGTGAAAAATACAATAAAAATAATAAATGATAAAGGATTTGTTGAAGAAACACCCAATCGAGAGTCGTTAATTGAAATTCAAACACCGCAAACATTTAAGTATGGATTATTAAAAAAAGCCCATGAGAATGCATTAAGTAAAAGAATTATAGGAACAGACGATGCGTTTTTAGTAGAAAAATTGAATGTACCAGTAAAGATTATTATGGGTAAGTATTCGAATATTAAGATTACAACCCCAGAAGATATGATTATTGCGGAATCGTTATTAAATTTGGTAGAATAATCAGTGTTAAAGTGAAAAATAAATAGATAATTTAATAATCCAAAGAATGAACTAAACGAGTGAATTAAAGCATAATGTTTTGGATCATTCTTTATTTATGAAAAAAAACAGACAAATAAAGTTTTAAATTGGAGGAAGCTATGATTGAATTATCTGAAGAAATTTTATTGAAAATGTACTATAAAATGAATCAAGCACGTTTTTTTGAAGAAAAAGTGGGAGTTCTTTTGAAAAATAAATTAATATATGGAAGACCTCATTCATCCATTACTCAAGAAGCATCAGGAGTTATTCCATGTTTAGCACTAGAAAAGGATGATCTGGTATTTATGACCCATCGATGTTATGCGCAAGCGATTGGATTTGGATTAGATGTTAACCTAATGATGGCAGAATTATTAGGAAAAGCAACAGGTTATTCCAAAGGCAAAGGTGGATCCATGCATATCGCAGATAGCGATAATGGGAACTTTGGAGGAAATGGGATTGTTGGTGGAGAATTTAGCCTTGCTTGTGGTGCTGCATTAACGCAAAAATATAAAAAAACAGACAAGGTTGTGTTATGTTTTGGCGGGGATGGATCAGCAAATACGGGTTCTTTCCATGAATCATTAAACTTAGCATCCGTTTGGAAGCTTCCGGTTATATTTTTTATTGAAAATAATTATTATGGGATGTCAACCCCAATGAATAAACATATGGCGATTGAGAATATTTCAGAATGCGCGACCAGTTATGATATGCCAGGATTAACAATTAATGGCAATGATCCTATTGAAATTTATAATGTGATGCTAAAAGCACTTCGGTATGCACGAGCAGGACGAGGGCCTGTGCTTATTGAAGCAAAAATGGTTCATTTTAAAGAAAATTCAATCAGTAAAAAAGAAAATATTCGATCAAAAGAAGAGTTGAAAGAGTGGCGTGAAAAAGATCCAATAATAAAATTGAAAAAGTATTTAAAAGAGAATCGTGTTTTTACAGATAAGCAAATTCAAACCATGGAAGATGAAGCCAAAAAATCGATTGAAGTGGCCTTAGATTTTGCGACAAAAAGTCCAGATATCACGGTTGAAGAAATTTTTGATGATGTGTATGCGTGAGGGGGATGAAATGAGTAATAATGAAATTAAAATTATGACTTACCGAGATGCAATACGATTGGGAATGTCAGAAGAAATGCGACGTGACGATACGGTTATTATGATTGGTGAAGATATTGGAGCTTATGGTGGTTTTTTTGATGTATCAAAAGGAATGGTTGAAGAATTTGGCGACAATCGAATCATGGATACACCAATTTCAGAAGGTGCAATTGTAGGAACAGCTGTTGGTGCTGCAGTAACAGGACTTCGGCCAATTTGCGAAATAATGATGATGGATTTTATAACGTTAGGGATGGATTCATTGGTGAATCAAGGCGCAAAGATGCGATATATGTTTGGTGGGCAAGTAAACGTTCCAATGGTTTTGCGTTTGCCATCAGGAATAGGGACAGGAGAAGGTGCTCAACATAATCAAAGTTTAGAAGCGTGGTTATGTCATGTTCCGGGATTAAAGGTTGTAACACCGTCTACACCAGCCCAAGCTAAGGGACTAATAAAAGCAGCTATTCGGGATGATAATCCTGTTTGTTTTATAGAACATAAATTATTATATGATTTAGAAGATCATGTTCCCATGAGTGAGGATTTTTTAATTGAATTGGGAAAAACAGTTGTTGAACGTCCAGGAGATGCGGTTACAATTATTACCTATGGCATATTGCTATCCGAAGCAATGGAAGCGGCAATGACATTAGCTAAAAAAGGGATTGAAGTTGAGATCATTAATCCAGTGACACTCTATCCAATGGATATGGAACCCATTATTAAATCTGTAATAAAAACAGGACGTGTGATTGTTGCTCATGAGGCGTCAAAAACTGGGGGAATCGGTGGAGAAATTGTATCACGAATTGTGGAGAGTGAGGCCTTTGATTATTTAAATGCTCCAATTATTCGTTTAGGAGGATTGGATATTCCAATTCCTTATAATAGACGATTAGAAAAGGTTGTTGTGCCGCAGAAAAATGATTTTGTTCAAGCGGTTCAACGCTTGCTAAATGGCGAATAGGGAGTAATATAAATTATGGTAAAAGAGATAATATTGCCAAAATTAGGAATAACTATGACAAAGGGAACCATTACAAAATGGTTTGTTACTGAGGGCGATTGTATAAAAAAAGGGGAACCTTTATTAGAAGTATTAGTCGATCTTATTAGTATGGTAGTTGAAGCAGAAAATTCAGGAACTGTATTAAAAATAGAAGGTGAGATTAATAAAGACTATTCTGTTTTTGACGTGATTGGATATCTAGGAGAAGAAGGCGAGACCATTCCCATAAATATACAAAAGCATTCGATGATCAGTGAAAGTAAAGAATCAATTCATTCTGAAGAAAAAAACGTGAATGAAGTATTAACAGATGACGCATTAAAAGAAAAAATTGAAGAACGCAAAGCCCAACTTGAAAATGAAAAAATACGGGCAACACCAGCAGCACGGCGTTTAGCAAAAGAACAACATATTCTGATTGAAGAGGTTTTAGGAACGGGACCAAAAGGTCGAATTCAAGAAGAAGATATTTTAGGAATACTTCAAAAAAACCCTGAAAGAATCGAATCACCCAATAATGTTATTATTGGAACAGCGTTAGAAGAAATTATTGGAGATCCTAAAAATATAAAACGAAAATATATTAAGAATGGGAAAAAGAATCATTTAGTATCAGGAAAAACAATGACCAAACGAGGACTTCAACCATTAGAAGTAAAGAAAAACATTGATTTTGTATCCTTTATTGAAGAATATTCTGAAGAACAGAAAAATCGAAAAAAAGAAGAGAATAATAGTGAAATAAGGATCAAACCAAAAACCATCAAGCAAAAAACGAACAAGCAAAATGAAGTGATAAAAAAGCAACTGATTGGTAAAGAAAAAATTATTGCAGATCGTATGATCAAAAGTCATTTAGAAACAGCTGTGATGACCTTATCAACAGAAATTGATATGACCGAAATAAAAACCCTGCGTAAAAAAATATCCAAAAAAATTGAAGAGGAATCAAAGTTTCGTTGTACCTATACCGATTTTCTATTAATGGCAGTGACACGGGCGTTAAAACAGTATCCAATAATAAATAGCAGTTTAATTAATAATGAAATTATAACCTATCCTTACATTAATATTGGACTGGCTGTTAGTATGGAGCAAGGATTAATTATTCCTGTGATTCGCAATACACAAGATAAAAATTTTGTGGAAATGGTGAAAAATAGAGGCACATTATTAAAAGCCGTTAAAAATAATTATATCCTTCCAGAAGAATTAAAAGGAAGTACGTTTTCGATTTCAAATTTAGGAATGTATGGAATTCGAGAATTTTCAGGAATTATTAATCAACCCAATAGTGCAATTCTTTGTGTAGGAGAAGTTGTAAGTCGTATGCGTTTGATTCATGGAGAGGCGCAGTGGCGATTTGTAATGAATCTCAGTTTAAGTTTTGATCATCGTGTAAGTGATGGTGTAATGGGTGCAAAATTTTTAAAAGAGATCAAAGGAGATATGGAAAACCCAGCATTATTATTATTTTAATTATTTATTAAAAAACAAGGAAAAGATAACGTTACCAAAGAAAAAATCATTGTCACACTTAACCTAAATATGTTAGACTTAACAACATAATAATAATGACTGATACATGAAAAAGCAGATAAAAAGCAGTCGCGGATTGTCTGTTTTTTTGTACAACACGGAGATTTAAAATTGAGAGGAGTATTAAAATTTGAAAAAGATATTGAAAGAAGGCATTACATTTGATGATGTGCTTTTGATTCCAGGAAAATCAGAAGTATTACCAGGAGATGTAAATACAGGAACCCGATTAACTAAAAAAATTGGATTGAACATTCCAATCATGAGTGCAGGAATGGATACCGTTACAGAAGGACGCTTAGCGATTGCAATGGCACGAGAAGGTGGCATTGGAGTTATTCATAAAAATATGACAATTGAAGAGCAAGCATTTGAAATTGATAAGGTAAAGCGATCTGAAAATGGTGTTATTGTCGATCCTTTTTTTCTATCACCAGAACATTGTATTGCAGATGCGCTTGAATTGATGTCACGGTACCGTATTTCAGGTGTACCAATCACTGTAGGAAAAAAATTAGTTGGAATCATTACAAATCGTGATCTTCGATTTGAAAAGGATCCTACAAAGCTGATTAAAGATGCGATGACAAAAGAAAACTTAGTAACAGCCGAAGAAGGAACCACGCTTGAAAAAGCTGAAGAAATTCTTAAACATCATAAAATTGAAAAATTACCTATTGTGGATGGCGATAATTATTTAAAAGGTTTAATTACAATAAAAGATATTGAAAAAAGAATCAAATATCCCAAAGCAGCAAAAGACTATCGTGGTCGATTAATTGTTGGTGGTGCCGTAGGAATCAGTAGTAATACCTTTGAACGCGTTGCAGCCTTAGTTGAAGCGCAAGTTGATGTGATTGTTGTGGATACAGCTCATGGACATTCAATTGGGGTGGTAAGAACAGTTAAAGAAATAAAAGATAAATATCCCGATCTTCAATTAATTGTCGGAAATATTGCAACAGGTGGCGCAGCAAAAGATTTAATCGAAGCTGGCGCAGATGCCCTCAAAGTTGGAATTGGACCAGGGTCAATTTGTACAACCCGTGTTGTAGCAGGGATTGGTGTGCCACAAATTACTGCAATAATGGATGTGGTTGAAGTTGCAAAAGAATATGGTATTCCAGTTATTGCAGATGGAGGAATTAAATATTCAGGAGATGTAGTAAAAGCGATTGGTGCAGGAGCTGATGTGGTTATGATTGGGAGTCTTTTTGCTGGAACAGAAGAAAGTCCGGGAGAAATGATTGTTTATCAAGGACGAAGTTTTAAAACCTATCGTGGAATGGGTTCGTTAGCAGCGATGAAAGATGGCAGTTCCGATCGATATTTCCAAGAAGGCCAGAAAAAATTAGTCCCTGAAGGGGTTGAAGGAAAAGTACCCTATAAGGGTGCATTATCTGATACTGTTTATCAATTAGTTGGTGGTCTTCGATCAGGAATGGGATATTGTGGTACAGCAACCATAAAAGCATTACGAGAAGATTCACAATTTATTAAAATAACCAGTGCTGGATTAATTGAAAGTCATCCTCATGATATTTCTATTACCCAGGAATCACCAAATTATAATAGCGCTCAATTTTAAGGAGAATTCATGACAAATAAGTATTACAAAGATGAACTTATACTCATTGTAGATTTTGGAGCACAGTACAATCAATTAATTGCACGACGTGTTCGTGAAGCACGGGTTTATTCTGAGGTTGTTCCTTATGATATTACACCAGATGAAATTCGTGAAAAAAATCCAAAAGGAATTATTTTCACAGGCGGACCGTCAAGTGTTAATGAACCAGAAGCCCCTTTATGTGATCCTGAAATTTATACTATGGGAATTCCGATATTAGGAATTTGCTATGGTGCACAGTTAATGGCTGAGCAATTAAAAGGGAAAACAAAAGTTGCGAATATACGAGAATATGGTAAAAAAGTATTAAATTATAAAAAAGAAAGTATTCTTTTTAAAGGAATTCCAGAAGGATTTACATGCTGGATGAGTCATACCAATTATATCAATGAAATCCCAGAAGGGTTTTCAATAACAGCAACCACAGAAACATGTCCTACAGGTGCAATGGAATGTAAAGATCGTCAATTATATGCGGTTCAGTTTCATCCAGAAGTTGAACATACCCAATATGGAAAAGAAATTTTGAAAAACTTTATTTATGATGTTTGTGGTTGTGAAGGCCTCTGGACCATGGAAAACTTTGCCCAGGAACAAATTGCAGCGATAAAAGAAAAAGTTGGCAATAAGCGCGTTTTATGTGCCTTAAGCGGTGGTGTGGATTCATCCGTAGCAGCAACACTTGTTCACCAAGCAATCGGTGATAATTTAACCTGTATCTTTGTTGATCATGGTTTGCTTCGAAAGAACGAAGGCGATGAAGTTGAAGCGATCTTTAAAAACCGATTTAAAATGAATTTTATTCGTGTCAATTGTGAAGAGCGTTTCTTATCAAAATTAGCCGGCGTAGACGATCCCGAAAAAAAGCGTAAAATTATTGGAACCGAATTTATTCGTGTTTTTGAAGAAGAATCAGCGAAATTAAATGATATTGATTATTTACTTCAAGGAACAATTTATCCCGATGTGATTGAAAGTGGAACAAAAAATGCAGCCGTGATAAAAAGTCATCATAATGTTGGCGGACTTCCCGAGGATGTTGATTTTGAACTCTTAGAACCACTGCGAAATTTATTTAAAGATGAAGTTCGAGCCGTTGGAGAAGAGATTGGATTAGCCCATGACTTAGTTTGGCGCCAACCTTTTCCCGGACCAGGATTAGCAATACGCGTGATCGGTGATATTACAAAAGAAAAGCTAGAAATTTTACAAGATGCCGATTTTGTATTTCGCGATGAAATTGCAAAAGCTGGATTAGATGAAGAAATTTGGCAATATTTTGCAGTGCTACCAGGTAATCGAACCGTTGGTGTTATGGGGGATGAACGAACCTATGATTATACCATTGGGTTAAGAGCTGTTACCTCAGTTGACGGTATGACCTCGGATTGGGCCCGAATCCCCTTTGATGTGCTAGAAAGCATCTCGACTCGAATTGTTAACGAAGTGAAACATGTCAGTCGAATTGTGTATGATATTACCAGCAAGCCACCAAGTACAATTGAGTGGGAGTAAGAAAGATGTTAAATAATCTTTTTAAATAGTGTCTACTGAACAAGCATC
>LGOV01004002.1_pt3 | contig 37689 bp, 55 predicted proteins | sample 469881 | NCBI WGS metagenome assembly LGOV01 (sample SAMN03857199, study PRJNA290197) | marine sediment metagenome | biome: marine cold seep biome; feature: cold seep; material: marine sediment; isolation source: sample #5579, elevator 3A push core 41 containing 12 cm of sediment... ...
ATTGATAATGATATTTGGGAGGAAAAATAAATGACAAATAAAATAATAGCGGTTATTAGATTTAATCAGGGGGAAGCATTTGTCATGAAAAAACCCATTCAATATAAATATACAAAATACAATAATGATTTCATTATCGGCATTGATAAACCCTTTGTATGCTGCTATTATTATGAACGCCCGATACCCCCTGTCAATAAATACTGGAGTGGTTGGCAGGCATTTGGTGGCAGAAAATTTGACTTACCATTAACCGACGGAACAATAGAACATTGTTGGGGTCAATGGTGGGCTGGCGGAAAGAAAAAAGCAGAAAAAATACTCAATACTGACCTAATAAACATTACCTACGAAAACAGTAAAAACTTACAAAAAAGCTACGTTTTCACTGGAGCAATGGGCATAAAAAATGAAATACAGAAACTAAGAAAAAAAGNNTTTAAATAATTAAAAAAAAGGAGGAAAAATGAAAATAACATTAAATATACTTTTAGGTATCCTGGACGAAGAAAATTATGTACACCTTAGCACTGCTTCTATGAAATCACAATGGGAAGGAAAACTGGAGGTTAAAAAGTGAGTGTAACGAAACAAGACGAAGAAGACTTTTATGAAGATATTAAAAATATTCCATCAAATACTGAGTATAAAAAAAGAAATAAACGCAAAGCAGAGAAAAGAAAATTGAGGAGGAAAAATAAATGACTTGGCTCAAAACAGCAATTCTCGTAGGCTTTTGGATTATATTTATGCTCGGCTTTTTCCTAGGACTGTGGGTTAGCAATCAATCATGACAAAAGAAAGAGGAAACCAATGATAAAACATATTACGTGCCATAAAGACAAAGGTCAAATTTCTTTACGGGAGTGCTTAATCTGTGCCTCAAAAGGCGATAACAAGTGCCACTATACCTCATCTATGATAAGGGCTATAATTGAAGGCATTAAGGCTAAAAAGGGGTATCAGACAACAATGCTGACCGGATGTTTACGTAAAGTATACTTTGAAAAAACTCAGGAGTTATATCCGGAAATAGACACCCTGTATTCCCTAATTAAAAACACATCATTTCGAGAACACCTGAAATATAACGAATTGGACTTTATCCACGAAATAGCTCTCAAGAAGAAAATCCAACTATTTTCTACTACAAACGAAGTACAAACTCCATTAGCAAAAGTAACTCTGGAAGGAAACATAGCCGAAGTTAATTTTAGAACAGGTTTAATTAGAAATTATATCCCTTGTGAAACTATCCCATTTAACCAATTTCCACTTGCTCATCACGCATTACATCTTAATATCTGCCTATATCTCTTACAAGAAGATACACGCTGGCTCTATGGCTGGGATCCACAAATATTCGAAATTGTTTATATCGATATGTCCAGACTAAAACGATGTCCAGTTAGAGTTTTTGATTATATTCCATTAGATATATACATCAAAGACAGCCTCTTGCTTTTACATAATTGCCTAACACAAAACGCATCTCTCCCACTTATAAACAAGAAAGATTTATGGCAATGTGAATCTTGCATCACCCGGGAGATATGCGAAAAGAAATATATCAAGGAAATTAAGGAGGGAAGATACGATGAAGAAAAGACATATTAAAGGAGAAAAAGAAGTAAACCATTTTAAAAAAATAAAGAGGAAAATTAAATGAACATACCAAACCCGGAAAACATGCTTAAAGATATGATTATGGATGAATTACTAATGGAAGGGGAATTTGAAACCTATAAAGAAAAAGGACTCCCTTGTGCGCAAGGAAGGAAATTAGGAGCGGGAGCGACTGCACTGTATACTATTTATAATAAAGGTGAGTTAGTAGAAATTTGTTTTTCTTCGGATAAAAAAGAAATTATACAAAAGTTAAAAAAATTACAAGAGGAGAATAAACAATGAATTTAAAAATTAACGACGACTTAAGTATAGATATTTGGTCGAAAGGGCAACCACCTTTTTATATCCATTTATACCTAAGCAGAAGTCAAACAACTTTATCTGTCTTTGAGTGCAAATGCCTTATTAATGCATTAGAATTAATTATAAAAGAGAACGATAAAGCAGAAAAGAAAGGAGGTGAAAAATAATGTCACACACCACAAAAGAACAACTCGAATTAGACAATGCAAAATTAAAAGAAGAAAACAGTATTCTCGAATTAGACAATGCAAAACTTCGGCAGACATTAGAAAATATTAATAAAATGTCATCCGGAAACTAAACCAGGAAAGACGAGGAATAATTATGGACAAAGAAGATAAAGTGATAACAGTCATAGTCTTGATAATACTCTTTATTTTGTGTATTGTCAATATATCAAACCTTTCCCAGATAAGAGAAACATTAAAGGAGGTACAAAGTGAAATTAACATTAAAAGAAGTAGCAAGTAAACTCGGTGTATCCGTTCATCAAATACGATATATCGTGAAACAAAAACTCGTCCCATTCGATGTAATAGGAAAGAAGACAATCGTAATCGACGAGAACGATACAGACCTGGTCAAACGACGATTAAAATAAAAATAAAAGGAGGTAAAAACCCCTAATTTAAAGTACGCAAGATGCATTGAAATACCAAAAAAATCTTAAAAGAAGGAAAATAAACTATAGGAGGAAAAATAAAATGTCAGAAAATCAAGACACAAACAAAATCACTAATGCAGAAATAAGAGAAGAATCAGAAGTAAGAGAGGAAATAAATCCTGGAAGAAAAGCTATAGCTACAACGCCGCATTCTTTAACCCCGGAACTTACAAAAGGCTTTGAAATCCAGGTAACAGAAAGAAAACAACGAATTGAAGAATTTAACAAATTCGTTAAAGAAGAACTCATTGAAGGAGAGGATTACGGAACAATCCCGGGAGTAAAAAAGCCTTCTTTGTGGAAAGGAGGAGCAGAGAAAATTAATAATTATCGAGCCTTATTTCCACATTATACGATTATAGAAAAGACAAGGGATTTTCAAAACGGGTTCTTTGATTATTGGACTAAATGCACACTATATAAAGTTGTCTTTTTTGAAGGCAAATCTATTGAAATTCAAGTAGCAGAAGGAGAGGGAACTTGTAACTCAATGGAAAGCAAATATCGTTTTAACTGGGCTTTCAAAAACAATGTTCCAGAAGATGTTGATATTAACTCTTTGCAAAAAAAAACAATAATAACCAAAACGGGTGCGAAAATTCCAATGTATAAAATCGTTAACGCCGACCCTTTTAGTTTAGACAATACTATCAGGAAGATGTCTAATAAAAGAGCATACCTTGCAGCAACGCTTACAGCTACACCGGGAGCAAGCGTAATCTTTACCCAGGACTTGGAAGATAACGCAAAACCAAAGAAAGAGAGTAAGAAAACATTTGCAAAGCCGATACCTCTACCAAAAGAAAACGGAACAGATGCAGACAGAACTTATTCCGAAGTATCAGCAAAGCGAGCTGCACTTAACGCAAAGCTTATACATCTAAAAGAACGTGTAGGAAGCGAGATGTATAAAGAAGCCATAAATGTTATCTACGGCGGAAAAACAAAACTTACTCTTGAGGAAATGGAAATACTCGTAAAGCATTTAGAGAAAGTAGATTTAGATAATATGGGTAAACAAGATTTAGGAGCGTAACCTTATGAATCAATACACCGAACTAACTCACGAATACAAAATGGACGGCACAATTGTTCCTGGAGTTACAAATATCATTAACTATTTTTTCCCAATATACAAAAGGGATGATATTGAATGGTATGCCAGCAAAGGCAAAGCAGTACACAAAGCCTGCGAATTGTACGACAGGGGGGTATTAAACCCGTCAAGTATTAATGAGGTTATAATACCCTTCTTTGAGCAATGGAAGCTATGCAAGGAAGCCTTGAAAATCAAAGTGCTTAAAAATGAAACGGTTTTGTTTTCAAAAAAGTTCCGGTTTGGCGGAACAATGGATAAACTTGTTATCATAAACGATAAGCTAACATTGTTAGAAATAAAAACAACTTCCGTCATTAATAAAGTTACGTCATCTTACCAAACGATAGGATACACTATTCTCCACAACGAGGAGGTGAAATCTAAAGATAAAATCAAAAAACGTTTAATTGTGCAACTAAAAGAAAATACTTACAATTTGTTTTGGCCGGATAAAAAAAGCGATGAGCAGGAATTTTTATCGCTGTTATCAGTATATAATATATTAAAAAGGGAGGGAAAATAATGCTTAGTAATAACGAGTTACATAAATTAGTTGATGATATTTCAGATGTGAATATTCTTTTCTCAAGAGCTTTTGGACTTTTTGATACTTATGAAATCGATCATTTAGTGGGTAAAAAATATCGGTGTATTTTTGATGAAAAAACCCACAAACTGGACATAGAAAATCCACACACCCACTTAATAAAAAGAGCTGTCTATATTAACCTACCTCGAAATACAATAGATGGAATTGCTTTATTATTAGAAGATGGGGGCTGGATAACCGGTTGTGATGAAAAAGATATTCAGGAGTAGGGAAAAGTATAATAAATACTTATCATTGTTATCAGTATATAATATATTAAAAAGGGAGGGAAAATAAAATGAATGAAATAATAGAAGTTAAAGCAGTAGACACGAGTAAAGCAATGGAAGGAAAACAAAGTGCCGAGCAATTATGGGACAAAGCAGAATTAGTATCGATTAATACTCAGGAAGAACTAAATAATGCAGTTGCTCTAATGAAGGAGGTTAGAAAAAAGTATAAAGACTTAGACACAGAAAGAAAAAAGTTAAAAGTGCCAGTAGATACAGCAGCCAAAGCAATACAAGCCCTATTTAAGCCAATTCTCGAAAATCTTTTAGACGCTGAAAATATCATCAAGAATGATATAGGGGCGTATCAGGAAAAACAGGAAAAAATAAGGAAAGAGCAAGAAGAAAAATTGCGTCGACAAGCGGCAGCAGAAGAAGAAAGAAAAAAAAGGGCATTAGAAGAAAGAGCAAAAAAGGCGGAAGAAAAAGGAAACTTAGCAAAGGCAGAGGAATTAAGAGATAAGAAAGATGATGTTAATATCCAAGCCCCAACCATTGCGGGTCCAGAAAAAACGGCAGGCATTTGCACAGTTACAAGATATACTGGAAGAGTTGTTAACTTTAAACTTCTTCCAGACCCTTATAAACTGGTCAATCAATCGGCAATTAATGCAGTTGGCCAGCAAACAAAAGGTGCACAAGCAATCCCTGGCGTAGTTTGGGAACGTGAAGAAACAGTGAGAAACAGATAAGGAATAATCTTTAACGGGCTGATTGCGACAAGCCAATAGCGGCTAAGAATCGAAGCAGACAAAGTCTGTGCATAAATAAATATAGAAAACTTGCAGGTGAAAATCCTGTCAACCAGCCCGACATATATTACTCTCTGCCCTGTCCGGTATTTCCTTTTCCGGATACTTCTCTCATCCGGTTTTCGATGTTTCTATCAGCCGGCAGGGCGGAGAGTTAACAAAGGAGAAAATAATGCTCAATAAAAGCAAAGGAAATATGTATGACTTTGTAACGCACACTTGGAATCCAATCAAAGGGAATTGCCCACATAAATGTAGGTACTGCTATATGAAGCGGTGGGGAGATTTAGGCAAACCCAGATTAGATGAAAAATGCCTTAAAGACAATTTAGGTAACGGTAATATAATTTTTGTCGGGTCAAGTATCGATATGTTTGCAAAAACAATCCCAACAGAATGGATACAAAAAGTTTTGGATTATTGCGAAAATTTTCCTAAGACTAATCAATATTTATTTCAAAGCAAAAATCCGGGAAGGTTTTTAGATTTTATATTTCCCAAAAATACTATTTTAGGAACCACATTAGAATCTGATTATTATTTTAATGGATGTTTTTCTGATTCTCCCAATAATAGGTTAGCTTCAATGTATAATATTATACACCCTAAAATGATAAGTATAGAACCTATTACAATATTTAATTTAGAAAATTTTGTATGGGAAATTAAAAAAATTAATCCTATCTTCGTAAGCATTGGTGCAGACAGCGGACACAATAATCTACCAGAACCGTCAGCAGAAAAAGTAAAAGCATTAATATCGGAACTTAAAAAGTTTACAGAAGTGAAACTTAAAAAGAATTTAGACAGGTTGTTTACCCCCGTGACGTTTTGTCATAAACTGAATTTACAAGGAGGAGGAAAAGAAAAATGAAAATACTTTTTGGCTTTACTTTTTTAATTTTAATAGTTTCTTTCATAACAGGCTTCTATTTTCTTAAACGAACAGTAAATTATAAGCTCTATTATAAAAACCAAGTAAAAAACACCATTATAGAAATGGTCAACAAAAACTGTCTAAAAGGAGAAGAAAATTAATGGATAGATTACTAAACAAATTGGAAGAAATTAATATGATTGATGAATATATGACTGAACGTCGCCATAGCGTAGATGTTTTTATGGAACAAAAATGGGCTCCGGACTTTATGGCTTTATTTATAGATGAATCAGCAGTGCTGAAGAACCTTGAGAAAGCAACCACCAAACGTGAAAGGCAGCAAATAATGCTAGAATTTACAAAAGCAGCTTCCAAAGAAATTTCCAATAGACGTGATAGTCTTATGGATTCTTTGGATGAGATAGAACGAGTTTTAAAGGAAGCAATTGAATATCACTATGCAGATATGGTAGCAATAAATCAAGCATTAACTGCTCATCTTTATTCTGCAGCCAAAGTAACTACCGCTCGAAAAGAATTATTAGAACAATTAAAAATTAAGCCAGAGCAAATAGTTCCGATACATAAAATCAATAACAGTATTGAGAAGATCATTAGTTTTGAAGGCAGAGTAGAGGACCTTCTAAAGTAGTAGATAAGGTTAAAAGTTTAATAAAAGGAGGAAAAAGATGTTACTTTCAATAGCAATATTATTTCTTAGTCTCGGTGTATTTATTAACACTCTTATGACAAATGATTTAAAAAAAAGAGTTGAAAAATTAGAAAAAAAAGGGAGGTTAAAAAATGTGGATTAAAATAAGCAAGAAAAGGTGGGTGAATATGGATAAAATCTTAGATGTACGACAGAGAGAAAAAAATTTATCCCTGCAAGGAACACATTCTGATATGTATTTAATATTTGAAAACAACTCTCAAGAAGCCAAAACAATCCTGAAATGGTTACAGGAACAGGAACAAAACCTTTTTCTCAAAGAACCTGTCTCGATTATACCATTACCTAAAAACGATAAAATGAATATACACGCAACAAATGATATTTATAGACAAAAAGTAAAGGACAAATAGATGATAAAAATAATAATACCCAGAATACCAATATCCCTTAATGTTTTTTTGCGTATGCACTGGACAAAAAGAAAAATAGAAAATGACTTATGGAAAAAAGAAATACTTGTTTATTCCCGGCAACATAAAATCAAGCCAATCAAAGGACAGGTTAAAATAACTTTAAGGTATTTTTTCCCGGATAAACGATTGAGAGATTATGATAACTATTGCGGCGCCGCAAAACCCATCCTTGACGCTTTAAAAAGGCACGTTATCGAAGAAGATAATAGCCGGATTGTAACGTCTTTGACTTTGAAATTTGATTATGATAAGGAAAATCCACGAACTGAAATATCGATTTGGGAGATATAATAAGTTTGACTGGTATAGGCAATATGAGATAATAATTCTTGATAAACAAGTATTTAAGTATTGGATTAATCAAAGAGCAATTCTAAAAAAAAGGGGGGAATAAAGGATGAAAAAATATGGAATAAGTTGTTTCCTTTGTGGAACAACAAAGGATTTAATGATGTTTGCTCATAGACAGAATAAGACAATAGTCGGGTGGCTTTTTTCTTGCTCTAAATGTCACACACTAATTAGTAACAAATTATTAGAAATTACCATCAAAGGAAAGAAAACCCACGAACTGAAATACTAATTCTTAAGGAGGTAGGGGAATGAAACTCCCAAAAAACGTTTTAGAAATTAAGAGAAAATTAGAAAACAGAGAATTAACGACTACAGCAGCTAACAAATTTACACGCTTGGAGGGTTTTACTCCTCAAGGAATGGAAATCCCCCCCCCATGTCCTTTTTGTGATAAACCTTTATTTGAGTTTAATAGAGGAATAGTGAAAGATTTTCCTTATCAAGCAGGATTTTATGTTTGTTCTAAGAAATGTAACACTCTTATATATGTTATTTTATGGTAAGTAATCATTCAAATGCCTTTTAACGAGGAGGAAGAAAATGGAAAACAAATGTAATAAGTGTGGATTTCCTTTCGAACCAGACATGACGGTTAATGTTTGTCTGGATGGGTGTGGAAGTTTCTGTGATGAATGCTGCTCCCCAGACATTGATTATATCATCAATGTCGGTGAGATTTGCCCTGTATGTAAGGGAAAGACTCGCACAGTAGAAGAAATCGATGAACCGGATAATATAGATTATCAAATCAAAGACGCAAAATAGAACACATTTAACAGTACGGAAATATCGTACAGATAGAAAAGAGGACTCCCACAATTAAACAGAGAGCCCTCTAAGAGAAGAAAAAGAAAAAATTAATCATTATCAGGGATATTTAACGCATCCCTAATGGCTTTTACCGCGGCATCATCAACCTTCGTACCAGTTTTAGCCGTTAAATCCTCCAATGCATCCAAAACGGAATCTACCGCCTTAATAATATTATCTTTCGTAAGAAGCTTATCTACAAGCAAGATAACAATCTTATCCCCTACTACTGCTTTTAACCAATCTAAGATTTTTTTAATTTTAATCACCTCCATTTCTTTTTAAAATAAATAATAGTATATCCCTTTTCTCCGACAAAACCGAGTATATCTTTCCCCAATATCTAAATGTATAAACTCCTCTGCTGCATCCGGATAAGATCCCATACCGTTAAACTTCTCCTTCTCCAATATAGCCCACATTACAGCCAAAGTAAGTTTTCCTATACGAATATCCGCAGCTTTCCCCTGCATATGAAAAGAGTTTACAGCCCCGCCTACTTGTTTATTGTGTTTCGGACATCGATAAAAACTATTGAAATATATAGGCAATCCAAGCCTTCCACGTATTTCTGTTAATGATCGTACGAGATTTATATCGAAAACTACGGTTAATATCCCCTGTTGTAAGCAATGTTTACAACATAATTCTAACATAGTAAAATATTCGGTTATCTGTTTTTGCTCATATTTCTTTAATGTTTCATAATTATTGTATTTTTTTATATGCCTATCGCAGTCCGGACATTCATACAATCCAAATTCATCTGAATAATCAATTCTTTTTAATTCTGCATCGATACAATAAGGGCATTTAATCATAGATTTTACCTCTTTACTTTAAGAATTAAACACTGGCCACTAAGTTCTGCATATCGGTTTGCAGTTGCTCCACTACTTATACAATATGCTTTTATCAATAATTGAAATCCTTTTTCAGTCCCCCAAAATGTATAATTGTATACATTACTTGTTATTTCCGCCCACCCATAAGGCACGCCAACATTAGGATTTAATGCTGCTGAAGCTCTTTTTTCCGGAGTAAGAGTTCCCCCATCGAGCCATACCTCTATTCCAGCATACAACAAAGTCCAAACAGCAGCTCCGCTATCGTCTTTAAATTTTACCCTTGAATTTAAAAGAATTAAATCTATTGATTTGGCATCGGAATCAATCCACTCATCAACCAAAGTCGTATATACAATCCCACCAGAAGAAGCTAAAGTAACACCAAAATTTTTTATTATTACTTCTCCAATATCTTTTGGAACGATTTTTCTCCCGGAAAACCCGTCAGACAAAATCTGCCTACCTACATTTTCCCGGGGTTTAATAAGTTCCCTTTTTGGCTTTCCGGTTAAATTAAACAAAGTTAATAAACTCATAAGAATTATCCTATACATAATTATTTTACGCTTCCAGTAATTCTAAAGATATTAAAGCTTCCTGATTATCGTCTTTTATAAGCGGTACGGTAATATCCATATCGGTTATAATAACTTTATGTTCCGACTCGTCTAAATCCGTAAGGGTTATTACTTTCTGATCTTTACATATCTCCAATAAATCATCTCGAATATCCGCTCCGGTTCTCGTATCGCAACTCTTATCTAAAAGCTTTAAATTGCTATCGGCTCTTATTGCCATAGCCCATACGAACTTATTTAAAGAAGTTAAGACGTGCCTTATTGTAAGACCTGTAATAATTGCCGTTTCCCTTGCATTTTCCGTTTTCATTACGAATTTCAGCTGAACAGCTTTAGAATTAAAATCAGTTGGAAAGAAAAACTCGTGAGATATTTCCTCCGCAGAGAACACACCCAAAGCAACCCACTCTTCATCTTCATCTCGTTGTGCATATAACTCTATTCCGCAAGACAAAGGCAAATTTTCTTTTAATTCGATTATTACGGAAAACCAGATTTTATTTTGTAATTCCGCCTCTCCATAGAATTTAGAAGTAATTAAATACCCCTCGTCTATATACCTATCCGGATTGGATTTCCACACCATATTATCTTTCGTTATGAAATATATACTATCCTGAAACCATTCTAAATCAGTAATCATTCCGCCCTGGTCAAAATTTTTATCTAAAGAGGCAAAGCAGGCAATACCTCCAGTCTGACCCTCTTTCCCGGAAGTTAAAGCCTGAATCTTCGGCCCGTAACTCTGCGGTATGAACAAATACCCAGAAGAAGCATTTAACTCTCTTATTCCGCAATCTTCCCCTGCTTCTTCCATTTCCAGCATAAGAGTATCCGGATACCCATACAAAACCCCTTTACCTTCAGACGTCTTTCCGCAATAGCATAATAACCCTTGAAAACTTACCATATCGCTAATTTGCATAGGAGGAATTGAAGTCGGCTGTATAATCGACGTTCCATCTGTCGTTCCTATCCAGGAATGATAATTATTACCGTAACCGGCATACCAAATCATTTGTTCATATACGATTATTTTAACGATTTTATCTATGCCGGCTACAGTACCAAGAGAGACGAACTCCCCCGTTCCAGTTGCATTCAGTCCTACTCGATATAAATTATTTCCGTCTATTGCAGCAATTACCGTATTAGCATCCCAAGAGCAAACTGCATCTACCGTCCGAACTAAATCATTATCATCATCAGTAATTGTAGTTTTTCTATATTCTTTCTGCACAAGCTTTCCATCTTCCAAAAGTAAACTTCTAATAATCCCTTCGCAACCTAAAACCAACCGGTTATTATGTAATGTACTAGAAAACGTTCGAGGTACGAATTCGGAGTTTACCGTTCTTTCCTCATATCTTGCCGGAATATATTTATATACTTTAGTGTATTTCAAATGCCCGGATACAGTAGTCCCCAACATTCCTCTTTGTATTCCCTGTAATGTATATTGATATTTCTTATGTAATTTCAGCATTACATATTGATTACCGAAAATCGAAGGGCCAAGAACCTGTCCAGTAATTTTAAACTCTTGTTTTAACGTTAATTTATGATATTTAATTATCTCTCCAGAACTATCATCAAAAAACAAATACCCATTTAAATATTCATCTGTCTTGCTTTGCGTACCTAACACACTTCCGTCATCTTGAGTACTACTGGTATAAAACTCATACTGATACCACGGGAAAAACTTCGGCCAGACATATTCATAATTAGTACTTAACGCTGAAGAACTTCCATAATATCCCCACGGAGATAAAGTCAAACCTCTTTTAGCTTTTAAAGTCTGCCAGGTATTTCCCCTTATTACCCTCGCATTTATATATCCGCATTCTTCCCATTCGTAATGCGTATCATCCCCAGCCATCCCGGAAGTCCAGATTTTATTAAGATTAAAAAGCCTTTCTTTCTTCGCTTTCTCTACTAACACATTTTCGTTCTGTACTGTAATAATAGCAGAGGTAAAAGGTTTAGGAGACAACCCTAACCCTTCCGCCCCGTATAATATGATTTTATCTCCATATTCGATAATTTTCAATTCATCTTGATTTTTCGATAAATCTGCGAATAATTCTACTTTCGAAGAGAGTTTTATCTCTCCCGGATCTAAAGTATTTAACCCAATAGATTCTTTAAAAGCGTTCGGAGTAAGATTAAGTACTTTCTCTACCCCCTCCCCTCCTTGCCAATCGTTCATTTTATAAAATGTAAAAAAAGAAAGGTCATTGTAATTCCCTTTCTCCATCGAAAAGCGAGGGGGAAACGGGGGCTGTAACTTTTTATGGTAAGTTTCGTCTTGAACGATAAAACCTATATCATCAAGAATAATATGATATTTTTTCAATTCTTATTACCCTCTTGCAGTATATTCAAGATATGTATTTAGCACATACAAATCCGTTGCTAAATCATCAGCTGCATCCGCCGGATCACGATATAACCTCAATCCAACCTGATCACCAGCTGCTACATTCGCTTCGAGAATAGTTATTTCGCTTTTAATGTATCTATTCGCAACACCATGAGCAGTTGTAACTACATTCCCGGTAAATTCAGAAGCTGTACCAGCAGAACCATCCGCAGGACTACTCCTTCCGGAAAGCTGAAATTTAGCGTCATTAACTATCGCTGCGGTTTTCCAAACGATAACCGCTTTTAAATCTCCGCTATCATAATCTTTCGGCAAAGGCAAAGATTTATAAATGCTTTTCGTGCCTGCATCGTGAAACAACGCCGTAGGAAAAACCCCATCTAACCCTATCGTAGCATCGGAATAATCCCCTAAACCCAAATCCTTCCTGTTCGTCCAAGTTCCTAACTTTGACATTGCTATCGCTGCATTAGCGTGAATACAATTATTCTGTATTAAATATCCAAGCAAGCAAGCTGTATCGACACTTTTATAATCCATGTGTCCCTCCTCCTTTTAATTCTTTAATTGCTATTACCATATCCTTCAAAGACAATTCCAACTGATGAAATGCCTTTGTATTTTCGGTTATAACTCTTTTACTGTCTCTAATTAATCCGGCCATCGCTTTTTGATAAAAGAAAAAAATAACCCCTCCGAATAAATATCCACCCCCTTGCCGTATTAACATTTCCAATACTTCCTTACTCATCTATTTATCCCCCTGTTCGCTCCACCGCCACGTCCACCGCCCAAACCTCTACCTGGCCCGGATCCCGGACATCTTGAGGTATTACGATTTCTACCGCCACCTCCTCCCGGCTGTCCTATTCCCCTACCAGATCCATTTCCTGCCCCTCTCCTTGGTCTTGCCATATCATTATCCCCCTTTTTTTTATCAGAGGGCGGAAAGGAAGCCACGGAGAAACCCTCCGCCCTCTTTAAAAGCTAAATACCTGCTGAACAAGGCTAATTAGCTCCATTTACCATATTAACCTCAAAAAAACCTTCTTTATCGTTCTCTTTTTTTCCTCCCACCGCTTATCAATAGAATACCCTAAAGCCAGTTTAGAAGACATTTGGCGGGTTATTTCAAGTTTTACATACTTATCATCGATTTCGTCGAAATCGGTCATAATCTCGTAACTAAGGGCTATTCCTTGCCCCATTAAATCAAATTGAATATTGATTCCGGTAAAACACAATACTTTAGTCTCTATACGCCTTATTTCACTTACGACAAATCCTTGCTTAATTTTTATTTCAGGTTTAATCATACCAAGCAAACTCGCATTTGCTCTATATCTATTTCTTGTAAAACCCTGCCGAAAGTAATTATATCCCAACTGAAGGTCAAGTCTTTGTTTGATTTTCTTCGTCCCTTCTAAATCCAATTCACCTTTTTCAATCGTTATTGTAGAGTTATTATACAACCCATTTATCTTTAGTTTATAATCACTTATAGATCCTTCACTTTGATATTTGCAATAAGTGGTTTTCAACTCATCCGTTCTTTCGTGATTTACATCTAAAGCCATCCCTAAACATTCACAATGAACGTATAAATATATTATTGCAACTCCAAATATTACATCTTTTACTTTCATTTGTATTTATTCCCCACCGAAAAAAATAGGCAACGCAATAATGATAAATATAGTTAATCCAATCAAAGCCCATATATGATTAACTAATAGCCCGATATAATTCCACACCATTTTAATTACTCTCCGTTATAGTTATAGTCGCTCCGGATATAGCATAAGTACTACTGCTATTATCGATTTTAAATTTGTAATACATCGCATCCGCAGCCACAGAAAAAGTTGTTTGTTTTGTTTCCCCAGCTGTTACAGGAATTGTTTCTGAAGTATACATTATTGTATCATAATCTTCTCCTGTTGGAGAAGTATAACATCCAACTACCACATCACTACCACCAGTAACATGAAAGGTTATTTTTGTTGTTACAGCAATCCACCTTAATCCATAAGCATCTAATTCCGTACATTCAGCTAAAGTTGTTATAGACGGTATGGAATTAGAACTTAAAACAATTTGAGTCCATTTATCTCCTGCAAAAGAATTAATAACCGCGCAACATAACAAAATAATACTAAACGCAATTAACCAAAACAACCCCCACTCCTTATCTCTTTTCTCCAACATCTTCCCTACCTCCTTTTATTCTATAAATACAGAAACACATACAGATACGATTAAAATACCTCCTAATCCAGTTACAATATATAACACATCTTTAATTCTTACTTTTATTTTATCTGTTATTTGCTTCATAAACATTCCTTTGACAAACGTGAAACATTATGGTATTTCTTCTAAAATTGTTTTATCCCCTAAAAAAACTAACCTTCCTAAATACCAAATTACTCCAACTATCCAGATAATAGTTACAATAATTAAAATATAAATATTACTTATAATTTTCATATTACTCGTAAATCCCTTTCATTTGAAATAGAAATAATAAAAACCCTATTGACGAAATCACAGTAAATACAATCGCCATAATAAGAGGTATTAAAAAATCTTTAATCATTTTCTTCTTCCCCCTTTCCTTTTTTATAGTGGATCCAAAATAAGAATTTGAGGAATGGCGTCTCCTCCTGCTTCAACAGCAGCAACATATTCACTTGCCCCAATATACCAATCTACCCTTGTTGTTCCTTCTATGTCATCGGAAAAAGGCCATATTCCATCTGCACTTAAATTAGTTCCATCATCCAAAGTTGCATTAGCAGCATCTATTGTATAATCATCATTTGCTTCATCGGCAAAAACTGCAGATAAATCCACATTATCATAAGCATCGTTTGGAGATGTAGCATCTTCAGCCAAATTTGTTGTTTGAGTTAAAGTTCCGTTCGCTAAAGTCAAAGTATAACATGCATTTGAATTTTGTATTGCGTTATTTATTAAATATTTATCTGCATTAGCAGCAGTATTTTTAAAATATATTCCAGTTACTGCACAAGAGGAAATTGTATTATTATATAACACAAATTCACCTGCACTATTATGATAATTATCCATATATAATCCAGTTGAACCCCAATCGTAAATGATATTATTCCATATTTTTATATCTGTTCCGTCGAAACAGGTATCGGAATAAATTCCATAAGTAGTATTGGTAATTACTCCTTTTAAAATATTGTACGAAAATCTTATATCCCCTGAGGCTGTATTGGAATATATAAGTCCATATCGATAATTCGTTGCTGCGGTATTATATATGCTTAATCCTTCTATTCTTACAAAGTCCTCATCCACATCTATACAAGGATTTCCAGCTAACTCCAATCTATAAGCAACGGAAGTCGGATAAGTTCCGCTATGCCTCCCAGTAGCAGTCGTATAAATGTAAATATAACTTGCTGAGGCAGTCGCCCAGTTATCAATATCTACCGCAGTTGTATCTGCACTGTTCCACCCATTTCCAGCTAAATCCGTTCCGCATATTTTAGCAACGAAATAGTCAGGTGTTGCATCGGTTAAATCCTGCTCGTTTCCGTTCATACAAGCTTCAAGCGTAGTATAATCTCCGTTTCCATCTTCTTCTACTGTTTTTAATATTTCCGCTCCGAAACAATAAGAAGAAAAAATAAAATATATAATAATTAAAAATAAGTATTTTTTCATTTTGGTTTTTTCTTTCCTATAGTTTTTTCTTTTTCCGTTACTTCACCGATAAAAACTGATTTGGTTAAATTCATAATTCCACCTAATATTTTAGCTTCTTCAACTCTTGTAGCTGGAATATGATATTTTCGTCTTTTAAGTTTTTTTTCTATTATTCCTGTTATTTCCGTTAAAGGTTCGATATATTTTATTGCTTCTTCTTCCCTCATATCGGAAATTTTAAGGATAATAAATCGAGGTAAACATTCTTCTTTTCCCCATTTCCAATTATTTGGTTTTACTACAATTATATCTCCAATTATCGTTCTGCGCTCGTATTTCTCTATCTGTTTTTCCGTCCATTTATCCTTTTCTTCCTGAGGTACATCTTCCATCCAATTTGCCTGAGCCTTAACAAGAAATTCCACTCCAAAACCCATAGTTGCATTTAAAGCTATAAAGGATATTATAAAAATCCATAGTTTACTTTTCATTTATCAATCCTTGACCGCACGATATTTTATCATTAATCTATCCACATCCCCAGAAACACTTGTCGGCACTAAAACTAATGCACTACCAGCCGGCACAGTAAAATCATTTGAAGTTCCGCCAATCCAATTAGTCGGTAAAACTGTAACATCTCCAGTCCAAATATCCGTTCCTGCACTTTCTACTCCTGCAATAGTTCTTTGCTCTATCATAAGCACTACATTAGTCCCACCAATAATCTGTGCTGAAATAGTGCTTATGGTTACTGCATAATTTCTAAAGGGAGAAACTAAAGTAGCCACAACCCCTAATGCATTTGGTGTCGAAATACAAATCGCATAATCATATTCATCAACTAACTTATTTCCGTTACTTGTTACCTGCCCGGAAAACGTTCCCGACCCGAAAGAGGGATTATCCCCGGAATTATAATAACCTTGCGTAGTCTCACAAAAATCGTACACTTGATCGCAATTCGGGGCGTGAGTTGTATCTCCATTCGTTACCGCAGCAGAGGAAACATTAATCGTGCCTGTTGGTGAGTGAGTAATTAAGTCACCACCTGTTAGATTAGTGAAATCCCCTGCCTCCGGCACGTCATCATTCATATCATCAACGACAAAATCCATATCTCCAGTTGCATCTTGATATGTAACTGATATTCTCGTATGATCTCCTGTTCCACTACTTATCATCGTTCCTGCATAATCTTCGGTTTCTTCCTGCGTAAGCTGATATAAATTACTTGACCCTTCCGGCACATCATCCGTATCTATTTGCCCTGCACCTGCTCCCCAATCGATACTATCACTATCTATTGTATTATCCCCTATCTGCTCACCATCTATATTATCCCCTGTATTCCATTGTGTAGCATTCATTTTAATTGCATTTGTCCCTACAACGGTAGAAAAGGATACTTGAAAATTCGTTGTGTCATTTTCGTAATTCCGGATAAATTTATCTTCTACTTTAGAGGCAGACAATATTCCATCTGCAAGATCGTCAAGGTTTGCGTTTGTATGCTGATATGTAGCAACAGCGGAAGATTGTGTGAGCCCGTAAGTAGTAGCAGAAGATTGAGACATAATATAAGTCCCTGTATCTATAGCAATGTTTATTTCGGTATCCGGACTTTCAGATACTTCAAATCCGTAAATAAAATCCAATATAGATATATCTGCGTCTCCAACCTGCACATCGCCTTTTTCTATCGTTGCTATGCCTCCCCCGGCACCGGTAGCGTCGTTTTGCCAGGTAATTATACCACCACCGTCAGTTTTTAATATCTGGTTATTTGCCCCGTCATTAGAAGGTAAAGTATAATTTCCTCCAACCCTTACCGAACTACCGAAAATAGTATAAGTAGAAATTCTTACTGCGTCTGTCCCGGAAGGTGCTGTAATGGTGGAAACCGGTAAAGAACTAATTTGTCCTGTTCCAACGAAGCTTACCATACCATTATCAGCGATATTCATTCTATCCGTATCATCGCCGAGATATATATCCGTATTGCTATCGGCAACCAATTTTATCTCTCCAGTATCAAGATTATGCATTCGTAAATGAACATCTTGGTTTGGAGCTCCGGCATTATTAGGAACTTCAATATCATAAGTTTTTGCTGTAGCAGAACCTAAAAAGGATAATTGATCTTCAAGGATTATTTCTTCAAATCTCATTTCGTTAGAATCGCTTGTATAGATCGTTGGAGTTGTATATCCAAAATAAAATTGCACCCATTTACTTTTATCATTATTGGAAATTATTAGACCTGTACTTGAATATATTTTTTCTACTCCGCCAATAGTAATATCTGTTCCTGCACTCATAACAATATCAGTTGAAACTGCAATATGTGCTATTCCTGAAGGCACAGTAAGAGTATCTACCTGTACTTCTCCGGCACTATCAATATTGAAATTAGCCATATTTAGTGTTGTTGTTGCAACGTGATTACCAAGATTATCCGCACCCCCACCACCTGCAGGAGTATCCCAGGTATAATCTTGCTTGAGATAACTTCCCGCAACCGTTCCGCTGGCCACTCTCACCCAATTAGCACCGTCATAACGAAGTAAATCATCCGTAACGATTGTAGCAGAACTAAGAGTCATTGTATTCCACGCCTCTGAATTATCAACAATATCATTAACACCGGTATCATAAGTCGCTTTCAGCATATCCCCACCACCTGCAGGGGTTTGCCACGTAGTAGAAGAAGTATGAGACATTAAATATTTCCCTGTATCATAAACATCAGGAGTATCTTTTAACTGAATTATCTTTGTCGTTCTTTTCGGGCCGAACAAACCACAAAACCCTAAAGACACGCAAAACATAAAAAACACAAAAAGCAACAAAATAGTTTTTTTCATTTTATATTATCCCTCTCACTTTGTAAATATTCGAGATTTACTTTCAGCCTTTCGATTTTATCCTCTAATACGATTATTTCTTTTCTCAACACACTTCTACGAGAATCCAAAGCTAAAGCTTCACACCGTAATTCCTTTACGATTTTATCCTCATACCCAAAAACTGCAAGTTTGATTTTACGTACGATAGAGTTCATTTTTACGCCATCACCACATCGATTGTAACGGTATTTCCTGAATCATTAGTAATATAGAAATTATCCACTTCTCTAACTAATTCCGTAAGGTTTATCTGCCCTCTATCAGCATAACAAAATATCGAGGCATTAGTTGTCGCATTAATTTTAATTGAAATATTCTCGTCGAATTGAAGAAAGACATACTCCCCAGTTCCATTTACCCATAATTTATTAGCTCCATCCGGCCCTCTTCCAGCTAACACATCATATTCAGATACACCAGTGGCGATTGTAAACTGGTCGGCATCGTACTCTCCTGATATTGCTGCTGACCTCATTTTTTGTACCATTATTTTCTCCTAAACTAATTTATTACTCTGCCTGCTCTAATGCAGGATGACACCACTCACATAACGTTCTTGCATTTGATAATTCATCCTGTCCTCCACACGCTACGGGAATTATATGATCCACAGACAATTTCCCCTCTCTTCTTCCTCTACCGCAGGCAGTACATTTATATCCATCTCGTTTCAGCGCCTGCCTTGCGACCTTCTTCCATTTAGAACTTCTCTGCCCTTTTTTCCCGCCGAATTCCGGCTCTACATAAAGACTTCTAAGCCTTAACGGTACGGGATTTCTCATCTTTTAATTTCCTCTACTTCTTCGGCCTATAAGAATATCCACCTTTCCTCGGTGCTTTCAACTCTTTTTTAATCCTAAACTGATTTTTAAAGTAATATATCGTTCTGGTAATTTCATCTGAAGTAGAAGCACGAGGATTTAAGGAAGCTGAATATTCAGTAAACCTTGCCCTATTAGTTAAAGTGCTCTCCAACGCATTCGCAGTCGCATATTGAATAATCAACTCCCAAAAAACCTGTCCTAAAGTCAACTCCGTAACAGACACGGAAAAAACATCTTGATACTTCCACCCAACAAGCCTAATTGTTTTCCCAACCGTCGGCTGATAATCGAAAGTAAGCTTATTACTTCTTACTCTTGCCCTTCTCTCTCTCTTCCATATACTCGTACTGTATTCCCATTCGACCCAGGACACCTCACTAATCGCAGCAGGAATGGTATACTCACGGGTAAGTGTTGCAGTTGTAAGAGTTTCGTCTATTGCCTCATAACATATTTCCGGCCTTAAAGCAATAATAGCATCGTTAATTAACTTTTTTATTTCGGTATGAGTCCAAAGATTTCCGCAGTTACGCACTTCACAAGGGGTAGTATGAGTTGCTGCATCAGTCATTTTTTCCGCTCTTCTAACGGTTATTTCATCATAAGACGCATTAGTCGTATCAATCGAAACAACCTTCATAACCTCATCATCCAACTCGATATAATCCCCGATTTTATAAGTTCTTCCTTTACTCACCTGAACCGTTTCGATAGAATCAGTAATCGTCAAATACAGGCTATTAATCAAAGGATAACACTCTAACTTCTCCCGAACTCTCCGCACAAACCCTAACCAGCTATTTTCTACTATTGCCATTTTACAACTCCATTACGCTTTTTTTTTCTTCCCTTTGTCTTTACCCTTTTTCTCTGCCTTGCCTTTACCTTTTCCTGCTTTGGCTTTCTTATCTGCCTGAAACTTTTTAAGTCCGGCCGGAATCTTCCCTTTCTTCTTTACGGCTTTTTTCACCTTCTTCGCCATTATTGTTCTCACCCCCTTTTTATTGTAAAAATCCTTTTCGACCGGGTAACACCCCGATCCCCTTTTACTCTTAAAGCAAAGACGGGTAGCCTAAAGTAGACTACCCAATCTTTTTACCTATACAAAATCCCACAGACGTTACCAGTATTATTCGTTACGATATAAGCATCGGTTACCCTAATAGGGTTTAACAAATAATCCCCGATTACTCTTACACTTGAAGAAGCATTTACGATATAATCTGCAGTTAAAGCATTTGTAATTCCACCGGTATAAGAACTTGTAGTTACCTTGAAGTTATCGGTTCCAGACCCGTCTCCTATAATCCAAGTAAAGTAAACGAGACTATCACCAGCTTCGGTTTGTAAATCCACACAATTCGTAGAGTTCGTAACTACATACTTACACCCAATAAAATCCGCACCCCTCGGTAGAATTCCACCTGTATCCCTCGGGATAGTGAAAGTACCGAAATCCTCCGCTATAACAGGCACCATCAAAGAAAGCAATAGAGCTGTTATAACGAAAAACAAAATTGAAAACTTCATTTTTCTAAACATACTTTTATTACCTCCTTAAGATAAATTTCTGTGTATAGCGTGCGCATATTTCGCATGCTGAACTTCAAGAGTCCATTCTCCAACCATTTGAGACTTAGCTGCATCCCCGGTTTTGGCTAAAGGCTCCCATATCCAACCTCTTCCGATTAAAGGCCTTACTTTGATATAGCTGGTATCCAACATCACCAATGCATCAGGCGGAATCCCCGCTGTATGCATAAGCTGTATAACCTCGCCAGAATCGGTTAAAACGCTTGTTACAAATGCACCACGCTGCCTATCAGAAGCAACTCGAGAGATTTTCTCGAATTCCCAATTTGATACTTTCCTATGCAGAGCAGTCCCGCAAACAATTAAGTTCGGCTTGCCTCCATCATCAAGAATATCCTGACACATTTGATTTAGTACATTATATGAAAGTGCCTCAACGGTCGATGACTTATTCCCACCGGTTACATCGAGAAACTCGATTAACCCGGCAGCAGTTCTGTATACAGAATCCGACCCGCCAGAAGCAGACTTAATTCCATTAATTACCATATACTCAAGCTCTTTCTTAACATCTATGGTTTTCTCCATAATGCCGAGCTTTTCCATATCCGGTATTCCTACTAAAGTCCCTCCTTTCGAGATAGCCTGAACCGTTCCGCTAACCTTTAAATCCCGCTGGATTATCTGGGTATAGTTCGACTCTTCAGTACTATCATTGATTTCACCAGTTCCGGCATCAGCTCCTTCTTGCCTTGCCTGCCCGATAATTTTCCAGATAGCATCATCAGCATGAGTTTCCCCACTTGTGGAACCGTAACCGCGTACTATTGTAAGAGCATCAGTAACAACATTCGTCACCTGCACGACTTCGGTTTTTCCCTTCGCCCAATCTTTCAGCAAAGACCCTATCCGAACTCTTGCACCATGCCCGGCAGTAACGTTAAGAGTAACCGCAACCGCACTTAAAGACCCACTTCCTTCGACCTCTAAAGCAGTTAATTTTCTTTCTACCCACACATGCTCTTTACTCGCTACGAAATCCCCTACCGAAAGCACACCTAACAACCCGAAATCTTCGTTTAGCATTTTAGCAAGTAACGGAGTGAAATCTACCCTTACACCTTTGGTTATATCCCAGGAAGCAGCACCAGTTCCAGCCGCTAACGCTCCTCGATTGGATTTTAAACACTTTAATAGATTTAAAATCGCCAACATAAAATACAATTTAAACATTTCCTTTCTCACCTCCTTTCTTTTTTAAATTTTTCTAAAGATTATTTTTGCCCATACCTGCTTTTTTCNNTTCAATATCGCCTGAAACACACTATTTGACGTTCCTTTCTCCATTTGCACCGAAAGGTTTTTATCCGCATCGGTTTTTTCTTTTGCGGTAACGGTTTTTGATAATTCCCCTTGAGCTCCGGGAACTTTTTTAAACTCCTCTTTTAAATCCACCACTGACACCCCCCTTTCAAACGCAATCGTTTTCTCCTGAAAATCCTTTAACTTCCCAGCTTTTTTCTTCATATCTTCGTAACTCCCTCCGCCAACTAAATCCATATCCAACCCGGGAAATTCCTTCTCGATTTTTAACTTATCCATTGCTACCCGATTATCATTTTCACTTGTTTTCAACATTACATTTTCTTTCTCTAAATCGCATATACGCTGTTTATTAATTTCCTCTTCACTTTTCCCTTCCTTTTGATAGATATCTAACTCATTGGAAATAGATTCTTTCTCTTCTTTAATTTGTGCATTTTCACTTTCCAATAAATCAATTTTCTCCTGCATCTTCTGCACTTCATCTTCTCCAATTTCCCCTCTTTCACTTTTTAAATACTCTAATAAATTTTTAAACATAATTTTTTTCTCCTTTAATATTTTTAATATCACAAATTTCCACAAAAGTCAAGATAAAAATTCATTACCACCGTGGTTTTGGTATAGCTTTCTCGATAGTACGAATTAACCCTATTTTAGAACCATAAGAAGGTTTTTTTGCATACCTTTTTATCGGCCCGTAAAATTCCCGCATAAATCTCGACCTAAACCATTCCGGCTGTTCCTTGAATTTCTTTATTGGCAAGCCGGATTTCGTAAAAGCCGCTAAATGCTTTCGATACATTTCCCCAGCTAATTTAGCTTGCCTTGTTTGCTGCTCTCTAACTACCGCCTGTCTTTTAACCATTTGAGCAGCATAAAACCCTTCTCTTTCTACCCGCTGCTTTTCATAAGTCTTTCTCCTTTCTTCAGTCCACTCTTTTTTCGCTTTTCTCGCCTTCTTCCTTTCTGATATACCCCGTAAAGAAGTCAACCCAAACAACAATGCCCCCATAGCCATCCCTACCGGCCCGCCTAAAGCCGCATTAGTTAAAAAAGAAGCTGCTTTATATCCTGTTATCGTTCCGGCCATAACGGAAGAAGTAACCCCAACTGCATCTCTGATTTTCGGTACATCTTCTTTTGGAAACACTCCGGCTTGTATACCGAGATTAATCGTTTCGGAAGCCAAAGGCCACATATTCGCAATGGCAACCGGATTGGTTTTAAATTCCCTACCTATACTTCCTAACGCCTGCCCAACAGCACCTTTTAAAGTCGATGGCCTTTCCTCTTGTGCCGCAACGAAATTCTCTCTTTTCCTACCCCAATGCAATAACGAAACGATATTGCTAAACGATTCCGGAGATGGCTTTTGCGGTATATCAGCTAATTCCTCTCTTTCTATTTCCGGATCGAGAGGCTCATAAGAAACGCTCTGCCCTTCAAGAACCCTTTCAAAAGCAGTAAGCTCTTGTTTCGCCGGTGCGAAAAGCTCATCTCTTTTAGGTAAAATATCCAAAGAAGGAACAACTTCCTTTTTTCTCATAACCGGAGCAAAAGCAGGAGGAGCCTCAACCCTAATCCCCTCCCTTTCTAACAATCCGGAGAAACGCTGGTCTTTCATTGCAAGCCGGGAATATACCCCCTTTGGTATATCATCTAAAACTGCCGGATGAAATCCGTAATCATCAGCAAACCGTAAATAATTTCTATCAAGCCTATCGTATTTATACCCTTCTATTCTCGGCCTAAACTCAGGAAATTCCGTATTCATCGTATCGAATAAAGGTTTATTTGTAGTATATAATTCATCTACCAACTGCCCGGGATTACCGGAATTCTTAATAACCTCCCAAATCCCTTTCGCCTGAAAAACCCTCCCCTCCCGGGTTTTTCTTAACTCTGCTTTTACATCTTCCGCAGTTACCTTCCCTTTCCGTTTATTCTCAAACTTTGCAAACTCCCATTTTAACTTTGCGTTATTACTTTCCAATCCAACCTTATAATAAGGCTTTCCCTCGAAATCCTTATCTCTTATCTCTAAATACTTTTCGTATACCGCCATATCGGGATCTTTTTCGTGTATATCATCTAATAAATGAGTATCGAGATAAGCTTTTATAAATTCGGGTGTATGTTCTGAAAGCTTAGTCGGTATTCGGCCATAAGGCATTTTCCCTTCAAGGATATTCTCGCATATTTGGTGATAAGCTTTATAATCGCTATCCGCCCAATATTCGATAGCGGCCGGATCTTCCGCTTTAGCATTTCTATACCAGGATCGAACCTTATTAAATGTTTTATCTCTTAACTCCGGATTATCGTCAAGCCAAAAGTCCGATTCCAATCTAAACGATTTATATTCGTTCATTAATTTTTTCACACGGGATTTAATTTTGTCAGCTTTTTCCTCTTCCGTATCAGTTGGAACTCTACCGATTTTCTCTTTTATATAATCGCTGAGCATCCCAGCTTCCGCTTGATTAACGAAAGCCCCTTTTAACCAGGCAGCCATCTTATCGAAAACAGAATCTTCCCTATTTCCCAATATACGCGGTATTGCATCCGGAACGGGGTTTGGGTCCGGCCCGGATAAATCCCTTAGCCATTGAGGGCTATTCTCCTTTAAAAGCGGTACGAGAAATTCCTTTGCATCAATAGACATCTTCTCGAATTTCTTCTTCCATTCCCGGGGTTTCGTATCGATAAAAGTCTGTATAACCTTCTTTCCCAATTCATCATTTGGAAATAAAGTAAGCCCTTTAAGAAAAGAAAGCCCTTTATAAACTTCGTTTTTTACGTTTAATGGAGTTCGTTCTAAAAACCTTAACTCCTTTTTTATTTCCTTCTCCATCTCGATTTCTCTTTTATCTAATTTCTCTACATCTTTAAGATGAAAAAACACCTTTAAAAAAGGGTAATTTTCCACTACCGCTTTTTTAAAGTTCTTCTGTAATTCTTTCGAATCGGATATTTGCCCTTGTATATGAACTTCCCGAGCTTCTTCCTGGGATAAATCCGTATATTCATTTAAAATCGGTTTTAAATCCTCGTTCGTAGGTTCTATAACCTTCGTTTCCTTAGACCACATCTGATTTAAAGCATTATAAAAATCTTTCTCCCAATCTCCTATCTGCTCAAGCCATCCCCCAGTAACGAGCTTCTTTGCAGACCTAATTAACGCTCTTGACGTTGCCGCTTCCTTTGCTTTATCAACATCTATTTCCTCACCACGAATTACCTGCCCGACCTGCTCTAATACAGTCCGTTTTTTTATCCTTTCCTCTCTATTTTCTTTAAGCCAGGGTTCTATACTAATCCCAGTTAGTTCGTGAATTAAATCGCTTTGAGGGATTATCGCTCTCCAGAATTCCGGTTCCATCACCCCGGCAGCACCCAAAGGCAAAGAAGCCCAGGGAGCTAAAGGAGTAAGCTCTCCAAGAACCTTAAAGAACTTCGCAACTCCGGGTATTTGCTTACTTCTTACATAAGAGGCAAACTCGAAATCATCCTCAATCATTTTCTTCTGAAATCCCTTTGAATATCCCTCCCATTTCTCGAATTTCCTCTCTAACCTCGATGGAATATCCCGCAGGTTTTTATCATCTAATTCAGACAGGAACTTCCACGCTGGAGACCAGGAAAAGACGTAATTAGGGTTAGCGTGCATCTCCCCGAAAAGCTTATGATAACCTTTTAAATGTTCCGGCATTTCCTCCGCTCCGATTGCTTCCATCGCAGTCCACGCCTTAGATATAGAATGAACCAACCAGGGGTTTTTTACCGCCATATTAAGAAACACACTCCAGTTATTTCGATAGAACTTAACAAAAGGTGCCCCTTTTCCAATAACCGTATCTAACATCAACGTTCTTGAATAATCGAATAGCCATTTATCTACATCTTTAATTCCAGCGTTTCTTGCTAACTGCACCGCAGTTGTAGGATCTATCCCCTGCCTTTTTAATTTATCTAAACGAGAAAAGAAACTATATTTATAAAACCCAACCCTCCGAACCTGTTCGGGCCATTCCACCCCAATATATTTAAGCCCATTATATATCTTATCAAACCCATAAAGGCGATTTACATCACCATGAGCTAAAGCAGTTGCAAATCCTTTACCATAAACCTCTTTCGGTATGTTATATTTATTCCAATGCTTAACCATCTCAAAAGTAGGTCTCCTTCCTTCCGCCAAACCATCTATAACCCCGATCATCATCCGGAAAGAATCGTCTACTGTATTAAGCATAGCAAACGCCGGAAGTCTCCCCATAATAACTAAGTCAATCCAGAACCCAGCTGCTATCTTAGCGATATTAGCCTTTTTCGCTGCAGGCAATAAAGACGCTTTTTTCGACTGCTCGATAATTTTCTTTATCGTTTCCTGCGAAGTTATCTTTAAAGTCTTTACCGTATCCATACCAATACTACGAACGCTTTTATTTATCTTCTGATAATGCTCAATAACCTTCGGCCTGGCAATTCTTGTAATAATTCCATTTACAACCTCATCGGCGTTTTTCGGATTCCATGCTTTTGTAGTACTTCTTGCTTTCTGATAATATTTCACCGGCTCCATAGAAAGATTAATAGCTCTTTCTATTTGTTCAGTAGCTAATTTATGCGGAATATAATCAGCTTTCCTTACTTCTTTCGTAAAGGCTTTTGCAGTATCGGAAAAGTCTATATCGTTAATAATTTCAACTACATTCTTTCTGGTTAATTCTCCAAACTGCTTAGTTCTATACTCATATTTGAATTTCAACCTCATCTTCTTTGTTAAAAACGGACATTCCTTAGCTAACTTATTTAAAAGCTCATCTCTTACTCCTGCATCGCCACCTACTTCACGCAAAATCCTCTGCACCTTCATTACTAACTCAGGTTTTAAGATAAATCTACCGGATAACTTCTCCATCCCACCTTTTACAAGAGAATGAAATGCTTTTCCTACATCATCAAGCTGTCCTTTACCAGTTTTCCAGTATTTCAATAATTCAATCTTTTGTTTATCCGATACCTTCGCCCAGGCCGGCTCAATAAACTCTTGTGCCTTCTGAACTATCCCCCGGATAATCTTCCGCTCGTTCATAATATTCAGACCTTGAGTTTTCCCAAAACCTTTATTAACCAATCCGGCAAGAGTATCTTTACCAAGAACAGGCTCTAACTCCTTAAAAATTGACTTAGCGATTTTACTCGCCTCGAAATCCTCAGTAGTTTTTAATGCATAAGCTACTTTATGAGGCATACGCTTATATAAATATTCAGTTAGTTTTTTCGTTACGGGGATTTTATTCAGATGATTTTTTGCGGAAACAGCTAAAGACTTAAATCCTGTATGATACCCGAAGAAAGCAGGAGAAGAAAGCACATTAGTCGAAATTTGCCATAACATATCGGGATTATGTACCTGCCGGCCATACTCCCCGGAAAGCATATAATTATATATCAACTTCCTTGTTTCTTCTACAAATTCCTCTGACTCCTTACTTTTTCCTCCATACCCGAAATAAGGATTATACTCAATCCCTCTAAGCTTCTTTCTCCATTGCTGGTCGTAAGCTAAATTCCCTACGATAAGAGCCATATCCCTTATTATTGGCTGTCCTAAATCGAGTATAGACCATATAACATCCGACTTTGGGAACTGTCTCCAGTAAGCCTCTAACAACTGCGGGAATTTCACAACGTGAGAAGTCTGAATGTTTTTATATTCTTCATCCGGGACGGGAATAATCCACCACTTCTTAGATAGCTCTAAATAATCCTTTGTGTTTTCTAAATTAGCTTCTATTCCATAAGGGCGTAACTTCCATCCCCACCCCTTCATTTTAGCTCTGCACACGGATGCCGGGGCATAAATAATCCCTTCTTTTAATCCTTCCGGCCCGGTAAATTCCTCTTCGATTAAATTTGTAAACGTAACCGGTCGTAATTCTCCGGCTACCCACCTATAATAGGTTTTAACTTCTCTTTCCATAGTTTTTCTAACCTCGCTATAAAAGAAACCTTTAAACTTACGACTTTTTTATAAGGCATAACAACTAACTTTCCGTCAAAGAAAGCAATTTTAGCCGCTTTCCCTAAAGCTACTATTTCCTCTGGTTTAACTAATTTCACTTCCTCCTGTAAAACAGGAAGCCACCGGGCAATATCCTTTTCGGATATTTTTACAGTTTTAATTTTACACACCTGAGTTATATATACATCCTCCAATTTCACCCCTAATTGAGATAAAACCTGATGAATAATATTTTTCTTTTCCCCAAACATATCCCGGACAATCATTGTCTTAGCATTTTTATTCCCCTGTCCAATAACAAAAGGCTTACCGTTAGCTTTTTTCTTAATCATCTTATTTACTTTAAGCCAACTCATGGTTTTTTTACTCCTCCGTTTTTTTAGATTTTACAACTCCTTTAATCTGAATTACCTTCCCTTTAGGTTTTTCCTTTACCTTTGTGAAGTTTATCCTACCTTTAAGATACGGGACGCCATTAATAATCGTAGCCTTATCCTTTAAGTCCGTAAGAGCAATATCAACCCTATCCTTAGTAAATCCCTGTGCTACAATCGCACCAATAAGCCATACACCACCGACAAACTTCGTAATAGCCTTTAAATCCGCAACGACAGTTTTAAGCTCAAGCCTTTCATCCCCAGCCGGCTCTATAGGTAACGCTCCTTCTTCCGGAAGTACCCCGGGAGCAACCCCGCCACCTGCTGCTTCCGCTCCAGCCCCTTCTCCTTCGGCACCTTTAAGTAAAGCATTTAATATATCCTTCTCTTCCGCCTCGTCCGGTTCGGGTAAACCCCCTTTATCCAAAGCCATCTGTTCCTTACCTACTTCACCCGGAGCCTTCTCATTCAGGTATTTATCCATAATATCCTGCTTAATCCGTTTAATTTCGTCCATAGGCTGCTCTATACCCAAATTTTCCATCGTTGTGATTTTAGATTGTATTCCAGCCCCCATTTTCTGTAATTCCGTACTTAACTTATTTGCATAATCGAAATTACCAGGCTTCCAGATAACTCTATTTCTCGTATGCTCCTTTATCTCCTTCCCCTTCATAATAATGGAAAACGGAGCTCCACGCCTTATACCGTGAAATTTCAAATCATCGTTAGGGTATACCTTCTCTAAAGACCGGAGTATCTGCCCGTTTAACTCTACGAACATCCTGCCGAGAAGTAATTGCTTTGCGGATATTCTCGCTCCGGAGCCGCCCATACTTTCTCTAATTGTCGCCCCGCTTATTCCGGAAGGCAGATGCCTGCCCCAGGCCGGTTCGGACAGTCCGAGCATATCCTGTATAGCCTTTTGCGTAAGCATAATCTGATTATCTACGTCAGGCGGATTTCCCTGCCACTGTAAAAACGTCATTTTCGCTTCCGCTTCGATAACGTTCACCGAATGAGGTCCGCGCATAATCTCGCTTGGTTTTAATGCAGATCCTGAAACGACAAGAGGCGGATCGGCGGCCCATTCGATAATATCCGCTTTAAAACTAAATAACGTATTGAGATAATCCATTAACCCCACCGCCTGCTCTAAATCCGAACTGCCGCAAACCTTATTCGGACTTATACGGTTTTGCGCAACGATCCACGGTACGAACCCCAATCCATGTTCGAACTCCTGCACTACCTTATTATTCCGAATTAAAACAAACATATTCTCGTCCCAATACTGCAGATCCCCATCTACCCCTCCCTCTTCCGTAGGATGTTCTCTCGTCTCCATAGTTAAATCCGGAGAGAAATACAATACATAATCGTATTTTTTATAATTCGACGAATTGGTTTTCGGATAGAAATATTCCGGTATGCAGGAATCGATTGTGATTTTACTTAAAGCTTTCGGATCGGGTCTGCAATGCAGCACAGTCATACCAAGCAAAGACTGATTAAAAGACATTTCCTGCAGCTTTATATCCATAAAGTTATCTTCCCAAACACCGTACAAAGCCTTCTCTAACTTATCGGCAAATTCCTGATCTTTCGGCTTTTCCCCGGGCGGAGTAACTCTTATATCCGGTAATGCAACGAGATAATCCACATATCTATGCACTGCGGAATTAAGCAGGTTATAAATCAATACGATCCCTTCCTCCTCCCCCGTCTGACCATAAGTCCCATCGTAAGCCGCCCTTAAAATTTTAAAACCTGAATTTCTCTCCTGGAATTTGTTTTTTAACGTTTCGTAAGCTGAAATAATTTCCGATACGGTTAAATTCATACTATTTATCTCCTTCTTGTTTTAAACCGGCCGAACCGTGATAAAGACGAAGTATACACCGTTCTTACCGATTCCGGTTTGATTTTAGGTTTTCTCGTACCCTTTTCTATAAAATACCATGCCATAACGCAATCCTGATAAGTTACGTTAGGCCAATTTAAAATTTCATTTAGGAATATATCCGATAACGCCTGCGAATGCATATCTTTATACGGGCAATGAAGCTGTCCATTAGTTAAAATAGGGTACAACCCGGGAATACCGAGATGAAGGTGTTTTTTCTGCCCTCCAGTCCACAAAGAAGTCACCTTTGTAGATACTTTCGCCTCTCTTATCTGCTCCGTTAACAACCCGCCGAAAGAATTACTCTCTACGAACAACTCGTCCGGAGCAAAATATTCTACCTCCTTCTTCACCATTTCCACCATAAGCTTATATTCCCAGACGGCAAACGTCCTTCTCTGCATATTAAGCAAATACCTATCCTGCCCTTTAAACCCCATAGTCATCAAAACCGTTCTGGACGCCTTCGCCTTTTTCGATAAGTTCGGATCTAAAGACATATATACCCTATCATAAGAATCCCTTTCCTCGGCAGACAAAGACGAAACAAAAGACTTATCCCTGTCTTTCGCAGCTTCGATATTTCTCGATGCATCTTTCTGCCCATCGTCATCAGCAATGATATTACAAAATCTTTTCTGATAGCCGGTAAAATCCAGGTTCTTCCTCTTCTTTAACCTTTCTACCGGCCACATTTCCGGCCACAAGCTAAGCCCTTTCTCCTCATTAACAATCGGATTGGCAATAACCGTATTAAACTCCGAATTTTTCTCTATTTTCGAGTACAAATCGTATTTATGCTCTCTTGTACCATTAATCAGACACACCCCCCACGGTTCTAAAGTATTCATTAAAATCTCGAAGAAAAACCGTTCTATCTTATCTCTCCACTTATCCGTCTGGGAATTCTTCAGAGTTACCATATCGTCGCAGATAATTATATCCGCACGATGATATTTCATCTCCGACCCTATACCGCAAAAGAAAAAAGACGGATCCTTTTCATTTGGATTCGCCCCTAAAACCTTCAGCTCCTTTTTGTTCCATCTCCCTTTCCTCCTGAAACTACCGAAATCGTCAATAAGTTTTTCATTATAGTTAAGATGATGTTGTATCGCACTCCCGATATTCAAAGGTCCCTCGTCACTTCCGGAAGTTAAAATTATCCTCAGTCTCCTATCCATCGTAATTAAATACAACGGAAGAATATGGGAAAAAGTAAAACTCTTTCCGTGATCTGCAGGCCCTAAAAACAGCAAATTCGTTTTCTTATTTATACTTTCCACACCTAAAGAAAGCCATTCTCTCTGATGTTTAGGCATATTATACCCAAGGTATTCCGTAGCGAAATATACCGGGTCAGTAACATTCATTATTTCTGCCCCCGAAAACTCTTAAATACATTTACCCCCTCAACAGTTTTCTTCTTCTTCTCCTTACCTTTCGTGCTCTGCCGCATAACTTCCTTCAACTTCAGTATATTCGTTATCTGAATTATTAACGCAGGTGTATATAACTTCCTTATCTCCTGACTGTCAACCCGCCTCTTTAGTTCATCATACAATAACCCGAATACATCATCTAACTTACTATTACTCATATTTACTACCTCCTCCGTTTTTTTTTACAACCCCCCAATAAGAACATATATAGCTCTCACGAGCAACACAATACAAAACAGCGAAAAAACTACACAAAGCGCATCCCAAAAAGAAAACTTATGAAATGCTATTCCTTTTTTAAAAGACATTTCCTTAATAACCGGCTCCAAAAATATAGACTCATAAAACTTACAATCATTATTCTTATTAATTTGTAAATAATTTTTTGTATTCTCTATTTCCCTCAATGGAGTATCTCTCATAGGAATACATTTAGAATTTACACAATAATTCCCATCCCTATTATAATACTTACACTTCCCGCAATACACCTTCTCCTTAATATCTTCTTCCCCAATCGCTTTCCTCTCCCTTTCATAAAACTCCTTATCACTAATTTCCTTCTTTACGAGCTTCCCATCTTTAGTCCAACACCTTAATATCTTCTTCCCTTCCCCATTAAAATACCACCCACCTTCCTGTAATTCTTCCCCTGAAACTATTCCCATAGCTTTTTTACCTCCCGTGTAACTTTTTATTACTTCTTACTAATTACTACATAGCACATATCATTCCCTTTGTCAAGTACTTTTTTTAAAACCCCCTAACTACTAACATATACTAATTACTACTAATTTAGTACTTCCCCTCTCTTAATATATATATAAAATAAAAAAAAATATTAAGTTCCCAATGTACCGACCTCTAACTATCTACATACAATCTTTGGCACCCCCCTATTAACAACGTCAGTGGTAATACAAAGGCTAAAGAGATTAACAACGTCCGGAGAACTCGCAGATGTCAGGATGAAAATGGTTCACAAATCAAAACCACCAGATAAACTAAACCATCCAAAGACAGTACCATTCAATGCCGGTATTGGATGTCTGGAACGCCAGACAATATGCTTTCGGTAGCTGGAACACCAGCTAATAAATGCAATAGATAATATTAAGTGTTGAAACCAATATCGCCCCGAATAGCCAGAACACTGGCTAATAACTCTTGGAGATTAACTTAAGCTTTAATGAGAACCACCAGACAACTAAACCTCCACAAACCTTAGCTTAGATAAGAAATGCGGTGGAGAAACCTATCAGTGCATATCAAACCCTACATCAATGCCTTATCGTTTGAATTAGCCTATGCTATACCCCATTACTTTTAATCCTGTGCGTACTTAATAACCTATATCCTATGCTTGTGTTGTCTTTACATAACAATCCATTAGGTATACGTCTCCCTAACCCTTAACCTATACGTTATCCAACATTACGTTTACCTTATGGTTCCGCTTAGCTATTTCCTGCACGAAAACGGAACCATTATCCATAGGTATTCATATCCTATACCTTTACATTGTCTTCCTATGATTACCTATACGTGAACAACAACACCTTTAACTAACTCTCTCACGTTTATAAACGCTATAGGTAATTACCTCCAGAGCTTATAAAAACGTACTAAGGGAGTTACCTCTATACTAAGGCTTTAACGTTGTAGTTGTGTTTTTTAAACATAACATAGCTATCGTGTAAAAGGACCAGTACGTTGTAGTAAAGTCATTTAGAAAGTAAAGAGAGTCTTTTATTAGCAATTAGGTTGCCAAAAGGGGGGAAGAGAGTAGGAGGGATTTTTTTTAATTTTGGTATATGGGATAAGGGTTTTTGGGGATTTTTGGGGATTTTTTCTACACTTAGAGAATTACCTTATTTTATATAGTCATTTCGAAAATCAAGGAGTTATGCACAAGGAAATTCAGTAAAACGAAATTCCGTCTTTTTTAAGAAATAAGCTTTGTGTATATAACAGGTTTTAAAAAACAGGGGGGGGGTAAATTGGGAGTTATCCACAAGTGAGGAAAGAATTTTGGATATTTTAAAATATTGAGTCAAATTATGCATAGGTTACTAACAGGGTATATGCATAAGTAAAATTAGATTTAGCGTTGTTTTATATACGTTTCGACTAAGTTACGATTTTATACTGTACCCTCCCTTTATCCTCACTTGTTAGTAACTTGTTAGTAACTTTTAGATTATACAGATTTTAGTTTACTCTATATAGCCTTTTTCATATTTTTCTGACAATTTGTCTCGCTTTTTGCGAGCCAAAGTTTTGGGGCAGAACAACTGATACAGGCTTAGGGGGTATAAAATCGTCTTTTTTGCTATATTACACAGGATCACAAATACATCAGGTAACAAACAGAAGAAAAACGGATTAACAACAAAGACAGGGTTATTTTTTCCCCTAATGTAAAGGGCAGGGATTTAATTTCTTATTCCCTGCCACTTACTCAGCCAGGAGTGAAACAAATCGTGAACATAAACCGTCCCTCATCCTATAGGGAGGGACTATTTATCCTTCCCGATTTGTTTCCTCGGCAAAGCGGAAAAATCTTCGGGAGCCGGCAAGCTCACTCCCAGGATGATTTTTCCGCTTCGTAAACCTCGCAACCCTTCGGGGGGGTGACAAGGAATAAGAAATTAAATCCCCAATTTTTAAAAGGGGAAAAAGTTTTTTCAGCCGGAGAGAGACAGAAAATGACTAAGATGGCTAAAGTACTAATATAATTAATAAAGGGGGAGGTGAGAAAGAATGTTCACATTGTTTGGAATAGTCTTAATAAGCGGATATATTATTGCAAGTGCAATAATAATAATATCACACGACTAAAAATAAAGGAGGGAGAATAAAATGAACATAATAATAAAAAGGGAGTATGATCTTTTCAAGGCTCATAACTATCACAACGAAGGGATCCAGCGGCTAAGAGAGAAGAACAAGCTTAGCTTGCTTAGAAAGATTATAAAAGGAGGGAGAATAAAATGAAAAAATCTTCAGTAGAAACAATAATCGAACAATGGAAAAAAGGGTATGAAGTCCGTACCCTGGCAGTAGGAATGGGAAGCGGCTCACATATATGGCGACCGATTCTCGAAGAAGGAAAAGTCATCCAAATAGGAATATTTGGGAGAGGGCAAGGGTGGCAAGATCAAAAAGAGGAATTCCACGACATAGAAACAGCAGAAGAACTAATGGAAAAAGAAGAAAAAAAAGATGTTTCTCTTGATGAAGGAGAAACATTTGGAAAATGGTAGAAAAATTTAAAAAAAAGGGGGTAAGAAAATGAATTTAGAATTTTTAAAAGGGGAAAAAATACCCTTCGAGAAATACGAAGGGCTAAACTGGGAGGTAAAGGGAGAAAAATACACTTCTGCCGAAATAGATGAATTAATTTCTGAAGGTTCTATTTCTGATGTGTCTCTGGAAGATGAAAAAGACCTTTCAGATGCGAGAAATAATTGGGAACAGCGTTTCTACGAAGGACTGGGAAAGACAGGTAATTCTCTTTCTGATGTGGAGAAATATCTGGAATTGCGGCTTTCTCTCACAGGAGAAATTGACTGGGAATTTCTCGTTGAAAGAATATTTTTGCTTAGCGGGGAAAAAACTGATATTGAAATTTGTAATTCTCAGGAAGAAATGCAGGGGTATCGTGCATATTGCGACGGAAAAAATCCTGTTATATTAGTACAGGATGGAGATATTAATATAATACTTCCATCAGAGGAGTATTAAACAAGAAAGGAGGGGAGAAAATGAAAAAAGCATCAATCCAGACAATCGTAGAACAATGGGAAAAAGGGTATGAAGTTCGGACCCTGGCAGTAGGAATGGGAAGCGGCTCACATATATGGCGACCGATTCTCGAAGAAGGAAAAGTCATCCAAATAGGAATATTTGGGAGAGGGCAAGGGTGGCAAGATCAAAAAGAGGAATTCCACGACATAGAAACAGCAGAAGAACTAATGGAAAAAGAAGAAAAAAAAGATGTTTCCCTCGATGAAGGCAATAATTACGGGGGATGGTAATTCAGGGGAAATTAAGCCTTGACCCTACCTTTGGGTTAGCAAGGGTAGAGATGAAGACTTTTGAAAAATCAAAAAAAGAAAGGAGGGAAAGAAAATGAAAATCTTCACAGCTGAAGAAATTGGGAACAGTTTCATTAATGGAAACATCTCCTGGGTACGGGAACAGATCGAAAACCATAAGTCAAGCTACAAAATATATAACGAAGTTCTGTCCTGGCTTGAAAAAAACAAGCCGGAAAGTACAAAAGATTTTAGAAGAACAATATAAAAAACGGAGGGAAAGGGAAATGATAAAGCAAAAGATAAAAGTAAATTTTCATAAGCACTGGAACCCCAAAACCGGAACTTGTTACAGTAAAGGGATAACTATCACAGGCAAAGTTTATGATGTGTTTTGTGATGTATTAAGGTGTGAAAAAGCACAAGAAAAAGAATATTATCGACATTTATGGCTAAGCACACCAATTAAGTTTTCCAAAAATGTTCGGTTTCTTAACCTAACGCAAGCGAAACTGTTCTGTAACTGGATAAGTAAATTATGCGATACTGAAGTAAACAAGAAAAGATTATTTTATGACAGCAACACTTATTTAATAATTAAAAAGGAAAAGAAAGGAGGGAGAAAGATGAAAACCGTATCGCCCAATGCAAGACAGATCATAACAGAATTAGAAGGAGATTATTTTCTTACCACAACATCAGAAGCGGGAAATCAGGCTGTATATCCCGGGAAAGAAGTAGGAAAAGACATTCTTTTCTCTAATGGGGCACAAACCAAAAAAAGAATGTCTAAAAAGGCCTTAATTGTCCTGTTGTCGCAAATTAAAATAGATAATCAAAAAAAGAAAGGAGGTAAAAAAGAATGACAAAAGAAGAAGGTAAAAAACGATTAAAAGAAATTAATATAGAAGCCGGAAATGCGAAAAATGACCCCGCATTACAAATTTTACTTTTGGAACGAAAACACATTATATCGGAAATTGGAGAAATTTGCAAGGGGTGCGGGAAAAAAGTTTTGGGGTTAAAATATGGATTATGTTTTGACTGTTATGAAAATCTATAAAAGAATTGAAAAAAATCCAATTGATTGGATTGAGGAACAAGAAAAATAAAACAAAAAGGAGGGAAGAAAATGAAAATTAAAATACATAATGCCAACGGAAAATGGAAAAATGGAAATTGTGAGGTATGTAACCGAAACGACTGGGAAATAACAAACCAACGAACAAAAGAAAATTCCCCGTCAGGACAGCCAGAAACCGATTTTGACTGTCAATGCAGGAATT
>LGOV01003430.1_pt2 | contig 37370 bp, 36 predicted proteins | sample 469881 | NCBI WGS metagenome assembly LGOV01 (sample SAMN03857199, study PRJNA290197) | marine sediment metagenome | biome: marine cold seep biome; feature: cold seep; material: marine sediment; isolation source: sample #5579, elevator 3A push core 41 containing 12 cm of sediment... ...
GCGATTAATCGCGCCCGCCGAGCCGCTGCCGGAATCAATCTGAACGTCCAACCCTTCTTCAGCGAAGTAGCCTTTCTCAGCGGCCATTAAAAACGGCGCGGAGGGACCTTCAAAACGCCAATCCAGCTGAAAACGTATTTGGGTATCGTCGGCGTAACTGATAGCCGGTATTAAAATCAGCCCTGCCGCGCAGCTTGTGAGCAGGCGCGCCATAGAAAAAACTGGTGTTGCAGTGGGAAAATCTAGTGCTGAAGTAGAAGAACGGCGTATCGAAGTGGAGGTCATCATCGTGAGCATACCTTGTATACAAAATATGCTTTAGCGTTGCAGCAATATTGCCATTATTGAATTTTTATTTAATTTTCATGCTGTTAGATAGGAAGTTAAGTTCTGACGCCCTCCGCAATATGGCCAAAACGGTGCATTTGCACCTGGGCAACGCACCAAGTTAAAACATGTTAGACGTTGGTCTAAATTGGCGATATACTACGTTCAGTTTCCTGTCTTNNTGTCTTGCGCCATTCCTTGAATGGCGCTTTTTTTTACCTGTAATTTCGCCTGCTTCAAACACCAACTTCTAAACGCTCATGCGGCGTTAAACCGCTTAACGGCACGCTTTAATAGGCTGCTATTTCAGTTCCCTGCTCCCCATAGGTATTTAACATGTCCCACTCCAGCCCCAACTCTGAGGGCTTCCAGAGGTTTTCGCTCGGCGACCCTATTGTATTGATATTAAGTATCGGCTTTATCGTCGCCTTTCTCGCACTGTCGCTTTACGACGTAACTCTGGTAGCTGACAGCATCAGCGCTGGTTTCGCCTGGACCGCGCTAGTGCTGGGCAGTTACTTTCAACTGCTGCTCCTGCTGACGTTCTTTATCGCCATCGGTTTGGCCATAACTCCAGCCGCTAAAGCCAAAATCGGCAATTTAGATGCACCAGAAATGAGCACGTTTAAGTGGCTATCGATCATTCTGTGTACGCTGCTGGCAGGCGGTGGCGTATTCTTTGCCGCCGGTGAGCCGGTATACCACTTTGTGGTAACGCCTCCTGCGTTTGATAGCGAAGCAGGCACCGCTGACGCCGTTTCCGGCGCCTTGGGGCAGTCCTTCATGCACTGGGGCTTTATGGCTTGGGCGGTACTGGGGTCGCTAACCGCTGTGGTGCTTGCCCATGCACACTATGTGAAAGGCCAGCCGCTTCAGCCCCGAACCCTGCTCTACCCAGTACTGGGTGAGCGACTAATGCGCGGCCCGCTGGGCAGCACCGTCGATGCCTGCTGCGTAATTGCTTTGGTTGCAGGCACTGTGGGCCCGATCGGTTTTTTGGCCACCCAGGTCAGCTTCGGCCTGCACGAGCTGTTTGGCTTACCGGAAGGTTATCCCGGCCAGTTGATCATTCTAGCCGTTCTCGGCAGCATCTACGTGCTCTCTTCCATGAGCGGCGTACACAAAGGCATTCAACTACTTAGTCGCTTTAACGTGCTGCTGGCGCTAGCTATTGGCGCGGTCATTATTGTTTTTGGCCCCACACTGTTTTTGGTCAATAGCTACGTTTCAGGCATGGGCGCGTATGTCAGCAAATTTTTTACCATGGCGACCATGACCGCAGAGACCGCTCCAGCGTGGTGGATGCAGTGGTGGACAGTATTCTTCTTTGCCTGGTTTATTGGCTATGCGCCGCTGATGGCGATTTTTGTGGCGCGTATTTCCCGCGGTCGCAGCATCCGCGAAATGATCATCGCGGTAGCAATCCTGGCACCCATTGCCACCACCGTGTGGTTTACCCTGCTGGGCGGCTCGGGCATTTATTATCAGCTCACCGGGGTGATTGATTTAACCGAGGCGCTGAACAACTTCCAGTTTGATAGAGCCACCTTAACCGTTGCCCAAGCACTGCCCGGCGGTACCTGGATGGCACTGGCGATCCTGCTTCTGACCACCATTTTCGTTGCCACCACCGGCGACTCAATGAGCTACGCCATTGCGGTAGTAGGGGCGGGGCACGATAACCCCAGCCCGGCCATGCGGGCGTTTTGGGGGATCGCCATGGCGCTGATGGCAGCGGTACTGCTGTATATGGGCGCAGGTCAGATTGGCGCACTGCAACAGTTCATTGTTATCACCGCGATCCCGGTTTCGTTGATACTGCTGCCGTCACTCTGGAATGGCCCACAGGCAGCCTACGCCATGGCCCGTGAACAGGGTATTATTGACTAGTTCGGCAGCCCTACCAATTTTATAACCCTTCCAGCAGGCGCAGAATCATCTGCGGCTGCTGGTTGGCCTGGGCCAACATAGCGATACCTGCCTGCTGCAGGATCTGGGCGCGAATAAGGTTGGAGACTTCCTTAGCGTAGTCGGCATCCTGAATACGCGACCGGGCAGCGGAGGTGTTAACAATGCTGTTATTTAGGCCATCAATGACGCTCTCAAAGCGATTCTGAACTGCGCCCAAATAGCTGCGATGGCGATCTAACCGCTTGATCGCCTCATCCATAATATCTATTGGTTTTTCCGACCCGGTACCATCATCCAGTACGCTCAGGTTCTCCAGCCCCAACGCCTGTAAATTCATGGACTCAAAACGCACCCCAATGCTATTGCCATCGTTAGCACCGACCTGGATATTTAGCGATTTTGACTCATCAATCAGCCCAATACCGTTGAATTTACTCTGCACCGCAACACGGTCAATTTCTTCCAAGCGTTGATCAATCTCGGCTTGGATAGAGACAAGGTCATTAGAGGAGTTAGTGCCGTTAGCTGCTCGAACACTCAGCTCACGGATGCGCTGCAGGTTGTCGTTAATCTGATTGAGCGAGCCTTCCGCCGTCTGCACCATTGAAATGCCATCATTGGTGTTGCGGATCGCCTGGGTCATGCCTTTGATTTGCGCCGTCATACGATTGGCAATCGCCTGACCAGCAGGGTCATCCTTGGCACTATTGATGCGCAACCCGGAAGAGATGCGCTGCATTGCAGTCTGCATGGCCTGCTGACTGCCGCGCAGATTGTTCTGCACGGTTAGCGACATCACATTGGTATTTAGGCTGAGCAACGCACGCCTCCCGGGAAGTTAGCGCGCCCGATTGATGGCGGCTACAACGTTACTATCGGCCTAAACACAAAAATCATGAACACTTTTGAGGCTCAAGACTGCGACCACTACTCGCCAGCACTTCATCAACGGGCTTTTTCACATAGTCGTGCAGGTAGTAACCGTCATCGACCACCTCTCCATCCCAAGCCACAATGTCTAGATCCATAGTACGTGGCCCCGATTTAATCGCTCCCCGAACACGGCCCAGACGATCTTCCACCCCTTTGAGGTAAGCACGAAACGCTTCACGCTCAAGCGGTGTACACACCAACAGCGCGGCGTTTAGGAAGTCGGGTTGCTGCTGGTACCCCACCGGCCGGGTGCGAATCGTTTTGGAACGGGCCAACAGATTGCACTCACGGCTAATGATATCGACCGCCTGAGCCACATAGTGGTCAGGGTCGATGTTAGAACCTAAAGAGATCAAGCACTCATGGAGCGCTTCAGATTGTTTGGTAGACAACGTCGTTGGTGGCATAGCGACATCCTGTTAAAAGTGACGTCTTCTTGAACGGCCCTGTAAGCAGGACTCATCTATCAATACCTCTAAGCACACACCACGTGCAAGCTGTGTATAAGTTATTGACAAACGCTACACTCACGCAGAAAGTCTTCCTATACCAAGAAAACAGTAGGGGACGCCTTATGCACCATCAAGCTGCTCTGGTAACCGGCGGAGCTACCCGCCTGGGTCGATTCTTCTCCGAAGCGTTGGCTGATGCCGGTTTTGATATTGCTCTACACGTTAATCGCTCCCGCGAAGAGGCCGAGGAGGTCGCCAGCAGTATCCGCGCTAAAGGGCGGGAGTGCGAAATATTTTCCTGCGATTTTTTAAACGATGACTTAAATGACTTACTCCGGTCGGCCAAGCAGCGCTTCCCAGGGCTTAATTTGCTGCTGAACAGCGCCTCTGCCTATGCACCAGCGCCGATCGCGGCGACCGAGCTAGCGATGCTGGAGGCACAGTTCAGGGTTAATATGTTTACCCCGCTACTGCTCACCCGTCACTTTGCCGAAACCGTTCAAGAGGGCCAGGTGATCAATATCATCGATAATAAGGTGGCCTATCACCAGTATCCCTATGCAGCCTATTTGCTGTCGAAAAAGAGCCTAGCGGAGATGACTCGTATGGCGGCTCTGGAGTTTGCACCGCGTATTCGCATTAACGGCATCGCCCCCGGCGTGGTACTGCCTGCTTCCCTGCGCACTAGCAACTATATTGAGTGGCGTATTGAAGGCATTCCACTCAAGCGCCAGGGCCATCCTGGCCACCTTGTACAAGCTTTACACTATTTATTGGAAAACTCCTTTGTGGCAGGGCAGATTCTGTTTGTCGATGGCGGGGAGTCAATCAATCTGGAGGGTCGGCACTCAGAAAACTATGCCCATTAAACATTAAATAAAAATACAGCCNNCCCCTCGTTGCAGCGATTGACAACAATCACTTCACGATAACGACAGTTTAAGTTTCATCGACGTCATCATGATCAGGCTTTTCGTGTTCAAAAGTATCAGAGTTTGTTTTACTACCGCGTGGGTCAAACCTGTCATCCGATGTAATATCACCCGACTTAGGCTGCCCTGCCGGGCTACCATCGATCGTAAAGGCTTGCTGCATAACACGCAGGTTTGCGGGGGGCGCAGAACCAGTCTTATCTTGTCCAAAGTAGAGCGTGGTGTGCGGGAAGGGTATTTCAATACCTGCTTCATCAAAGCGCAGCTTCACTAGACGGTTGTAAGCTCGACCCACGGCCCACTGATCTCCCGGCGTGGTCTTAATCACCACACGGATGTTCACAGAGCTATCCGCCAGCGCGATAACGCCCGCCACGGTTAGATCGGCCAACAGTTTATGACTATGCTCTTCACTGACCTTCAGGTCTTCAAAAGCCAATTGAAGCTGTGCAATGGCATCATCAATGCTCTCACGATAGGCAATACCATACTCCCCTACATGATTACCAAACTCGCGCATGTAGTTAGATACGGTGTCCACGCTGGAGAACGGCACGATGTGATAAGTACCGGACAGATCGCGAATCCCCACAGAGCGTATACTGAGCCGTTCGGCGGTGCCCGTCACGCCGCCTACTGTCACCACGTCACCGGTGTTCATGGCATTTTCAACCTGGATAAACACCCCGGTAATAACGTCCTGCACCAGTTTCTGGGCGCCAAAACCAATCGCTAAACCAAGCACACCGGCACCGGCAATCAGCGGGCCGATATTAATGCCAATTTCCGACAGCACGATCATGCCGGTAATCGTCACCATAGCGATTGCCAGGGCATTACGAAACAGGCTGAGCAGGGTTTTTGCCCGCGCCGAGGGTTCACCATAGCCGGTTTCCGGATTGAGCTTATGCTCGATCAGGCTTGCCAGGCCCAGCCACACGGCGAGCGCCACGATCAAAATTACCGCAACACTGGTCAGATTGCCGACCAGCACGGCGCCACCTTCAGAGGCATACCAGGCAGCTAGGTCAAAGGCGCCCCAAGCGTTCAGCACCATCATGATGACCACAATCAGAATGATCGTACGCAGCACGCGAAGCGCATTGGGCACGTAGCTGTTCAAGCGCTTTTCAAGTAGCGGTAGTTTGCGCCGCAGATCGTCCGACAGGGTAATCCGACGACCAATGGTCTGGGTAAGAAGCGAGGAGACCAATAACCCCACAACAATGGCAGCAAGGGACTTCAGAGTGGCAAACATCACAAACGGAAGCGCATCGCCGGGGCGCGTTAACGTCAGCACAAATACGATCAAGAAATAGAGCAGCGCGAACAGATGCCAGGTACGGGCAAATAGCTGCAGCGAGACGCGGCTGGCAGTCAGCGTTGATTTTGCCGCCATCTCATTCAGGTTATCTCGCAGACGGGCGCGGTTTCTTAGCACCACGACCACTGCGTAGATAAACGCCAACAGCATAATCAGCGTGCCGACCGCTTGCCCCAGTGAGGCCGCCACGTAGAAGTTAACCAGCGGCACTACCACCATCAAACCGTAACCGACCATGCCGATCAAACGGGCTAGCCAGCGATTCCAGTAGGAGGCCTCCTGGGCAGAAATAGGCAGTAGCCGTAGCCCTTCGTAGCGCGAAGAGAACAGCATCCGCACACCGGCTTTGAGCAGTTCAATAATCAAGAACGCATTTAAAAACAGCGAGGCGCGGGTCGAAAGCTCCCCGGCTTCACCAATCGCAAAGGTGGCCAGCAGATTACCGCCCACATAGGCCAAGCCCACAAGCAGCACATCGATGACCGCCGCAATCGCCACGCAGAAAACCAAACGTAAAACGGGGGTTAAATTTTTGCCATTCAGCGACCAGCCGCTGATTTTGGTAAACAGCGGCTTAGCTAACCGTCGAACAATCATAAACAGCGCAAAGGTGGCGACAATCACCATGCCCAGATTAATCGCCGCACTGGTGAACGCGGTCATATCAAAGACACTGTCGGCCTCTTGGCCAGAAAATAGACCGCCGACAATGCCTACCACTTGCTCGAATTGGCCACCCACATCGCTTACCACTCGACTGGTGAGCTCAGCTAGCTGGCGCGGCAGCGAGACATCCTCAGGCGCTATTTCACTGCCTTGAGCGGCCGCTTCCGGGGAGAGTTCAGTAGCAACGCCGTCAGGCAGTGCTGAGGCTTGATTGCGCAACATCTCAATCAACTCTTGTCGCGACTGCTCATCCTCTAGCAGGTTTGCCAGTGCCTCGTAGGACGTAGGCGCCGCTTCTTCAGAGGATGCTGCACCATCTGTGCTGGCCGACTCACTTGGCGCATTCTGCGCCATTGCTGGCGTGGCTATTAAGGCAATCATTGCCAATAGCCAGACACCTAGCCAGGGTAATAAACGAAGTGGCTTCACACCTAAACCTCCTTTTGGGTGAGTGTTCTGTTCAATCTAACGGCTGCCTGGTTTTACGCAAGCCAATAATAGGCAGCCCAAGTTGCTTACACTCTACACTGCCAACACCGCTTGTGAAAAAGTTGTACAGGGTAACATGACTTGATTCATAAGGCGTTTCACTGGCACAGCGGTAATAGCCACTGCTGTGCCAGCAGTAACACCACTGCGTAACGCGCACCTTTAGCGACCACAATCCACGCTAGCGCCCGCCACCAGGGCAGCCGAAAAACGCCGGCCAGTACAGTAAGGGGGTCACCAATAATCGGTGCCCAGGAAATCAGCAGGCTTAGCTCACCAAAGCGATGATACCAGCGCTCCGCTCGGGCTAAGCCGCGGGGCGAGGCCGGAAACCAGCGGCGCTCTTGAAACTGACGCGCATAGCGGCCCATCGCCACGTTGATCATGCTGCCGAGGGTGTTACCCGCCGTGGCCACCAACCACAGTGCTAACGTCGGCTCGCCGAGACACCACAGCCGCGCTAGCCACACTTCCGACCCGCCGGGAAGAAGCGTGGCGCTGACCAGGGCGACAAAAAACAGGCTTAGCATAGACTCAGTGAGCCACGTTAACGTGGCACCTGCCCACCCAACTGTTGGGTTATCTCATCGGCCGTTTGGCGAACCAGCGCTCCCAGGGTGAGTAAGCGAGCTTCCGGGATGCGCGCCACCGGGCCAGACACCGAGATCGCCGCCAACGGCGTGCCGTGCTCATCAAACACACAGGCGGCCACGCAGTGCAGGCCAATGGCATGCTCTTCACGGTCACAGGCAAAGCCTTGGGCGCGAATCTGCTCCGTTTCCATTTGCAGTGTATCGGATTGATAGAGCGTATTGGCGGTCACTCTTGCCAACTCGCTGCCATCCAGCAGTTTGGCGCGCTCATCATCGGGCATCCACGCCAGCAGCGCTTTACCTACGCCGGAGGCATGCAGCGGCGCGCGGGAACCTAGGCGGGTGATCATGCGCATCATCTGCGGTGATTCATGCTGCGCTAAAAAGACCGCCGTGGCCCCATCGCGAATGCCCAAATTAGCGGTCTCGCCGGTCTCCGCGGTTAAACGGCGCAGAAAAGGGCGACTTGTGGCCACCACGTCGCGGGCCTCAAGAAAGCTATTGCCGATACGGAAGGTTTTGACATCGATTCGCCATAGGCCCTGCTCGTTCTCCTGGGTCACAAACCCCTGACTCTGCAAGGCTTGCAGCAAGCGGTGGGTGGTAGAGGGCGCCAAATCGGCCATTTCCGCCACATCGGAAAGGGCCAACCCAAGCGGGCTGGCCGCAAGGTACTCCAACAGCGTTAAGCCACGCACCAACGACTGGCTATGGCCTCCGCTAGCTTTGGCGGTACTCGCCGGACGACCGACCGTCCTGCGTTTGGCTTCACTCACTTGGCTTTCTCCAAATAGGCACAACTAAAAGACGCTCCCAAAAGCGCTCCTACTACTCACTAAAAGCGCCCTTGCTGACGACGGCTTCCCTAAAATACAAAGGCGTCAGGATAACGTGACAACATGGCAATTGTCGCGTTTACGGAAACGAATTCCATTGATTCAGCGATGGCACCTCAGCGATGATTCCAGCGCGGTAGCCGCTTGGCTATAAACGCATCGATACCCTCACCCACATCCTCGGCCAACATATTGCAGGCCATGGTTTCCCCGGCAAAGGCGTAGGCTTCCTCGAGCGGCATGGCAAGCTGGCGAGTAAACATGGCTTTTCCGGTGCGCACGGCGACGGCGCTTTTAGCGCAGATACTGGACGTCAGCTGTTTAATTGCCTCATCCAGCGCATCGTCCTCTGCCACGCGGTTAATCAAGCCCCACTCGGTAGCCTGCTCGGCGCTGATAAATTCCCCGGTAAGCAGCATCTCCATGGCGTGTTTGCGCGCAACGTTTCGGGAAAGTGCTACCGCTGGAGTAGAACAAAACAGGCCAACATTGATACCGGAAACAGCAAAGCGTGCGCTGCGCGCCGCCACCGCCAGATCACAGCTCGCCACCAGTTGGCAACCCGCGGCAGTAGCGATGCCCTGTACCTTGGCGATGACCGGCACCGGCAAGTGCACAATAGCCTGCATCACTTCGCTACAGCGGGCAAACAGCGCTTGATAGTAGGCTTTATCGGGGTTGGCACGCATCTGCTTCAGATCATGCCCGGCGCAGAAGGCTTTGCCTTCGGCGGCAAGTACCACACAGCGCACGCTGCTATCGTCAGCAATATCGGCTAATGCGTCGTGAAGCGCTTCCAGCATGGCTTCCGAGAGCGCATTAAAGCGCTCCGGTGTGCTCATCGTCAGCGTTGTTACGCCCTGCTGGTCAAAGCGCTGTAGAGGGAAAGCCGTTGAAGATAGAACGTCAGAGGGGATGGGCATGGTGAAATCCTGGGTTTGAGTAACACTTTGCCCATCAGTCTAGCGCACAAGTTTTACGTTCGGTTCTTACTTACAAATCTTACCTACAGTGCGCTACTTCATTTTTTCATTAGGCGAGTGTCGCGGCCTAAGGGGTGCGGCTCGCCGCGCTGTTTGGCTAAATCGATTTGGCGTTGGCGCTCCCGAGCCGCCGCGCGGGTCTTCTCCGGCAACGAGTCGATGCAGTGAGGGCAGCTAATCCCCGGCTCGTAAGCAGAAGACTGCATATCCTCGGCGGAGATCGGCATGCGGCAAGCGTGGCACTGCTCGAACTCGCCTTTGCTTAAGTCGTGGCGAACCGTCACCCGGTTGTCGAACACAAAACACTCACCACGCCACAGCGACTGCTCTTCCGGGACTTTTTCCAGGTAGTTCAGCACGCCGCCTTTTAAATGGTAGACCTCTTCAAAGCCTTCTTTAAGCATAAAGCTGGAGGCTTTTTCACAGCGGATGCCGCCGGTGCAGAACATGGCCACTTTCTTATGCTTTTCCGGGTCGTAGTGTTCGCGCACGTACTCGGGAAACTCGCGGAAAGTGGTGGTTTTAGGATCGATTGCCCGCTCAAAGCTGCCAATCGCCACTTCGTAATCATTGCGGGTATCGATCACCAGTACTTCCGGGTCGGCAATGATGTCGTTCCAGTTTTCCGGCTCGACGTAAGTGCCCACAGTATCGTTAGGGTCGATATCAGGCACGCCGAGGGTGACGATCTCTTTTTTGAGTTTGACCTTGGTGCGATAGAACGGCGTTTCGTCACAATAAGACTCTTTGTGATCAATATCGGCCAAACGTGGGTCGGCGGTGAGCCAAGCCAGCAATCCATCAATGCCCTCGCGGCTGCCCGCCACCGTGCCGTTAATGCCCTCTTTAGCAAGCAGCAAAGTGCCCTTTACGTCGTTATCGAGCATGGTTTGGCGCAGCGGCTCGCGNNTCGTTCAGGGTGACAAATTTGTACAGCGCTGCGACCACAATGGGCGGCGTTTGAATGGGTACTGACATGTAAAGCTCCAGGTAGTCACCCTCGCAAAGGGCGGACCGGGTTAGAAGAGGCCAGGATTTTACTCGAAAGCTAACCAAAAGTTTAGCGCTGGCAATCACATTTAATACATCGATTTATTCGACAGGAACGTGCAGAAAGCTTCACCCCACGGGGCGTCAGCAAGGCTGTATATTGTCATTATTCAATCTCACGCAACCTGCGGAGCACACCATGATTATTCGTCGTTCAAACGAGCGCGGCTACGCCGACCACGGCTGGTTACGCTCACTCCATACCTTTTCATTTGCCAACTACGTTGACCGCAACCATATGGGGTTCCGCGCTCTGCGCGTGATCAATGAAGACCGCGTAGCGGGCGGCCATGGTTTTGGCGCCCATCCTCACCGGGATATGGAGATTATCTCCTATGTGCTTGAAGGTGAAATGGAGCACAAAGACAACATGGGCAATGGCGAGGTAATGCGCCCGGGCGATGTGCAGCGCATGTCGGCAGGCACCGGGGTGCTGCACAGCGAGTTCAATCACTCCAAGGAGAACGGGCTGCACTTCCTGCAGATCTGGATTGAACCCAAGCAGCTCGGCATTAAACCCAGCTATGAGCAAAAGGCTTTTCCTAGCGCTGAGCGTCAAGGGCAATGGCGTTTAGTGGCTTCTGAAGAAGGCCGCGACGGGTCTGTGAGCATCAACCAGGATGTGAACCTTTACGCGGGTTTGTTTAGCGCTGGCGAACAGGCCACAACGCCGCCTTCGCGCTACGCTTGGCTGCATGTGGTGAACGGCGAAATGGAGGTCAACGGTGAGACGTTGAGCGCAGGCGACGCCGCGGCGTTCCAACCGGATGAGGCGATTAACCTTACCGGCAAGGAAGCAGGCGAAGTGCTGTTGTTTGATCTTGCTTAAATACCGAACCCACTAAACTGCCCAAATCGAAACGGCGCCTCGCAAGAGGCGCCGTTTTTACAGCCAACTTATTTAACCAATTGCGTTAGCTATTTTGCGCCGAGTAGAGCGCACGAATTTTCAGCGTGTGATCCACTTGCTTCAATGCTTCTAGCGCCTGGGGGCCGTAGGCTTTATCTACATCAATGACCACATAACCGACTTTTTCATTGGTCTGCAGGTATTGACCGGAGATGTTGATATCGTTTTCAGACAGCACGCGGTTAATCTGCGACAGCACGCCCGGTACGTTATCGTGAATATGCAGCAAACGGTGCTTGTCCGGGTGAGCGGGCAGCGCCACCTCGGGGAAGTTGACCGAGGTCACGGTGGTGCCATTATCAGAGTAAGTAATCAGCTTTTCTGACACTTCGATACCGATATTCTCCTGAGCTTCCAGGGTAGAGCCACCGATATGCGGGGTCAGAATCACGTTTTCCAATCCGCGTAGCGGGCTCTCAAACTCTTCATCGTTGCCTTTCGGCTCTACCGGGAAGACGTCAATCGCCGCGCCGTTGAGATTGCCCGCTTTAAGCGCTTCAGCAAGCGGTTCGATTTCAACGACGCTACCGCGGGAGGCGTTGATAAAGATCGCGCCAGGCTTCATGGCAGCGATCTCTTTTGCGCCGATCATCCAGCGGGTAGAGGCAAGGTCAGGCACGTGCAGGCTAATGACATCGGAACGACCCAGCAGCTCTTCAAGGCTTGCTACCTGGTTTGCATTACCCATACCCAGCTTGGCGATGACATCATAGTAAATGACGTTAAAGCCCAGCGATTCGGCCAGCACCGAAAGTTGCGCACCAATGCTGCCGTAGCCAACGATACCCAGCGTTTTACCGCGCGCTTCGTGGGAGTTCTTCGCTGACTTCAGCCAGCCACCCTGGTGAGCGCGGGCGTTTTTCTCTGGAATACCACGCAGTAGCATAATCGCTTCTGCCAGCACCAGTTCTGCCACCGAACGGGTATTGGAGTACGGCGCGTTAAATACCGCGATACCGCGGGTAAGGGCAGCGGTTAAATCGACCTGATTGGTGCCGATACAGAAACAGCCAACGCCGACTAGCTTCTCTGCCGCCTCGAACACGCGCTCCGTTAACTGGGTGCGGGAACGAATACCAATGAAGTGAACATCGCGGATCTTTTCGATCAGCGCATCCTCATCAAGGGACGTCGGCAGGTGCTCAATATTCGCGTACCCTGACGTGTGAAAATTGTCCACCGCACTTTGGTGGACGCCCTCGAGTAGCAGGATCTTGATCTTGCTCTTTTCCAGGGACGTTTTGGCCATGGCTGAATCAACCTCTATGGTCGGCGGCATGCGCCGTGTATCGGTTCACGGGAGGCGCATATCGTAGCACAGCCCGCATCGTTCAGGCCGGGTGTGAATGATGAAAAGTCTGCGTGGTGACAATGAATGGATCGCAAGTCGCGCAACAAGCTGTATTGAAGAGGGCAGACGCCGCCCCCCAGCCTCGGTGTATACTGTGGGCTTATTTTAAAAATACCGGTTTACAGGCACCCCCCAATGAGTGACACGACATCACCCCCACAGGACTTTGCCGCGACGGTTGAGCAACTCGCAACCATCGTTGAACGTCTCGAGTCAGGCGAGCTCTCATTGGAAGATGCACTGACCGCGTTTGAACAGGGCGTGCGACTGACCCGCGATGCCCAGCAGCGCCTGGATAGCGCCGAACTCAAGGTGCGGGCGCTGAGTGAAGATAGCGAAGGGCATTTAAACGTAACGCCCTTTACTGGCCCCGACGACCCTAAGGATGCGGCCGAGGATGAGAGCAAGGAGACGCCCCCATGGTAGCCATGCAGCCTAGCCAGCTTGCCACCCTGCGTCAGACCAGCAATGCCCGCGTAGATGCTACCCTAGCGGCGCTGTTTGATAACCGCCCAGCGGTGGCGCCACGCCTTGAGGCGGCAATGCGCCATGGCCTGCTGGCCGGTGGCAAACGCCTGCGACCGCTACTGGTGTATATGGCTGGTCAGGCACTTGGTGCTAAAGACGATGCCCTGGACGCCCCCGCAGCGGCCATTGAGCTAATCCACGCCTACTCGTTGATCCATGATGATCTTCCGGCCATGGATGACGACGACCTACGTCGTGGTCAGCCCACGGTGCATAAAGCCTTTGATGAAGCGAGTGCGATTCTGGCCGGAGACGCCCTGCAGGCGCTGGCCTTCGAAGTGCTGGCCAGCAATGCGCACCCGCGGCTGGGCCATTTGGTGCACACCCTGGCCTCCGCCTCTGGCCGTGATGGCATGGTGGCGGGGCAGGCGCTGGATTTAGACGCCGTCGGCGATCACCCAGATGTCGATGCCCTGGCCCATATGCACGCCCATAAAACCGGCGCACTGATCGTCGCTGCAGTGCGTTTGGGCGGCCTGGTAGCCGTCGACGACGATGACCCGCGCTTAGACGCGCTTACTCGCTACGCCCGCGCCATTGGTCTAGCCTTTCAGATTCACGACGACATCCTGGATGTGACCGGCGACACCGTTACCCTAGGCAAAACGTCAGGCGCCGATGCCGCACGCGCCAAGCCCACCTACCCCAGCCTGCTGGGGTTAGCGGGTGCTCAACGCAAAGCGCACAGCCTGATTGACGAGGCCATTGCCGCGCTCGCCCCATTAGGCGAGCGTGCTGCACCGTTGGCCGACTTAGCCCACTACATGATCGAGCGCGACCACTAAAGATGCCCATGAAGCTGTTCGACGAAATCCCCCGCGAGCGCCCAACGACGCCGCTGCTCGACTCCTTTGACCACCCCGCTGCGCTGCGGGCCATGAATGCCTCCCAGCTCGCCCAACTGGCCGACGAGCTACGCGCCTACCTACTCTATAGCGTGGGTGTTTCCGGCGGTCACTTTGGCGCTGGGCTCGGCGTGGTTGAGCTGAGCGTTGCCCTGCACCATATCTACCAAACGCCCCATGACCGACTGGTGTGGGACGTAGGCCATCAGGCCTACCCACACAAGATTCTCACCGGCCGACGCGAGGCAATGCTGAGTATTCGCCAGCACGGCGGTTTGGCGGCATTTCCACGCCGCGCCGAGTCCGAGTACGACACCTTTGGCGTCGGCCACTCCAGCACGTCGATTTCGGCGGCATTGGGTATGGCACTGGCAGCGAAGGCACAGGGCGATAAGCGTCGTGTTTGCGCGATTATTGGCGACGGTGCACTGACCGCCGGCATGGCCTTTGAAGCCCTCGCCCACGCTGGCCACGTGGATGCCAATCTATTGGTAGTGCTCAACGACAACGAGATGTCGATCTCTGAAAACGTCGGTGGCATGGCGACCTACCTAGCCCGGGTGCTCTCCAGCAAGCCCTACCTAAAAATACGCGAAGAGAGCAAAAAAGTGCTTTCGCACCTGCCAGGCGCCCTGGAACTTGCCCGGCGCACCGAAGAGCATATGAAAGGCATGGTCAGCCCCGCCACGCTGTTTGAAGAGATGGGTTTTAACTACGTAGGCCCCATTGATGGCCATGACCTCGACGCGTTAACCCATACGATCGAAAACCTGCGCGACCTCGACGGTCCGCAGTTTCTGCATATCAAAACGGTGAAAGGCAAAGGTTTTCTGCCCGCCGAAGCGGATCAGATTGGCTACCACGCTATTACTAAGCTGGAAAAACCCGAAACGTTAGCCAACGCGACTACGGTCAAGAAACCGGAGGTTACCCCGCCACCAGCGAAGAAAAAATACTGCAATGTGTTCGGCGACTGGCTGTGCGATATGGCGGCAAGCGACAAGCGCCTAATGGGCATTACCCCCGCCATGCGCGAAGGCTCCGACCTGATTCGCTTCTCCAAAGAGTACCCTCAGCGCTATTTCGATGTGGCGATTGCCGAGCAGCATGCGGTAACGCTCGCGGCGGGTATGGCCTGCGAAGGCATGAAACCCGTGGTGGCGATTTACTCCACCTTTATGCAGCGCGGTTACGACCAGTTGATTCATGATGTTGCCGTGCAGAACCTGGATGTCACCTTTGCTATTGATCGCGCTGGCTTGGTAGGCGAAGACGGCCCCACACACCACGGCAGCATGGATCTCTCCTTTCTGCGCTGTGTGCCCGGCATGGTGATTCTGGCTCCGGCTGATGAAGCCGAGTGCCGCACCATGCTCAGTGCCGCCTATCACCACCCTGGCCCTGCTGCGGTGCGCTACCCCCGTGGCACCGGCCCAGGTGCGGACATTCCCACGCACCTTGAGCCACTCACCATTGGCAAAGCGGAAGTGCGCCGCCATGCCGACAACGATGGTGTGCGTATTGCGCTGCTCGCCTTTGGCAGCCTCAACAGCGCCGCAACTGAAGTCGCCGAACGACTCAACGCAACCCATATCAATATGCGCTCCATCAAACCGCTGGATCGCGATGCGGTGCTGCACGCAGCTGACGAGCACGAACTATTGGTGACCTTGGAAGAAAACGTGGTTGCCGGTGGCGCAGGTAGCGCCGTGAATGAGCTGCTCCACGCCGAAGGTGTTCAGGTGGAAGTGCTCAACCTAGGTCTACCGGACGCCTTTGTAGAACACGGCACTCCCGCGCAGCTGCTTGCCGACTGCCACCTGGATATCGAAGGCATTGAGCAGGCTATTCGCGCTCGACTGCCATAAGCCATTATTTTTTAAATTACTTTGAGACTAATATGCTATTTCTAATTATTATTTTCGCCTTGATTGGCCTTGCGTTTGGAGGCCCGGTGGGTCTGCTGATTGGCGGTGGCCTGGGCTGGTGGCTAGGCAAGCGCCTTACCCGTCGCCTGAATATCGCGCGGATGCGCATTCAGGAAGGCTTTTTGGAGTCGATCTTCTCGGTGATGGGCTGCCTATGCCAAGCCGACGGCAAAGTGACCGAAGGCGAGCTGGACATTGCCGAGAAACTGTTTGACCAGATGCACCTCCAGGGCGAACAGCGCGCCAAGGCCCGAGCCGCCTTTGAGCGTGGTCGCGCCGATGACTTCGATCTAAACGCCGAGTTGGCCGCCGTTAACCGCTTAACCCAGCGCCAGCCGGTACTGCGCCAGGTATTTATCCAGGTTCAGCTTTCTGCTATCGCCGCAGATGGCGTTCTTCACCCCGCCGAGCACGAGATGATTCTACGCGTCGCCCGGGGCGTAGGCTGCAGCGACGCCGAAGTTCAGCAGATCGAAGCGATGTTGCACGGCGCGGCCGCGAACTCTCAGGGCGCCAGCGAAGAGGCTCTCAAGGACGCTTACCGCGTATTGGGGGTTTCTGATGACGCCAGCGATGCTGAAATCAAAAAAGCCTACCGTCGTCTGATGAGCCAAAACCACCCGGACAAACTGGCCGGCAAAGGCTTGCCCGAGAGCATGCGTGATATCGCACAGGCACGCACCAGCGAAATCGGCAATGCCTACGAGCGGATCCGCGAGGCGAGGGGGAGCGCGTAGAGGTAGCTCTTATAGAGAGCGTTTAGATAATCGACAGCGTCGCTAACGCCCGCTAGATTGAAGAACCGATTATTATCGCCAGGAGTACGCCATGATCACGCTGTACAGTTTCCCCCAATCCCGCTCACTACGAGCAGCGTGGACGCTTGAAGAGTTAAGCCTAGAGTATCAGTGCCAGCATGTGGCACTGGATAAAGGCGAGGGGCAAACAGCCGAGCATTTGGCGCGCCATCCAGATGGCAAGGTGCCAGTTCTTGAAGATGGAGAAGTATCGCTATTTGAATCAGTGCCGATTTGCCGTTATCTAGCGGAACAGTATGGCGATGGCACCCTACTACCCAGTAACCCTGCCGCTCGCGCTCAGGTCGACCAGTGGCTCAGCTTTATTATCACGGAAATGGAGCAGCCATTGTGGAATCAGGCCAAGCATAAGTTTGCCCTGCCCACAGATAAGCGCGTTCCCGCTATTTTGCCGGTCTGCGCATGGGAGTTTCAGCGTGCGCTAAGCGCGCTAGAGCGCCGCTACAACGGGCAAGAAAACTTGGTGGGTAACACCTTTACCCTTGCGGATCTGTTTTTAACCCATACCTTATCGTGGGCAGTCAACATGAAGCACCGTTTACCCGAACCGCTAATGGCCTATCGCGAACGCCATATTCAGCGCGCCGCGATGGCTAGAGCAATCGAAAAACAGCAAGCAGCAGCAGAGAGTTAATCAACATCTAAACGCTTTCAAAACCGTTGCTGGCAGGTATGTGGCAACGGTTTTTTTAACGAGTCTGGCTTTGCTTAAAAGCCAAGGTCATCGAGCAAATCGTCTACTTGATCCTGACCTGCCACCACATCCGCCTTATTCTGGTTCACCTGCGGCCCGTTACGCAGCTTGGCATGTTCATCGCGGTCATCTGCCACCTTAACGCCGTCGGTGACGTTAGGAACATTATCCACTAACACCTGAACAAGCTGCTCTTCGATTAGCTTGATGACTTCCATCATTTTTTTAATCACCTGACCGGTGAGATCCTGGAAGTCTTGCGCCATCATGATTTCAAGCAGCTCTTTTTGAGTAGCACCGGTTGCGGTGGGAAGCTTACTGCTCAAAAAGTTCTGCGTATCCTCGACGAGCTTAGCGTCACCTTCTACTGCCGCGAGCTTAGCTGCCGCCGCCTGCCAGCGCTTATTAAGCGCAGCGCCTTCTTCTTCAAGACTGTCTTGCAGCGGTTGCGCGCGCTCAACGGCATTCAATGCCCGCTCTGCTGCCTGCTCCGTCATTGAGGCAACGTAGTTGAGCCGGTCATTAGCATCCGGTATTGCCTGCGCTGCCTGGCTAATCTGCTGATCTAGGCCCAGCTCTTTCATGCTGTCCCGCAGTAGGCGCGTTAAGTGACCTATGCGATGCACCATCTCATCAGTACTGTCTTTTTTGCCCAGTACCGACGGCATCGTCGTGTCGTGGGCGTTGTTAACAGTGCTCATGACAATCCTCTTGTTGGAAAAACTTATTAAATATCGTTTTGGGTGTGGCAATAGACATCACTATACGAACCCACTGTGTTTTTTCAGGATGCGCGGCGTTAAATACATCAAGGTCTGCATCTAAACCTGATACTACTTTCGGCTCAACATCCTAAAACTTAAGTTTAACGTTTAGTCTACAGTGGGAAATTGCGAGTTACAGGTATTTTTAACCCCTTAAAAACCATCTAATTTACATGCGGGTTCAAGCTGGCAATGATTCGAAGTCGAGCGAATAACCATTAGGCAGCCGAAATGTGCGGTAGAACGGCGCTATAAACGGCGAAGTAGTGACAGGTGCTGCCAGCCACTACAAACAGATGCCAAATCGCATGGTTGTAGGGGATCGCACGCACGGCGTAGAAGACCACCCCTAGCGTGTAGGTAATTCCTCCTGCGGCCAGCAGGGCAATGTCGGTCGTTGAAAGACTTGCCGCCATCTCTCCTGATGCCAGCACGATCATCCAGCCCATGAGTAGGTAAATCGCCACACGTAATATCGAAAAACGTTGAGGCCATAGCAGTATGCAGGCGATCCCCACCAACGCCAGCGACCACACGGCGGCAAACAAAACCCAGCCGGTAGTGCCACGCATATTGACGAGTAAAAAAGGCGTGTAAGTACCCGCGATGAGTAAATAAATCGCGCAGTGATCAAGTAACTGAAAGCGCTGCTTCCAGCGCCGATGAGGGATGCCATGGTAAAGGGTCGAGGCGGTATAAAGCAGAACTAGCGTGGTGCCGTACAGGCTCAGGCTGACAATTTTCCACGGGTCGACAGAGGCAGCGTAGCTCGCGGCCATCAGCAGCACGACCATTCCCACCAGGCTTAGCACGGCACCAATACCGTGAGTGATGCTGTGCAGGTACTCTTCAACGACGCTGAATTCGCCCTGCTCTTCGGGAGAGTTTTCACGCTGCTGCTTGTACTGCTCCTTACGGACGGCGTTCATCCTGGGGCGCTCCTGGCATGCTATCCCCCACTCATATCACCCCTTGCGCTCAATATCCACATCGCTGGCGTGGGTGAAGTCATCCAGAGCCATCATATGGCCAAGCTTGCCCGCTTTGGTTGAGAGATACTGCTCGTTATGAGGGTTGAGACCGGTGGTGATCGACAAACGTTCGACAACATTCACGCCATCGCGGGTGAGGGCATCTACCTTGCGCGGATTGTTGGTCATAAGCCTTAACGCTGTGATGCCCAAATGGTTAAGCATCGGCACGCACAGATCATAGCGGCGCATGTCGGCGCCAAAGCCGAGCTGCTCGTTGGCCTCGACCGTATCAGCACCTTGATCTTGCAGGTGGTAGGCACGAATTTTGTTTAACAGCCCAATTCCCCGCCCCTCTTGGCGCAGGTAAAACAGCACGCCGCGGCCCTCTTCAGCGATGCGTTTCAGCGCTTCCTGGAGCTGATAGCCACAGTCGCAGCGCATGGAGAAGAGTGCATCACCGGTCAAACACTCGGAGTGCACCCGCCCCAACACCGGCTCACCGCCGGTCACATCACCTAACGTTAAGGCGATATGATCCTTGCCGGTAGCCTCATCTTCGAAGCCATGCATAGTAAACGTTGCCCAGGGCGTGGGCAGCCGGGAAGCGGCAATGAAGCGAATGGTCACAGGTTACCTCGCTGATTGACCAAACCAGTTAACCACACCAGTGTTGGCAAAGTGGGCCAGTATTCTAACAGGAAGCGGCGCCCGCCTCACGCTGACAAGGCGACTAAATAATGGAGAAAAATTGGCCGGGTGCGACGATTTTTGCCATCGAGTACGCCGCCCTAACGCCTATCTTCAAGTACAATTGCCCTCATATGATCCCCAAAACGGTTTCAAGTACGCTCCCAAGTACGGTTTCCAATACAATGCGGGCAAATTTCCTAAGAGCAAGTGTCTATGACCACTACACCTTTGCAAAATGATCGCTTTCTTCGTGCACTAGCGCGCCAGTCCGTTGACCGCACCCCGGTGTGGATGATGCGTCAAGCGGGCCGCTATCTGCCGGAATACCGTGCCAGCCGGGCCGATGCGGGCAGTTTTATGGATCTGTGCCGCAACCATGACTTGGCCTGCGAAGTCACCCTGCAGCCCCTGGAGCGTTATCCGCTGGATGCGGCCATTCTGTTTTCAGATATTTTGACCATTCCAGATGCCATGGGCTTGGGGCTCTATTTTGAAACCGGCGAAGGCCCAAAATTCCGTAAAACCGTACGTACACAGGAAGAAGTCGCCGCGCTAAGCGTGCCCGACGCAGAGCGCGACCTTGATTACGTGATGCGTGCAGTTTCAACCATTCGCCGCGAGCTGAACGGTCGCATGCCGCTGATCGGCTTCTCCGGCAGCCCCTGGACACTGGCGACCTATATGGTGGAGGGCGGTTCCAGCAAGGACTTCCGTCATCTGAAAACCATGCTTTACGACACGCCAGATACCATGCACCAGTTGCTGGATACGCTGGCACATGCGGTGACTGACTATCTGAACGCCCAAATTCGCGCGGGTGCCCAAGCGGTGCAGATTTTTGATACCTGGGGCGGCGCACTCTCTACCCCTGCGTACCTTGAGTTCTCACTGCGCTACATGGAGCAGATCGTTTCGGGACTGATCCGCGAGCACGATGGTCGCCGCGTACCGGTGATTCTCTTCACCAAAAACGGCGGCCAGTGGCTTGAGCATATCGCCTGCGCCGGTGCCGATGCGCTGGGTATCGACTGGTCTACCGAGCTTTCCAATGCTCGCGCTCGAGTTGGTCACAAAGTGGCGCTACAGGGCAATCTTGATCCCAACGTTCTGTTTGCCCGCCCCTCGGCTATACGTGCTGAAGTAGCCCGCGTGCTGGAGAGCTACGGCCATGGCCCTGGCCACGTGTTTAACCTGGGCCACGGAATCAGCCAGTTTACCAACCCCGACAACGTCACTGCCTTTATGGAGGCGCTGCACGAATTAAGCCCGCAGTATCACCGCGATATTCCAACGCATACAAATGCACAGCACTCAGGAGCCAATTGATGAGCGATTTACGCGACGACCAATGGTTTACCGAAGTCTTTGATAGCCACGGCAGCGCTTTCTCACTGAAGATCTCTGAAAAACTGCTGGATGTGCAGAGCCAATACCAGCATCTAGAGGTCTACGCCACCGAGACCTACGGCAACCTGATGGTGCTGGACGGCTGCGTGATGCTGACTGATCGCGATAACTTCCTCTACCACGAGATGATCGCACACCCGGCGCTGTTTACTCACCAAGAGCCCAAGCGTGTGGTGATTATCGGCGGTGGTGACTGCGGCACCTTAAAAGAGGTTCTCCGCCACCCAGGTGTGGAAAAAGTTACCCAAATTGATATCGATGAAGAGGTCACCAAGGCCTCTAAGCGCTTTTTCCCGTCGTTGGTAGCGTCGAATAACGACCCCCGCGCCGAGCTGCTGTTCGCCGATGGCGTGAAGTGGGTGGACGATGCACCTGATGAGAGCATCGATGTGCTGATTATCGACTCCACCGACCCGGTTGGACCCGCTGAAGGGCTGTTTAAAACTGATTTTCTCAAGCGCTGCCACCGTATTTTGAAACGCGGCGGCGTAATGGTGCAACAGAGCGAATCACCGCTTTACCACAGTGGCTCAATCATCCGTGAGTTGCGCAGCGACATGTTAAAAGCCGGTTTTGACAGCGTTGCCACGCTGCCCTTCCCGCAGCCAGTATATCCCTCAGGCTGGTGGAGCGTAACATTGGCGGGTAAAGCCGCCGACGTGAATACGTTCCGCGAGCAGGCAGCCGCCAACCACGAATTGCCGCTTGAGTACTATAGCGTTGACGCCCATCGCGGTGCGCTCGCCCTTCCGCCGTTTATGCGCAAGGCATTCGCGGCCGAATAAACCACGCCTAATAACTGCCTTTGTGTTACCGCCCACCTCAGCTTGCCCTATAACGGTGCAATGCGAGGTGGGCGGTAACCTTTTTTGCACCTAGACGTTCGTCTCGAATTCGCTGAGTAGCGTTGAAAAGCGCTGAATTAACGCCTGTACCCTTGTTGGCATCTTCCTTGCTAGGTTTAGTTACATGCTACGGCATGCATAACTATTTCAATTACTGATTTCAATAACTTCGAGGGAAACTAAATGTTCAATAAAAAACACCTAGCGCTTCTGGCGTCCGCTGGCTCACTTAGCCTGGCGGGAATGGCGACTGCTCAAGCCGACACCTTGGAAGATACCATTGAGCGTGGCGCTGTTCAGTGTGGTGTGAGCGATGGCTTGCCGGGCTTCTCAGCACCGGATGACGACGGTAACTGGCAAGGCCTGGACGTTGATGTTTGCCGCGCAGTAGCGGCAGCGGTACTCGGCGACTCAGAAGCCGTCAACTATATTTCGCTCAACGCCGTAGAGCGCTTCACCGCTCTGCAGTCTGGTGAGGTCGATGTACTTTCACGTAACACCACCTGGACGACTACCCGCGATACCACTCTGGGCCTGAACTTCACCGGCGTAACATTCTATGATGGTCAGGGCTTCATGGTTTCACGCGATCTAGGTATTACCGGTGCCGATGAGCTAGACGGCGCTTCTATCTGTATTCAGTCGGGTACTACCACGGAATTGAACTTGGCCGACTACTTCCGTGCTAACGACATGGAATTCAACCCGATCGTTTTTGATACCTCTGAGCAAACCGTGGGTGGCTATCAGGCCGGCCGCTGTGACGTGCTAACCTCCGATACCTCTCAGCTAGCGGCGCTACGTATTCAGCTAGACGATCCTTCAGCCTCAATGATCCTGTCTGACGTTATCTCCAAAGAGCCACTAGGCCCTGTGGTTCGTCAGGGTGACGATCTTTGGTTCAACATTGTGAAATGGACACTGTTCGCCATGATTAACGCCGAAGAGTACGGCGTCACCAGTGAAAACGCTGAAGAAATGCTTAACTCTGAAGATCCCAACATCGCTCGCTTGCTAGGCCAAGACGGCAACTACGGTGAAGGCATGAATCTAGAAGCAGATTGGGCTTACAACATTATTAGCCAAGTGGGTAACTACGCTGAAAGCTTCGACCGCAACGTGGGCATGGACTCTCCGCTTGAAATTGAGCGCGGTGTTAACGCCCTATGGACAGACGGCGGCTTCCAGTACGCTCCCCCGATTCGCTAAGCGTCTCGCTTGACCCCGGCCCGCCACCCTCTTCACAGGTATCTGTTTAAAGGTCGTGGCGGGCCATTTGATTGACCTTCCGTGTAGCGGAGACGCCATCCATGTCTGTAAGACCCAACGTTCGCCCCGCCGGCCACAAGCCGCCGTTTTGGCGAGACCGCGCTAAGCGCGCACTTATTTTTCAGCTCATATTGGTCGCCGTTGTCGCGGCTTTCCTGATCTATATTATCGGCAATACCCAAGCCAACCTGAATGCTCGCGGCATTACCACTGGCTTTAGCTTCCTGGGCAACACAGCCGGCTTTGGTATTGGTCAAAGCTTAATCGAGTACTCCTCCCAAAGTACCTACGGCCGCACTTTTGTGATTGGCTTACTCAATACGCTGCTAGTCGGTGGATTGGGGGTGTTAGCTGCCTCAATTATTGGTTTTATCGTCGGTATCGCGCGGCTATCGCCCAACTGGTTGATCGCTCGGCTAGCCAATGCGTATATCGAAACGTTTCGTAATATCCCGCTGCTGCTGCAAATTTTCTTCTGGTACTTCGCGGTACTGCGGACGTTACCCAGCGCTAGAGAGAGCATGGCCTTTGGTGAAGCCATTTTTCTGAACGTGCGCGGGCTGTACCTGCCTCAGCCGCTGTTCGAGTCAGGATTTGGTCTTATCCCAGCCACCTTCGTGGTGGCCATTATTGCCAGCATCGCACTGGTCATGTGGAACAAGCGCCGCCACGAAGCCACCGGCAAGCGCCTGCCGGTTTTCTGGATGTCGCTGGTGATTATCTTTGGCCTACCGCTGCTGGTACTGGTCGCTACCGGTGTACCGGTTACCTGGGAGATGCCGGTACTGCGCGGCTTTAACTTCGGCGGTGGTATCACCATTATTCCTGAATTTTTGGCTCTGTGGCTGGCGCTTTCTATCTATACTGCCTCCTTCATTGCGGAGATTGTGCGCTCAGGCATCCAAGCCATCCCCCATGGCCAAACGGAAGCCGCCCAGGCATTGAGCTTGCCGCGCAAGCTAGTGCTGCGCCTAATCATCATTCCCCAGGCTATGCGCGTCATTATTCCGCCGCTCACCAGCCAATACCTCAACCTGATTAAAAACTCGTCACTGGCCACCGCCATCGGCTACCCCGACCTGGTATCGGTTTTTGCCGGCACCACGCTCAACCAGACCGGTCAGGCAATCGAAGTCATTGCCATGACCATGGCGGTTTATCTGATCATCAGCTTGCTGGTGTCCATGTTCATGAACTGGTTCAACGCTCGCGTTGCGCTGGTCGAACGCTAGGCCGGAGGCGACCCCATGATTCACAATAAAGAAACCATACCTCAGCGCCCGGCTCCTAAAGGCACCATTGGGCCGGTTGCTTGGCTACGCGGCAATCTGTTCAACGGCCCCATCAATAGCATTTTTACGCTGTTGGGCCTCTACGTGCTGTATCTACTCGTGGTGCCAACGATTCAGTGGGCATTCATTGATGCCGACTGGGTGGGCGATAGCCGTGAAGATTGCTCCCGGGTGGGCGCCTGCTGGGTATTCGTTAATGCACGCTTTTCCCAGTTCATGTACGGCCTCTACCCGAGTGAGGAGTATTGGCGCGCCAATATCGTGTTTGCCATGTTCGCTGGCATTATTGCCTGGATGGTCATTCCGCGCCTGCCGTTTAAGCGCTGGATGACACTATTTGCGCTGCTGATCTTCCCGGTGATCGCCTACGTGCTGCTACACGGCGGCTACTTTGATCTACCGCGTGTTTCCACCCACCGCTGGGGCGGTTTGATGCTGACGCTGCTACTGGCTAGCGTGGGGATGATTGGCGCACTGCCTATTGGCATCGTATTAGCCCTTGGGCGACGCTCGAACATGCCCATCGTCAAAACCTTCTGCGTGATTTTTATCGAGTTTTGGCGCGGTGTGCCGCTAATCACCATTCTGTTTATGGCCTCGGTGATGCTGCCGCTGTTCCTGCCGTCTGAACTTAACGTGGATCGCCTTATACGTGCGCTAATCGGCCTGACGCTGTTCCAAAGTGCCTATATGGCCGAGGTTATTCGCGGTGGTTTGCAGGCGATTCCTAAAGGGCAAGATGAGGCCGCCGCGGCACTAGGGATGACGTATTGGAAGCGCATGGGGCTAATCGTGATGCCCCAGGCACTGAAAATGATGATTCCTGGCATCGTCAATACGTTTATCTCACTGTTTAAAGACACCACCCTGGTCATGATCATCGGGCTGTTTGACCTGTTGGGCATTGTGCAAGCGGCGCTTTCCGACTCGCGCTGGCTGGGCTTCTCGGTAGAGGGTTATGTATTTGCCGCGTTCGTGTTCTGGATATTCTGTTTCAGCATGTCGCGCTACAGCCAGTACTTGGAGCGCAAGCTAAACACCGGCCATAAGCGCTAGTTCAAGTACAAGCTTAAGTACGAGTGCCGAATCTCTTTACGTTTTAAGTAGGATTTCAACATGACACAAGCAGCCACCAATACCTCTGACACCAGTACTTCTGACCTGATGGTCGAGATGCACAACGTTAACAAGTGGTACGGCGATTTTCACGTACTGCGGGATATCTACCTTGAGGTAAAACGCGGCGAACGTATCGTGGTTTGCGGCCCCTCAGGTTCGGGTAAATCAACGCTGATTCGCTGCATTAACCACCTTGAAGAGCACCAAAAAGGTGAAATTGTGGTGGGCGGTCTACCGCTGACCCAAGACGTTAAGCGCATTGAGCAGATTCGTCGCAGCGTCGGCATGGTGTTTCAGCACTTCAATCTGTTCCCGCATTTATCAGTGCTGGAAAACTGCTGTATTGCGCCAATGTGGGTACAAAAGAAGCCCCGCAAAGAGGCTGAAGCGCTAGCCATGGAGTACCTAGAACGGGTACGCATTGCCGAGCAGGCGACTAAGTACCCGGGGCAGCTCTCGGGCGGGCAACAGCAGCGTGTAGCGATTGCCCGCTCGCTGTGCATGCACCCCGACGTCATGCTGTTTGACGAGCCCACCTCCGCTTTAGACCCCGAGATGATCAAAGAGGTGCTGGACGTTATGGTGGAACTGGCGGAAGAAGGCATGACCATGATCTGCGTGACCCACGAAATGGGCTTCGCCAAAACCGTCGCCGACCGGGTGATCTTTATGGATCAGGGGCAAATCATTGAAGAGAACGCGCCTGAGCCGTTCTTCAATAATCCCCAGTCTGAACGTACCCAGCTGTTCTTAAGCCAGATTCTCGGGCACTAATACACAGACTCAGCGACAAAGCGGCTGTGGATAAGTTCGTCATCATGGGCCTCACTTGAGGCCCATGATGTTTTAAAAACATTCAAATAAGGATAAAAGCATGATTGAAAAGCTATTTATCGACCGCGCCCCGCAACCGATTGCGCCTTTTTCCCACGCCTGCCGCGTAGGTGATCTGGTCTTTATCACTGGCCAGATGCCGACGGTACCAGAGACTAATGAAATGCTTTTGGGCACCTTTACCGAACAGACCCATCGGGTGATGCAGAACCTGGCGATTGTGCTGGAAGAAGTCGGAAGTGCCTTCGAGTATGTGGTCCAGTCTCGGGTGTTCATTACCAATATGGGCCACTTCGACGAAGTGAATAAGGTCTACGCCAGTTACTTTCCCCAGCCTCTACCCACCCGCACCTGTATCGGGGTAACCGGCTTGGCTGGCGGCGCTGATGTGGAAGTCGATATGATTGCCTGGATTCCACCGTCGCATCAATAAATCTTATCAGTAGTCGTCATCACGGCTGCCAGTGAGCCACAACGCGATTTCGCCCAGCCTCTTTGGCAGCATAGAGCGCTTGGTCGGCCTGGGCAACGGCTACTGCCTGACTGTGGTCTAAATCACTGGTGAGCGCCAGAGGTGCAATTCCCACGCTGACGGTGAGTGTCACCATCATCGGCGTTTGCGAATCACCCGCCGTCAGGTAAAACGGTTGCTGGGCTACTGTTTGGCGAATACGCTCACCCAGTTGGACTACCTGTTGGTGCGATAAATCACCCGCCGTAACGGCAAACTCTTCACCGCCGAACCTTGCCAGACAATCCTCGGGCCGCAGGGCCTCATACACCCGCTTTGCCATCTCCACCAGCAGCGTATCCCCCGCAGGGTGACCGTAGCGATCATTGATATGTTTGAAGTAATCAATATCAATCATCAGCAAATAATAGGCTGCCGCTTCAGCTTGCCCATTGAGTTGTGCTAAGTGGTTAGCCAAGCCACGTCGGTTGCGTGTGCCGGTCAAGGCGTCAAACTCCGCCGCCGCCCAGGCCTGCTCTTCGCTTTTTTTACGTTGGCTAATATCGATGACTAGGCCACCAATACGCGCTAAATAGCCATCATCGGAGTAGTAGCTTTCCATCACCAGCTCATGCCAACGCCACTGCCCGGATGCGACCCTGAGCTGGACATCAATACGGCATTGGGTTTGCAGCCGCTGATGGCACTCGCGAATCAAACCAAACACCCGTAAGCGGTCAGTGGGCATGGTGTGGGCCAGTAAGCGACGCAACGGGAGCCTTGCATAATCGCCAGGATAACCCAGCGAAAGCAGCAACGCCGAAGAGCACCAGGTGGCGCCACTGCGAGTGTTGATCTCCCAGGTACCGCAGGCGGCGACCTGCTGCAGCAGATCAACCTGCCGCTGCCTGCGGGTAAGCTGCTGACGATAAATAGCCGAAGCGATTAGTTCAGCGCTGATCACTAGCGCCTGCAACCCCGCTCCCTCCCAGTCAACTTCGCGTTCACAGTCATCAAAGCCCAGAGTCCCCCACCACTGACCATCCACCATAATCGGAACGGTCACCATCGATAGAATCGACTGGCTTTCCAAATTGTCGCGCAGCGATCCCGGATCCACCTTCGAGGTAATACAGGTGTGCGAGTCACCACGCTCCCGACGATTAACCATTTCCTCATACTCGGGATCGTCGATCAGCGTGGTAAAAAAGCGAAAGCGTTTTTGCGTTCGCTCACGATAGTGTGATGAAGATGCCCACTCAAAAACAAAATCCTGCAAGACACCGTTTGGGTTGCGCTCTATGGTTTGAAATATCCACACCCGATTGACACCCGACGCTTCCCCTAGCGCCGCCAATAGCTGATCGACGCCTTCACTCCAAAAGTGCGCGTCGATTAGCGCACGGCTGCCCAAAGCAAGGGCATTCAGCAGGCTCGGCGCATCCGGCGATAAAGGAGCAGGCATAACAGGTTCTCTTTACTTTTCTTAGAGACTACCACACAGCTTTCAGTGGATTACACGCCATGCCCATAAAGAGTAATGCTAGCGGGTGCTAACGGGGTTTGCTCACGGTGGGACGTCAGCGGCTTCCCGGCCAGGGCAGTCAGCAGGATTTGCAGTGGATCACCGTGACTGACGAACAGAATGATTTCCCCGCTTACCTGTTGTTCCCAATCACCGATCACCGCCTGCATACGGCTCGCCACCCGGCTCAACGCTTCTACTCCTTGGTGCTGGTGTTCAGCATCCTCGGCATCGAACGCCCATATACTGGGATAGTGCTCGTCACTCAGTCCCTCTAGTTCGCCAAAATTTCGTTCCCGCAAGCGCGTATCCACGCTGGGTACTAACCCGAATCTGGCCGCCACATGAGCAGCGGTTTGAGTGGTACGCAAAAAGTCTGAATGCACCACGCGGGTCGGCACAGGCCACTGCCAGTCGGCAACAAGCTGGGCAAGTTGTTGCTCACCATGCTCGGAGAGGCCAAAGTGTTCCACCCCCCGCCCCGGCGAGCTGACAATTACCCTCTGTTGATTAGCCTGACTATGGCCGTGGCGCATGAATAAATAGCGGTTGCGCCAATGGTCGGAGAGCGGCTGTAAAGTATTTGACATAAGTTTGTCACAAACCCTAGATTGAAGGTGTCTGCTTTCGAAAATAACCATCCTTGACGCGGAATGTCCACTTACGAAACAGTTCCCGCTTTCAATAGTGGCAAAACGCAGCCAAGGAAATACAGCCTGACCCATAGCAAGAACACAACAATAACGCACAAACGAGGCTCACCATGACAACTTCGCTCTTCCGCCAGCGCCCGCTTGCGATGCTTATCGCTGCATCTCTACTACCGCTCACCCTGCTCTCTACCCATGCCTTCGCAGAGTGCGAACGTGGCGACCTGGATACCATCTATTGTGATGACGATGGCGATATGGTCGCGGATCGCCCTGCCGATGAGTCGCAGTGGGTTAATCCGGACACGCTGATTTTTGCTTATACGCCCGTCGAAGACCCGGCTATCTATTCGGATATCTGGCAGCCGTTTATCGATCACTTGGCCGAGGTTACCGAACGGGATGTGCGTTTCTTCGCTGTACAGTCAAACGCTGCCCAAGTTGAAGCCATGCGCAGCGGTCGGCTGCATATCGCTGGTTTCTCCACAGGCCCTACGCCGTTTGCGGTGAATTTGGCCGGTGCCGTGCCGTTTGCCTTGATGGGTTCTGATGACGGCCAATTCGGTTACACCCTGCAGTTATTTACTCATGTCGACTCTGATATCCATGAGGTCGAGGATCTCAAAGGCAAACGCGTTGCCCATACCTCCCCCACCTCAAACTCGGGCAATTTAGCCCCTCGTGCACTGCTGCCGGAACTCGGTATTACCCCCGATGAAGATTACGAAGTGGTCTACTCGGGTAGCCACGACCAATCCATGCTGGGCGTGGTGGCCAAGGATTACGATGCGGCCCCCGTGGCCTCAGAAGTCGTCGAGCGGATGGCAGCACGCGGTCTTTATGATGAAGAGGACGTGCGTCTGATCTACGAATCCGACCGTTTCCCGACTACCTCCTATAACTACGCGCACAACTTGCATCCCGACCTGGTCGAGAAAATAGAGGAAGCCTTTTTTAGCTTTGATTTTGTCGGCACCGAACTTGGTGAAGAGTTTGAGGGCGTCGAGAAATTCATACCCATCAACTACCAAGACAACTGGCAGGTCATTCGCACCATCCAAGCGGCCAATAACGTGAGCTATACGCCAGAAAACTTGGAAGAGTAAACGTAGCGCACCGCCACCGGCGGTGCGGTTATTGTCTCGACGATGGAAGCTGACACATGCTGGAAATTACCAATCTGGTCAAACGTTATGGCCACGATGAAGCCGTGCTGAAAGGGCTTGACCTCAAGGTAGAGGGAAACAGCGTTGTTTCTATCGTAGGCGCCTCGGGTGCAGGGAAAAGCACCATGCTGAGATGCATCAATCGCCTAGTCGAGCCAACCTCAGGTTCGATCAAACTCAACGGCAATGAGCTGGTGAACCTGAAAGGTGCCGAGCTGCGCCGTGCTCGCCGCAAGATCGGCATGGTGTTCCAGGGTTTTAACCTACTGGATCGCTTGACCGTGATGGAGAACGTGTTGGCCGGGCGGTTGGGTTACGTCAATCTCTATCAAGCGATCTCGCGACGCTACCCACAAGCAGATATTGAGCGTGCGTTTGTATTGATGGAGCGGGTGGGAATCGCTCACTACGCCAACAAGCGCGCTGATGAGCTATCCGGTGGCGAGCGCCAGCGGGTAGGCGTCGTGCGAGCCCTGATGCAGGAACCTGAAGTGCTGTTGGCGGACGAACCGACTGCCTCGCTCGACCCACGCACCTCCGAGCAAATCATGATACTGCTGCAAAGCCTGGCCAGCGAGCTGTCGCTGCCGGTGCTGATCAATATCCACAATGTCGCACAGGCCAAAACCTATACCGAGCGCATCGTGGGCCTGCGCCACGGCAAGATGATATTTGATGGCTTACCCGCCGACTTCAATAAAGACGCGTTAGACGCCATTTACGGCGGCATTGAAGCGCCGGACGACGCGATCACCGATACGCCAGCGGAGGAGCACACTCATGACTCCGCGTGACGCCCATTCCACCGCGCCCCACACCTGGAAAAAGCCGCCGTTTATTGCTAACCCCGTGCTGCGCTATGGGCTGATCATCGTCACGGTCATCTACTTGGTCTGGGCCTTCGGCTCGCTGCCATTCAACTGGGCGCGTATCTCTGAAGGGCTGCCCCGCGCAGCGCGTATTTTTAGCGGCGGCTTCCCCCCCAACTTAGAGCGCTACGAGCTACTGATTACCGGTTTTAAAGAGAGCTTCCAAATCGCCATTTTGGCGACTTTGATGGGGGTTTTGCTCTCTATTCCGTTTGCCGTGATGGCAGCGCGCAATATCGCTCCAATGCCTATCTATGTGATTGGCCGGTCGGTGATTATCGTATCGCGCAGCTTTCATCCGGTAATCGTTGCCATCCTGTTTGTCGCCGCCGTTGGATTTGGCCCACTCGCAGGTATTCTAACCCTGACGCTCTACTCCATCGGCTTTGTGGGCAAGTTACTCGCCGAAGAGATCGAAGAGATTGATTGGGGCCAAGTAGAGGCGATGAAAGCCGCCGGCGCTGGCTATGTGGCCATTCTGTTTTATGCGGTCTTTCCGCAAATTCTGCCACGCCAGGTAGGGCTATCCATGTACCAATTGGATAGTAACTTGCGCGCATCAGCGGTGGTAGGAATCGTTGGGGCAGGCGGCATTGGCGGCACCTTGATGAATGCCTTTGGGCGTTACGACTACGATTTCGCCTTTGCGATTCTGCTCATTATCATCGCGGTCATTTTGCTCAGTGAAGGTGTCAGCGGCTGGGTAAGGAAAAAAATATGGTAGATCACGCACAGCAGCTTGCCGATCGTATTTGGCAACGCTATGACCGCAAACAGCGCCTTATTCGTTACGCCGTTCTGCTAGCTACCTTGATGTTAGTGGTTTGGGCGGTGCGCGATATTGATATTTTCTGGCCGTGGGTGTGGGATGCGCCAAACCAAATCTCCGGGCTTGCCGCACGCATGTGGCCACCCAGTGCGGCGGGGCTCAATGGCATTATCGGAGCACTGATCGAGACCGTGCATATCGCTACGCTGGCTACCTTTCTGACGATTTTCCTGGCGCTTCCGGTGGCATACATCGCCGCCCAGAACACTACTCCCAACCGCGCCTGCTTGTGGCTTGGTCGCTTCATTCTGGTCTCAAGCCGTTCGGTGAACACCATTATCTGGGCGCTGCTGTTCGTGGCCATTTTTGGCCCTGGAGTATTAGCGGGCATACTCGCCATCATGTTTCGCTCGATTGGCTTTATCGGCAAGCTGATGGGCGAAGCGATAGAGGAGATTGACCGGCGCCCCGTAGAGGCCATGGAAGCCGCCGGGGCCTCCAAGGCCAAAGTGGTGGCCTATGCAATCGTGCCCCAGGTCATGCCCGCGTTTTTTGCCATCGTCATACTCCGCTGGGATATCAATATCCGCGAATCGACGGTACTTGGGCTGGTGGGCGCCGGGGGTATCGGGGTTATTCTGCAAGGCGCAATTGACACCTTTGCCTGGCCTACCGTGGCGACCATTTTGATTGCCATTATTGTGCTGGTGCTGATTGGTGAAGCCGTCACCAGCTTGCTGCGTAGCAAGGCGCTGTAACCACGTTGCTTAAGCTGAGGCAAGCGTTTGACCTAACGCCAAACGATTGCCATGGTTAGATGACCATCAACGACATGGAGTATGCACAGCGATGACAACCTATATCGTGGTAGCCGACGCCGCTCGCGCACGTATTTTTACCCGAGATGCCTTAACGTTGGCAGAGCAAGAAAGCATGGTTCACGCTGAAGGACGTCTACACGAAGGTGACTTGGTCACCGACGGTCGAGGCGATGTGCATGAGTCGATGTCCACTACCTCTCGCTCGGCTGGCGAAGAGGGAACGGCTACTAAGCACGAAAACGAGCTGTTTGCGAAAGAGGTCGCTCAACGACTTTACAGCGCTCGAGTAGGCAACAGTATGGAGAAGCTCATTATGGTGGCGCCGCCTAAATTTTTGGGACTTTTACGCGATAAACTCGATGCCCCTACCCAAAAGCTGGTGATTCATTCCCTATCAAAAGATCTAAGTAAAGCGTCACTGGCCGATATCCAACAAGCAGTTAGTGATTTACGCTAGTAATATCCGAAACTTAACTATTATTCAACACTAAAGAAAGGGTCGTTCTCGCCGATAGCTTAGAAGACATTACAAGCGGTACCTCCCCCCCCCGAGTACTGACATGCACTTCTACGTCGAGAGCGACCATGCTATCTACCCTCCGAGCACGCATCCTATTGGCTGCATTAGTGGCGATTACCCTCGCTCTAGTGGTTAACGGCATTGCCAGTTACACCACCGTAAAACACCATAATAGCCAGCAAATAACGCGCAATCTTAGCGCCGTGGTTAACGGCAATACGCAAGCTATTAACGAGTGGTTTAGCGCACGCTATACCATGCTTTCCAGCATGGATGATGCAGTCAATAGCGATGACCCGCTTGCCGCACTGCGCCAACTGGCTGGCTCAGGCAGCTTTATGACGGCCTACATTGCTTACCCTTCCACACCAGACGCTATTTTTTCCGATGGTTGGCAACCGCCCAGCGATTACGACCCTCGCCAGCGGCCCTGGTTTCAAGGCGCAGCCGAAGCGCAAGAGACCATTATTACGGCGCCTTACACGGATGCCCAAACGGGTGGGTTAATCGTTACCTTTGCACGCCCTTTCTATCGTAATGGACAGCTGGCCGCAGTCATTGGTGCGGATATTACCATCGAGGATGTGATCGAGATTGTGACTGGCATTGCTCCGACGCCGTCCAGTTTCGGCTTTTTAACCACTGAAGACGGCACCCTGATCGCGCATCCTGACGCTGACATGACGCTCGAACCTTCCACACGTTTGAGCGATGAACTGACCAACACCCGGCTTAGCGAAATCGCCCAAGCCGATGAACCCCAATCACTTTCACTGCAAAACAGCGATACGTTGCTAATGGGCAATAACGTGGGCGGTAGCAGTGGCTGGCAGTTGATTGTTGCACTAGACGAACACGAGGCGACGGCAGGTCTGCGTGGCATCGCCACTAGNNNNGCGATAGTCACGCTGCTGATTGTGGCCGCAATCACGGCGGTAGTCTTTGGCTTACTGCTTTCACTGCTGCTGCGCCGCTTGTTGGTTGCACGTAACGCGATGGATGACATCGCCTCAGGAGAGGGTGACCTAACACAGCGTTTGCCTGAAGAGGGCAATGACGAGATCACACAAATTGCCAAGGCTTTCAACCGTTTCGTAGGCAAAATGGAAGCCGTATTAATCGATGTGCGCACCAGCAGTGAATCGGTTCACCACGCGGCCAATGAGATCGCCATGGGAGGCCAGGACTTATCCCGTCGCACCGATAATGCTGCCGCTAGCCTGCAGCAGACCTCTGCATCGATCGAGGAAATCACCAGTACGGTTCAACACACGGCGGCATCCGCAAAAGAAGCCAACAAGCTCTCCCAAACCGCCTCAAAGGTAGCCAACGAAGGGGGGAAGGTTGTAGCAAATGTGGTGACCACCATGGAAGACATTACCCACGCTTCGAATAAGATCGGTGAGATTGTCACCTTGATGAACAGCATTTCATTCCAGACCAACCTGCTGGCGCTTAACGCCTCAGTGGAAGCCGCTCGGGCTGGCGAGCATGGCCGCGGTTTTGCCGTGGTGGCCGATGAAGTACGCAAGCTGGCTGGGCGTAGCAGTGATGCCGCCAACGATATTCAAAAGCTGATTGAGGACTCTCAAACTAAGGTTAACAATGGCACCACTTTAGTGCGTAATGCGGGATCTACCATGCAAGACATCGTCGCGCATATTACCCGCGTTACCGATGTTTTGGAGGAGATCAATGCGGCCACCAGCGAGCAAAGCGATGGCATCAATCAGGTCAACATTGCCGTCGCAGAACTGGATCGCATGACTCAGGAAAACGCGGCCATGGTGGAAGAGTCCACGACTGCCGCCGAGCAGCTAAAAGAACAGGCCGATCATCTGGCAGGCACTATCAGCAGTTTTAAGCTTTCCCAGCGCCCATCTGCGCCCCTAACATCAAACTCACCCAAGGCGTTGACATCATTTTGAGAGATTAAGGAATCGGCGGCAGCGCAATATCGTCGCTGCGCTTGGCCCCGGCGGTCATTTCACGGCATAGGCGCAGGAACTCGCGCACACCGGTGGTGAGGTATTTGTGCCGGTGCCAAATAAACGTAAACTGACGCTTTAAGTCCAACTCCGGCGTAGGCAGCGGCACCAAGCTGCCGCGCCGGAAGGCATCACGCAGCGCCAGGCGCGAGACACAGCCAATCCCCAGTCCTGACTCCACGGCACGCTTAATACCTTCCGTATGCTCTAGCTCTAGCAGAGTGTTAAACCGGCTGCGGCGGTGACGGGCGGCGTGCTCCAGAGTCATGCGGGTGCCAGAGCCCTCTTCGCGCATAATCCAGTCCTCACGCAGCAGCTGTTCAAGTTCAAGGTGCTCGCGGCCTGCCAGTGGGTGTCGCGGCGAGCAAAACACGCACAGCTCATCTTCCACCCAGGGTTGGCTGATGATCATGTCATCGTCGCACTGCCCCTCGATCAAGCCTAAATCCAGCGAGTGCTGGCGCACGCCTTCGATAATATGGCGCGTATTGCGCACCGCCAAGCGCACCCGGCTACCAGGGTGGCGCTGCATAAAATCGCTAATCAGCAGCGTGGCCAGGTAGTTGCCAATGGTCAGCGTAGCCCCTACATCTAGCGACCCAACCCCTTTCTGACCACGTAGAAGCTCTTCAATCTCTTCGCCGCGATCCAGCAGCGCCACCGCTTTGGGCAACAGCTGAAAACCCAGTGCGTTGAGTTTTAAGCGTTTTCCGATCCGATCCAGCAGTTGGCAATCGAACTGCCGCTCAAGCTCCGCCAGCGCCGTGCTGGTTGCCGACTGAGACATGGCCAGCGCCCGCGCCGCATGGGAGACGCTCTCATGCTGAGCAACCGCCACAAAGACTTCCAACTGCCGCAGGGTGTAGTGCATAGAGTCTGACCTTTATTTGATCTATATCTATTTTTCAGATAACCGTTATCAATATAATTCGCTTAACAGATATACCACCCTTTGCTTAGACTTGCTGGCAACATATTTAATCATTTTTATTCTTTTTAAGAATATAACCGATGCGGACTAGCGCCAGCATCGACTAATGGAGAAAACGGCATGAGTAAGTTTGCTCTGGAAGAAGTGCTTAGCGTCCATCACTGGAACGATACCCTGTTCAGCTTCCGCACCACCCGCGAGCGCAGCCTGCGCTTCAAAACCGGTCAGTTTGTGATGATTGGTTTGGAAGTGAATGGCAAGCCGCTGATGCGCGCTTACTCCATTGCCAGCCCCAACTACGAAGACCACCTTGAGTTCTTCAGCATTAAAGTACCCGACGGCCCACTCACTTCACGCCTTCAGCACCTGAAAGTAGGCGATCAGATTATGGTCAGCCGCAAGCCCACCGGCACGCTGGTGTGCGATGACCTACTGCCGGGCCGCAACCTCTACATGCTCTCCACCGGCACCGGCTTGGCGCCGTTTATGAGCCTGATCCAGGATCCTGAAGTGTACGAGCGCTTTGAGAAGGTAGTGCTGGTTCACGGTGTGCGGGAAGTTTCTGAATTGGCCTACGCCGACTTTATCACCAAAGAGCTGCCAGCCCATGAATACCTGGGCGAAGACATCGCTGAAAAGCTGGTCTACTACCCCACCGTTACTCGGGAAGAGTTCCACACCATGGGACGCCTGACCGACCATATCCGTTCGGGCAAGCTGTTTGAAGATACCGGCCTGCCGCCCATCGACCCGCGCCAGGATCGCGCGATGATTTGCGGCAGCCCCGCCATGCTGGACGATACCAGCGCACTGCTAGACGAGCTGGGCCTGAATATTTCGCCGCGCATGGGCGAGCCAGGCGACTACGTCATTGAGCGTGCGTTTGTCGAGAAGTGAGTGGTGAGTGGTGAGTGGT
>LGOV01004520.1_pt1 | contig 36762 bp, 47 predicted proteins | sample 469881 | NCBI WGS metagenome assembly LGOV01 (sample SAMN03857199, study PRJNA290197) | marine sediment metagenome | biome: marine cold seep biome; feature: cold seep; material: marine sediment; isolation source: sample #5579, elevator 3A push core 41 containing 12 cm of sediment... ...
TATAATTGATGAAGCATTTGTACTGACTTCTGACGCTAGTAACGTAGTTCTTTCTATTTCTGCAACTAACTCGGTAGATAAGTCATTCAACTCTTCTAAATAAATAACTCCATCTGACCGTCTGGTTCCGGCCTCATCGTCTATCGCTATAACAGACTCAAGTAAGCTCTCAGCTACACGAGCATTGTCTAAAGGTCTTACTGTTTTATTTAAAAGCTCAATAGAGCTTCTTAACTCACCACTCAAGCTAGAACTATTTACAGAATCATCTAGCAGTTCCAACAATACTTCTGGGTCAGCACTAGGAGTGCCTTGCACACCACCCATGTTGTCGATTGGATAGAATCTTCCGCTGATATTACCTGCGTTAAGTGGTCGTACCCAGTAATACCAAAAAACTCCTACCTCTAAATTTTGGTGAGTGTACTGAGTACTCTTCCCTGTAGTAGATATTAGTGATGCTTGAGCTAAGTCGTTAACATCCTTAGATGCCCAAACTTCTACCTGAACAATTGAAGAATCCTCTGGTAATCCCCAAGATAAGTCTATATGCCAATACCCAGATACCGTCTGTAACTCTGTAATATCTGCAGGCACAAATGAGTCTTTTTCTATAATAATACCAGTTACTGCTCCAGTAATTACTTCCTCAAGTGCTTGGCGTGTCCCGTCCTTGAACACTGAAGTAATAATTACTTCATAGGTTTCATCTAGGTCTAACGCATCAATCTCCACTGACCCTGTAATGTTAATAGGTAGGGCTATCCATGTTTCATCGCCTTCTCCCTCTTCTCGGTAAGAAACCACAGCACCATCCCAGTTAGTATCGATCGGTACTGTATAGAATACCTCAATTTTTGCTCTAACTGTCCCCATAGCATCTATGTACGATACAGCATTAACGTAGAACTCAGATACTCCTGTATGAGTGGGAGCTTCTAAGGTAGAGTGGTTAACTTGCACAAGAAAACCGTCACCGTTTATATCGTCAGCTTTTGCGTATAAGTCTTCGTGGTACGAAACACAAGTCAATTCAACAGAGGCGTCGTCAGATTCTGGTGCTATATTTACTATCTTAAAAGGAGCAACTACGTTAGTGGTAACTCCTATAGCGTAAGTGTCGTCTACAATTACAGGTAAATACTCACCGTTTAACGCTTTAATATCCCAAGCTTCAAGCTCTCCTAGCGCGTTTTCTTCGTAAGTCAACTCGATAGGTATAGATTCTACTAACCCATTAACTTTTATATTTAGATAAAAATCTGTAGCGTCAGGGTGGTACGTTATTGGGTGCGACAAAGTTGCATATAACCCATCTACTGTAGCTATTCTACCCCCCTCTCCCCATTGGGCGGTATCGTTTTGTATACCGATAACGTCACCAACTTGACTACAAAGACTATCTGTGCCCGTTTTAAAACTAATTGAATGCGATGTTTGGGCTACTAACAATAAGTACCTAGCTAATCTTAACGCTTGCGTGTAGCTAGTAACTGTCTTCAGAGTTAAAGTCTGCTTACGTTCTTCGATAGTAGAATCTAATTGTAATTCTCTAGATTCTAGTCGAAATACCTCTAATTGATACCTATTATCTTTATTACTGTACTGCACTTCTACTACGTTGTATTTTTTGTCCGTAGGAAAAGAAGCTTGTGAAAATGTATCTTTAATTATACTACTATTTGTAAATATTTGCGTCATAGGTAGAGGTCTATCTATCCCTACCTGTAATAACCCTTCGCTATAAAAGATATGTGCTCGCATACAGGTCAAGATCTCGGATATGAGATCTTGAGCGTTAGTAGAATCTGCGATGTGCATATCTAAGCTAAATCTAGGCTCCTCTTGCCCTAAATCTGTCAGTACCTTATCGTCGCAGTAGTCTGATAACATAACTAACTGAGCTACAAGTAACTCATTTTGGTCTGCATCTAGCTGTAGATACTCACCTAGCCCCGACATCCTATCAGTAAACAAATCATAAAGACACCAGATAGGGTTATTAGTCCACTGCTTAATGCTAGATAAGCTACCATCCCAAGCAGAATCCCAACTGCGGTCAGATCCGTTGTATCCTGTAGGTACATATACTTTCCTACCTAATACTTCTGACGTTATTACAGGTAAGTTTCCGTGTAACTGATCATTAGCTTTTATCCTTACCCCAAGTAATGCAGTATTAGGGTACGTTAGCTTGTCTTGGGCAGTATCTACTGTTACATGCTTTACGTATAACTTATTAGTTCCATCCGCGTTTACAGCTGATGTGCGCTCGAACCTTAACTCCCAATCCCCAACAGTAGGGAACTCGTATATGTAGTCTTTCCAAATATCTGTTTTAGTACCCGCAGTGAATCTGCCACTATATAAACTGTTCCATGTGGTGCTACCAAATTCTCTGTATTGAATTAGATATGTAGCATCTGTGGCTCTAGTCTTACCTTCATCATTAGTCCTGAAGAAGCTATTAGCTCCTATAGATACTGTAATTGTGTCTGACTGTACTGGTATCGCCCAAGTAGAGCCTATATTTACTATCTCAGTACCTAGTGGGTACGAGTTAGCAGTTCTGTGGAACCATGACATTTCTGTTTGGTCTGCGGTTCCGTAGCGTTTATCAGTAGTCAAAGATACGAATGTGTCTTCTGGGCGCTCGTTAACAACTACATCATTAATAGCCTCTATCTCACCCTCACACAGCCCTAATTGACCGTATAGATAAGTAGAACTGCCTAGCTCTTTTACGTATACGTTTAACCAATGCCCACCAACTCTGTAAGTACCATAAACAATACCTAAAGGTGTACCTTCTTGTGTGGTGTTTTTGATACCGCTAAATGTGTAGTTCTGCGGTTCATACTTCTCTTGTGTAGGTAAATCTGGAGCTAATAATGCGCCAACGATCATACCTACACCTGCTATAATTAAAGACGCACTGCCGCCGCTAGTATACCCTAAAAGCAACACCCCTACGATTATTAACACTATACCTACTATTATTTGTGCTGTTTTACCTGATCCGCTAGGGATAATATACTCGTTTAGCTCTAGTACAGATAGTTCTGTTACAGGTAGCTTTAGGTGCTCCTTAGACCACACCGCTTCACCGTCGAGAGACATAGCGGCTTTAAAACCTTCGCTAGCCTTGCCCTCCATAAGGAATACGTATAACTGTGGGTATCGTTGTAAAAGATCTTTAACTACCTCACCAAGCGTAGTTCCTATTCCTTGTATCTCCGATAACCCGTTAGTATATTTTTTATATTTATTAGTTACTTTTATGATCATATAAACCGCCTAGCCTCCATACGCTATGCACTCGTCTTGCCCATGCACCTGAGAACACACTAGATAGCCCAGTACCATGGGCACCTGTATGTAAAAAATTACCTCCGCCTATATATATACCTAAATGGCTTGGTGTATTTCGCCACTTAAATACTAATACGTCTCCGTAGTTAAGAACTTTAATTGGAACATCTACGAAGCCTAAATTTTTTAAATTGTCTAGTATTAGCGTGGGAGTATCCAAGTACCAATCTTCTGCATATACTTGGTTATTTTCTACGTTAATACCGAACTCGTCCTTATAAAATAACAAAGGTAAATTTAAACAATCCCCTGCATCAAGCCCTCTGCCTAAATGCTTGTACTCTATGCCTAAATACTTTTCTATAGCCATATACGCCTACTACTATTCACCCCAGGAAACCCGCCGAAATGCTCTTGGTTGCCAAGCGTTACACAGTTATCCCACGTTTTTCGGCACTCAGTAGCTAACCCGTCGTACTGACAAGAGTTTGGGTCTTTAAATCTAAAATAGCAACTACCTTTTAAGAACCTTCTGCGAGGTAATTTAACGTCTACGCGAATAGAAGGTTTTAGTGCGAACTGAACTGAAGTTTCGTTTGCAGCGTAAGCATCTATTGTATGCGATTCACGTAAGTACGAGTCACTATCTGCTGTAGGGTTATTTGTTACTACAACAGCTCCAGAAGCGTCAGGAGTATATATAAAGTCTAGTATATTTTCAAATACTTTCTTAACCTCCACCCTGTTACCTACAAACCATTTAGGATCTCGCTCAACGTAATACATAATAGCCCTGTCTGCGTTAGCTACAGTTATAGTAGCCATCTCTGTAGTACCAGATACACCGACAGTTGGTGGGTCATACTTTACAGGGAACGCATAGTACAACGTACCGCCGTACGTAACACTATAGTTGCTATCTACTATATTCATTACTTGTTTAACTTTTACTTCAGTTTGACTAACCGTAGGAGCTTTATCTAGTGTTACTGTTGTAGTGTGCTTAGCTAATACTTTAAATATCCCTGGTTGACCAACTAATCGGATACACTCATCTACTATGTAGTCAGACATATTTGTTACGTCGTATAAAGTGGTAAGCCCTTGCACTGACGTAGCAGTACCCCAAGTATCTATGTCTACAGAAATTAAATTCAGTAACCTAGATTGCTCTAATTTTTCGGACTCTTCGCTGAATAACGTATTAGTATAACTTTTAGGCATGTTTCAACTCCCTTACCCCATCAAAAGAAACTATAACCATATCATACTCGCTTTTAAGAAAATATTCTATATCCAAAGTAGAAGGCTCAGAGTTACAGTGCGGGTGACTGTGCCAAGTAGCTACTACTTTAATGTTTAATCTTTTAAGTTCTCTAAGTTCGCTGTAGTAACTGAGCGTGTCAAATACGTAGTTATTAGCTTTATGTTTAGCTACATTAGCTATCTCGATTACGTCACCGTTATCAGTAATTAACCCACATATTTCATAGAAAGGGTTAACCCTAAGTAACTCCGTTAGTTTGTCTGCTACGTATTTTGTCACGACGTTACCTGATTTAACTTGAATTGTACCTCATAAATAGCTCCGTTGCTACTATGGTACTTGTATCGCTTCACAAACTCACCGTCAAACCTAACGCTTATCTGTTCTCCGTTTTCATTAGGGTCTGGGTGGCTCCAATAGAAAGAGTACGCGCTACCATAACAAGCCATGAAGAACTCCTCTAATATACTAGCTTGGGTTGCGAATAAACCGTTGTAGCGTACATCGTATACAGCTAAAGGAATACCTTTAGGGCGACGTTGTTCGTGACCGCTACTAAATACAGAGTTAACTATGTTAGGTCTTCTGCTCATTGTTATAGGTAACGACGGATTTGGGAACCTAGTAGTGCCTTTGTTAGGGTCTTCATATACCGTCGGGTATGTTAGTTTTGCCATTATATTATCTCCAAATAAAAATAGTAGAGAAGCTAAATTACCCCTCTACTATTTTATGTTCTAACTACCGCCTGTTATTATTACCTAGACATCTTTTCGCGTAACGTCCTGGTAGCAGGGCCGTTCTTAGCAGCATCCATTTGAATTACGTTTATAATCTCAGTGTCTGATGTTCTTGGGATCGAGTTAGGATCTACTACGTTTATAATATTAAGTACAAAATCTGCATCAGCTTTGTCAGAGTCTCCGCTTTGATCTCCTGCACCACCAGACGAACCACCTTCCGCGAACCTCATCTGATTTAGTTTAGTCATCTTCTTTAGTCCGTAGTAGTCAACTGCTGCTCTTTTCATTACGAACTCACCAGGCATTATCATAGCGTTAATAGAGTCAACGCCTACTGTTGCTGCGTCTGCCGCAACGGGGCCACTACCTACATGAATCCCTCCAGCTGCGTAATTACTAATTGTGTTACCATCAAAGTACCCACCAGTTGCCGCTGTTGAAATGTTAGTCTTAGACAAGCCTGCTGTTTGTACCGAAGGGCTAGCGTATCCAGCTATCTGCTTTACTGCCGCTAGAATTAAGAATTTTATTACCATCTTCTCAATTTCTGCTACTATCTCGTTTGCTACGTTAGCTAAAGAGGACTTAAAGGATTCCCACGCATTCTCACCTTCCTTAAGAGCTTGTATCATATCAGTGATTGCGCTTGTCGTACCACCTAACGCAGTAGTAGTTACCTCACTAGATAGTGTCTGAAGATCTGTACCTTCTTCGAAGCTTTGTGTAGACTCTTTAGCACCCTTCTTTATCCCTGCAAAGCTATTAGGATCTACTTCCTTCCTAGCTTTCTGCGCTTGTATTTCAGCAGTTATAGCCTTCTCAGTTTCTAATAGAAGATCTCTCTCTTGTTTCTGTGCGGTATTAAGCACTTGTATCGACTCTAGTATACTAAAGTTTTCTATCTCTTGCGCATATAGAGCTTTCTTATCTTCTAAGTTTTGTATAGTTAACTCTGCATCGTCTTGCCGTAACTTATATAGATCCTCAGAAGTCCACGCTTGCTCTTTAAGTATTTCTAGCTTACTACGCTCAGCCTCAGTAGCGCGATCTATAGAGTCCAACGATTGCTGGCTTACTTCTATGTTCCACTCTGTACTTAATCCAGCAATAGCGGTAGCTTTTTTTGCTTTATACTTTTTCTGTAGTGCTTCTCGCACTATAGCCTCAGCCGCTACTGCTTTCTTGATTGCGTCTTCCGATAATTTAGCGCTATCTGCATCACTAGGTTTACCTTTAAGGTACTCAGCTAACTCTGCATCCTCTTCCGCTGATAGTTTGGCGACTATAGCTAGCTTAGCCTTCTTAAAAGCTTCTCCCCTAGCTTCCATTGTTTCTGTGCTAGAACTGAGTGTATCTTCGTAAGCCTTTAACTCTGCCTTAGCCTGACTAGCAGCCGCCTCTTGTGCTATAATGTTGGACGCTTCAACAAACTCATCATTAGCTTTAACTAGCTTTGCTATCTCTGCATCGTAGTCAATGTCTGCTTTAATAGAGGTACTGATTAAGTCCTGCCTAGCTGTATTTAGCCCTAAAATTTTAGTAGTTAGCGATTCTATAGTGGTGGTGTATAGCTTAGCTTTCTTATCCTCTCGGTCGGATAGCAGGTGCTTTGCTGCTAGCGTATCTGATAGATCTTGATATCCTGACCGCTGACCTTCTAGTATCGCTATCTCTTCGCTATTAGTATTTAGTCTTGCTTGCGTTATTGTTACATTACCAGCAGCCCTCTCATCAGCGGTAGCTCTAGCTGTAGCCACTCTCATAATTGCAGCCGCTAGATCGTCCTCAGCTTCCTTTTGTGCGAAAATACTCGCTGTTGTTTTGTCCACAGTACCTATTCTAGCTGTTTCTACTGCTAGAGTTGCTATCGTTGAAGTAGGCTTTGTAGGCCCAACAAAGTCCTCAGTTCCTTCCTCGCCAGTCGTTTTACGTTTAACTAGCCTATCGTCTTGCAATTCCAGCCGCCTAGATTTTGTAGATGATGCCTCTAACACCTTTTGTTGCGCTATTAATGAGGTTATCTCATCATTTAGTCTTACCCTCTTTGACTGCAAAACCTGATGGTCGAGTGTAAGTTGCCTACCTTCTGATGCAAGTGCTTGAGTTATAGACCTAGACTCTAGTAGTTGCTCTTGCTGTGCTAGCTGTGCGTCTACTAACCTCAATGACGACTGCTTAGACTCTATATCTATAGCTTTTTTGTTATAAATTTCTATTTGTGCTTGTAACTGCGCATCCTTAAGATCGTTAACTGCTTTAGTTGTTCGCTCGTATACAGCTGTACCTTGATCTAAGGTTATAGAGGTTGCTTTTGCTGCTGCTGATAAGTGTGGGTATTGGTCTGTTAGCTCTGATAGTCTAGTCTTTAGAGTTTCTGATAAAACTACATGGTCTTCACCAGACTTCCTTGCGCGTTCTAGCTCAGAATTTAGTTGCGACATAGCTGACTTTGTTCTTTGTATCTCAGACTCTTGCTCTGCCCAAACCTTTAGTAATTCATGCATTTCTCGCTTTGCTGAATTAGCTTCATGTCCTATAGCACCTACAGCTAGCGCTACTAATCCTAGTGCTGCTGCCCACGGAGCTACGGCTGCTACTGTAGCGGCGCTAACAAACGAAAACGCTGCAACTAGTGCGCCTAGTGCAACTACTAATAGCCCTATGCCAGCAACTGCTTTACCTAGAGGTTCCCCTATCCCTACAGCTAAATCAGATAGTGCAATAAGTGCTGCGTTAAGTGGGGCCGCTAAGTCTTTACCTATACCGCTAACGCTAGCAAGTAACTCTGACTGTAGCACGTTTAGTTTTGCTCGTGCTCCATCCATAGTTCTAGTGTACGCTACTAGTGAAGAATCTGTGTCTGTTATATCGTTCTTCATGCGTCTAAATGCTTCACCGCCAGCGTCTAAGGCAGTAACTAAGGCTCTACCAGTTCTACGCTCAAACGTACCTAACACGTCAGTGGCGGTAATACCTGCGTCAGACATCGTATCTAATATATCTGCGAACTCGTGTAATTGAGGGTTAACGTCCTCAGTAGTAAGACCTACAGACTCAAGTAGTTCAGCTATTCGCGCTGTCGGTTTCGATAACCGGACTAATACACCAGCCATACCTGTACCGACTGTTGAAGCTCGCATACCTCTATTTGTCATGGTAGCGATAATAGCTGAAGTTTCTTCTAGCCCTATACCTAACGCCTCAGATTGGTTAGCTAAGTAGTTGAACGCTGTAGACATGTCGCTAGTTGTTAACTTACTATTATTCATAGACGCAGTTAGAACGTTAGCTATTCTATTAGTCTCTTCGCCCTCGATGTTCCATACACGCATAGCAGTAGTAAAAGCTTTTGTAGCCTCAACAGCTCCTGAGCCTGTACCTGTAGCAAAGAATTCTACGTTCTGCGTTGCTGTTGCTAATTGCGCTGCCTCAACGCCAGCTTGCGCTAATATCTTCATTGTAGCAGCAACTTCTACTGCTGTAAATTTAGAAGACGAACCGATAGCGATAGCTGCTTCTTCAAACTTAGCTAAGTCACTAGATGAGGCATTAGAGATAGCTCCAACTTCTGCCATAGTTTGATTCAAGTCTAATGCTTGACCAACAGCAGTACCTATAGCTGTTGATACAGCCATAAACGCTCTACGGATAGCCATTACTTGAACTACATGTAGAGTAAGACTTTTCATATTCTTACTGAACTGATTAGTCTTTTTTCCTGCATCATCAGCAGCTTTACCTGTATCTTTAAACCCTGTAGACAACTTATTGGCACTGTTAGCTAATTTAGTAGTGCTAGTTACAGTCTTCTCTAGGCTAGCACTAGTCTTCGTTAGACTGGCGGTAAGATTATTAGCAACAGTAGCGAACTGAGTTAGGTTTTTAGCGTTTATACTGTTTAGATCAGATCTTATCTTCTTTAGGACTCTTCCGAAGTCTTTACCTAATTTAAGGTTTACCTCAATCCCTAATCTCTCGAATGTATTTGCCATTATATCTCCAAAACAAAAAGGCAGGTAAACCTGGGAGTTCACCCTTGTTATACCTGCCTTTGTTGGTTAGTTATTTACTACGTTCCCATAATCGCCACCTAGCATTTTCTGCATAGCCAACTTCTTCTCGTCAGGGATATCGTCAAACTCTTGCTTAGTTATCTTATCTGGTTCGTCCTTGATGCCCATTACACCTTTAGCTACGGATACAACAAACTTATAGTCGTTTGTGCGCTTCTTAGCGTAATCAAGCTCTTTATCCATGTATAGGTCAATTATCTCGTCTAGTGAGTATCCCCACTTATAAACCAAGACGGACTCAGGATTCCAACTGGATAGTCTGTGTATTAAATGTGTTACAGTTGGTGCGTCATCTTTCTCGTCGCCGTCTTCAGGTTCAGCGTTTTCTAGTTCTCCGTGGCAACTTCCTGAGTTGGAGCTACCACTTTGATAAAATTTTCAATAACGTCTGTAGCTAGTGCGAACAGCTTAGGTACTTCTTCCATTGCTAAATCTCGACAAGATACGTCCGTCACTAGGTTACCTTTGCTATCGTAGGTACTAAGAACGATGTCTCCGATGACGCTAAAATTAGCAATCATTACTGGTAGTGATGTTGTGACGTTATTGTTTTCGTCTAGCATACCACCTTCTGCGTAAAACGCTTGGATGATCTTTTCTACTTTACCGTAAGGTACAAAGATGTCTAACCAACCATCTTCTAATTCTACTTGATATTTTTTGCTATTGATTTTCTTGAAACCTTGTGATTCTGACATGTAGTACTCCCTTTGTTGTGTTGAAAAGGGAGGCTTGCGCCTCCCTAGGTTTTAGTGTAAGTATGTAAGCTCTGAGAAGATTGGTGCTTCAGTTAACCACTTATTATACACTTCACTTAACTCTACTTCTGCCGACTGAGTAGAAGCCTTTAGGCTCCAAGTCATAGTAGAGAAGTCATTTGTAGGTGCGATTGATGGTAAGTTACTTAGTTCTGCGTTTGGACACCAGAACGTAATAAGATCGCCACCGCGAGTCTGAGCTACAACTTCTACGGATAGCGCAGATGATGCAGCGTCGTTGATAATACCGCTAATCATATCCCGAAGGTATACCAAGTTAGCGTTAGTATACTCAAGAGCGCCGAATGTTACCTCAACGGAGGTCTTAGTGATGATAGTTGCGTCAGTAGTACTAGGGAAGCCTGACTCAAGAGTTTTTACTTCATCCAAAGAAGGAGTAAAGCTTGAATCTACTAGACCACCCACTGACTCGTTGTCTGTGCTAAACATTGAGTAAGGTGTGATAATACGTGTCTGCTCGTTAGTCTTTTCGCCAGCTGACCATACTGGGATTACCCACGTATCACCAACAGCAGGGGCAACCGCTGTACCTGTAATAGTTGCGCCTGTAGCTGCTGTTGCTACTAACATATCGTACCCAGCAGTAATTTCTACTATCGTTACGCCTGTTGTCTCTACTCCGTCTGGGCCGAATACACTGTAATCAGTTCCGTCGAATCGTACAATAAATGCACCATCATAATCACCAGTATAAGTACCGCTAGATACGAAGTCGTCAGAAGTTGACTCATTAGCTATACGTGTCGGTTTTACGACGTTAATACTTAGACCGCTACGTAGTGTAACCGCTTTTAAGGTGCTCTGTGTTACAGACTGGACGCTCTTAATTACAGCTTCCTCGCTATTCCGAGTTGAGGGCTTACCTACACGTACTTGTGCTACACCTACTAGTACGTTTTCGGCGCTATTTACCTTAGCTTGATACTCTTTACCTAATGCCATTTCTTTCTCCTATTTAGTTAATGTGCGGGATATACAATCCCTAAGCTTATTGTCCTCATGCTACCACCAGCTTTATGAATCATCATAGGGCTAACGGTACAGTTTGCTACTCTCATTTGTCCTATTTCTAGCTCAGTCTCTACATCATATAGAGGCAGTACTGAACCTTCATCTACTATAGAGTAGACAGCACCTACCAACTTATTTAAAATTGATTTAGAATTAGGCGCTCCTTTTTGTTGTGCTATATGTAAAAAATAGTTCTGCTTAGGTTGATCACCCGCAGCGTCACTTAATGTATCAATTACTACCCACTGTGTAGCGGCATCAAAGTCCTCAGAAATTACGTCCTCAAATACCCTTACACCTACTGGTGTCAGTTCTGCAAGGTACTTATATAACGATGCGTCTACATTTTCGAACATATTTGTCATATTAACCTCGTATCAACTTAGCGATCTCGTCAACGATAACTTGCCTTTTATTTGTGAATACATCATTTATAAGGTGGAATAGTGCTCTAGGAGTTTTAGATCCATCCATATTCTCTACACCATACTCAGTTCTAAGTGCGTGTCTGTGAGCTGTAGGGTCATCTGTGGCGCTAATTCCTGCAAAAAGCCTATGCCCGTCTTGGTAACTAAACTCTTTAACCTTAACAGCTTCTTTAGTGCGCCCAGTAGCAGCCCAAATTTCAGCTATGTACCCTGGCTTCTCAGACTTTAACCGCATCGTGCGCTCAGATAACGGAGCAAAGTAGAACCCTTGCGACACACCTAAGAAAGGCGTAGCGTACACGTTACCGCCGCTCGTAGGGTCAACTACACCCATAACGCTAGTAACTGCTTGAACGTAGTCTTCCATTACTCTCCGTACAACTAACTTAATGGCAACGCCGTCTTTCGCTGTAATCATTTTGCCTATCTTAGTCAGCCTTGTAGCTATACGAGCTACGTCGTAACTGCTTGAGCTATAACTTATCTCCATAATTATCTTATATCCGTTTCTGCGTATATTATAACTAAGCCGTCTAGCGAGCTTCCATCTACTGATGTTACTTTGTAGGTCTCACTAGCCGAAGTTAAAACTCTATCGTTTCTATGTACTAATTTTGTTGCTTGAACTACTATCTTTATTTTATTATTATCTAAAATCTGATCGTCGGTCTCTACGGTATCAACCCTTACTGGTGTTACCATAGCATAAATACCTGAATATACCGTAGTTAGGTCGCTAGTTACCCTGTGGAACATGTCCTCAGTACCAGCTCCTTGCCTTAGTACATCTATAGTTCTATTTGCGTAGTAAAGAGTTCCGTCGTAGAAAGCAACTACTTCACCAGAAACTTCTGCTTTAGTTGACATAACTAAATACTTTTTACTTTCAGCTGTGTCTTCTATAAGAGAACCCTCAACGATATCGCTAGTTCCACCGAACCATGCTTTATGTATCTTTGTCCTAGAGTTAGGGCTAGTTGCCATTACGTTTACTTGTGTGTACCCTTTTGAATACTCACCAGTGTCTATATTTAATATACGCCCTCTTCCTGCTACAATACCAACACGATCAAGCATCCTGTCTACTACAAAGTGTGCTCCATACATTTAGCCTCCTTAGTGTATTCCGATCTTCTTGTATCTATCAAGGACATTCTGTACTAACTCTGGAATATCATTAGCTCCGTACTCAGCAGAAACTTCTGTAAATTGCTCTTTGATTACTCCTAAGTTCTTTTGTACTATCCTATTGTAGTTAATAGTTGTTAGTACACATGCCGCATAATTAAGCTCAGGCGGTACTTCAGTGAACCCTGCGTTATACTCAACTACTACACTTTTAGTTGCTGATCCGAACGATAGTGATGTTGATGTAGGGAAGTATATTTCCCCGTTCTCAGCATCAATAGCTACTTCTGCTGTATAGTCAAGATCACCTACAATGCAACTAGCTACAGTATTAATTGGGAATGCGCCTAAGTCCATGGAGGTAGATCCTGAGCCGTCTACAACTCTGTCGTAGTCTTTCGATAAGATATTCCACCCGCAGTAGTTATTAATAATACCACCAACCATAGAGATAAGCATTTCTATAGTAGTAGATTCTTGCGCTGTCAGTGAATCTTTACCTAGGAAGTTCTGAACGTTTACTACTGTTGTGAATTCCATTTAACCTCCTTACGCAATCTTCTTTTGTGCTTTAGGTGCTTTCTTTCGCTTTGTCTTAGTTTCTTTAGTTTCTACTGATGGAATCTTTTTCTCTAATTCTAGTGTACTTACAACTTTCGCTGTAGCTTCCGTTACTTCTACGAATTTATCTGGGAAATCTTTTAAAAGGCGACTAAGCTCTTTAAGTTGTAATCCCATACCCTCTGTAGTAGCACCGTCAGCTATTTTGTATGTAGGCGTTACATGCCCCTCTTTGATGCACTTGATAATCATAAATATTCTCCATATAAAAATAGGGGGCTGAAAACTCAGCCCCCTAGTAAGGCCATAGGCCATTCTTATTTAGTTGTCACTACAGATTATGCGTCGTAGTTGTAACCCAAAGCGATAGGCTTAGCAGTAGGAGAAGTTACCTTCTGCAAGTCAAGGCGCTGAGAGCCAATCAATGAAGTTGTCTGTGTGAATGGGTTACGGTACAGCTCAAGGCCGAAGCTAGAGCGATCACCCCACATAAGAGCAGACTTGTTTACGAGAGCACAAGTAGTCTTAGTAGTTGTAACGTTATCATAGATACCAGCTGCGTTCAAGTTCTCTGGAATAAGCTCAGATACTAATACTGGGATACCATCGATCTTACCTAGTTCACCGGTAGTTGTTACTGCATTAGCATATTGGTACAGAGATTGGTATCCTGTAAATTTCAATGCTTCGTTGTAGTCAGTCATACGGACGATGTAAGCTAGATCCGAAGGAGACTTACCATACTTACCCATTTTAGAACGAAGGCTGCGTAGGTTGTCAGCAGAGAATCCACCAGTTGAGAAGTCTACTTTTTCACCAGCACCACAATGTGCGCGGATACCTTTTTGCAGACGCTCAGCAGATTCAGCAGTAGGAGCAGTACCAGTGCCGATAGCACCGTTTACGTTAGTAGCTCCTACAGTATCGTCGCCGTTGAATGCGATCTTTTCTTGTGCAAGTGCAAAACCTTCGATTAGGCGCATACGAATAAGAGGTAGGATAGCAATAACTGAATCTGCATCTAATTCGTCAGTGAAGTCAATGTTCGCCATTAACTTTTTGGCCTCAAAGGTCAACTTACCTGTGCTCAAACGAGACTTACCAGGAGCAAGACCCTCTGTTACTTGTTGAGCTGTAACTTGGTCATAACTAAATGGGAAGCTGTATTGTGCGGCTGGCATATTGAAACGATTAAAGATTCCAGCAATCTCTAACTTCAAGAAGATGTCTTCCAATAGAGTTGTTGAGAAACCCTCTACCAAGAAGTCAGAACCGAAGTTAGCGTCTGTACCTTGTGAGGTAAGGCCAGTTACTTGTGAAGAAGCAGGAGCATCGTCACCAACACCAGCTTTAAGTGCATCACGATAATCGCCAGACTTAACTAGTTGCTCGTAAGCACCACGATTAAGGCTACCATCTTTACGAACCATCAATGCAGAAGCAATGAACAACTCATCACGCTTACGCTCAAGTTCTTTCTTCTCACTATCGTTTACTTTAAGACTTTCAGTAGCAACTGCATATTGGTGCTTGCGGTCTGCTAGATCCTTTTGGACTTGACCGAGTTGGTCAGAAAGCTCTTTAACTCGACCATCGTCACCAGCAGCTGATTTCTCAGACATCGCTTTAGTAACAGCAGCCAGATCTTTCATTGCTTGCTCTAGTTGTTCTTGAACTGTCATTTATTTCTATCTCCTATATTAGATTAATTACGCTTCCTCGGTAATTCCGAGTTCAGCTTTCAGTTGTGCTAACTGGTCTGCGAATGCTTTAACTGCTACCGCTTCGGCCTCTTCTGCCTTAGCCGCGTCCTCAGTTGCTTTAGCGTCTGCCTCTTCTTTAGCAACCAGCTCAGCTTTAGCGTCTTCTTCTGCCTTAGTAGCGTCTAGTACGTCTTGCGCTTCTTTAGCCTCTCGTGCTTCCTTCGCTTCTTCTTCTGCCTTAGCTGCGAATGCTGCGTCAACAGAGTCTTTAACGATACCAGCAATGTAGGTAGATAGTTCTACTTCTACTTCTGCTGAAACGTCAACTCCTGCTGCTTCTAGCTCTGCGCTTTTAGCTTCTGAAACGAGGTCGCGTGTAGTAACTTTTACTTTCATAGGTAGCGTATCCTCTGTTATTGATTTAGTTTCATCTACAGTAGACTCTTTATCTACTTTATTTAAGTCTTCAACTCTGAATCCTTCGATGCCATCATCAGACTTAACAATTTGGAACTTAGAAGGAGAGTTAGCAGGAATACCTACAACACTTACTTCTAGTAGTAATGACCTTGTAATAAACCAAGCTTCCTCATTACCGACATCTTTCCATTCACCATCTATAGTTCTAAAACCTACAGAGAAATGGTTAACTAGCCCAGACTTGATCTTGTAAAAATCTCTGTAGCTCATCGCGCTTTTGTGAATTGTAGCCTCAATGTACAGTCCGTCTACGCGCTTCTCGATCTTTATACCTTTGCCGATAGTATCTTCACGATCATGTTGCCATAATATCTGAGGGTTAGACTCCCATACTGAGGTGTCTACTCCTGCTGGAACTACTACGTCGTTTACTAGGTCTAGGTATGTTACCCCAGTTCTCTCGTCAACTCCTGAATAGTTAGCATAGCCAGAAATTATAATAACTTCATCGCCTGTCTCATCAACTACAGCTACTTCGGGTTCCAAGATACCACTAGGGCTATCATTAGGAAGGTTGCTAGGTATATTTTTAATCGAAAAGGGTGTAAGCATTTTGAACTCTTTTAATTCCATGCTTTCTCCTTTAAAAATATGTGCCTCTACATTAGTATGGTAGAAGTAGTCTGTATTATTATTACTTCTTATTACGTTTTCTACTTTTTCTTTTAGTACGTACTTTTGTAGGTATCCATATACCTCCAGGCGCTTGATTTACTAATGTGCCACCAGTACGAATTCTACCTAGCTTATGTATCAGCTTTTCCTCTAACAAAAACGCCTCTTCCTCAGTTAAGTTCTCCTTTACTAAGACTACGAAAGGTTCAAACTTTGCTAACCTCATTTGTAGTATTGCTTTCCGTATAGGGGTTAGTTTAGTACCAGCTCTAGGTTTGTATAGGTGAGCCTTCCACCTATCCCCGACCCCTTTCCCGATATACGAGGGTTTCATATTATAGGTGCGGCGATTAACGACCCAAGTGCCTGTAACACTTGGGTCGCAGATCATATACACGTAGTAGTCTTTTCTCTTAGGAGCCAACTACTTCTTGCTCCTCTGTAGGAACTGATGCTGTCGCTGTAGACTCATTTGTTCCGTCTGCGCCAACTCCTGCTTGTGCCCCTGCTATTGCAGCGTCTTTAGGGATTAGGCTATTACCGAAGAAAGAGTTAGATACCATTAGTTGATCAGCATACGGATCATCAATCTTAGCTACTCCACGCTCTACCCGCGCCTCGTTAGGTGTAAGGATTGATGAGCTAACTAAATCAACTAAGTACTTAGCTTGCTCTCCTTTGTCTTCTTGGAGTGCATCTACGCTTTTCAAGTTAAACTCGAAGCGTGTAGACCCTTCTCCAAACATCTGAACAGCTAGTCCTCTATTAATCGCAGACTCAATTCTCTTAATTCTAGGAGAAATACAAGATCTCCAGAATGTAGCTAGATCCTCTTTAGAAGACTTAGATCCTAATATAGAATCTGGCATCTTAAATACAGTAAGTAAGTCCTCTTTAGACAACTTCTTTAGTGCAGTAAAGTCTAACTCTTTTAGTGGTGAAGAAATTGACTTGTACTTTACCCCACTCTGTAGGATAGCTACGGTATGACTATTGTTAATACCTTTATGGATACGAGTCCACTCTCCTCGTAATTTCTTAAGTAGAGTCTCTCCTAAGTTACTATCAGTTTCTAGTACACCAGAAGGGATTGCGCCATTCACAAAGAATTGGTTAGCAAAGTTAAGTCTGTTACCTTCGAAGGTTAGAATATCTGCCGCTACTGAAAGTGGTGGTTTGCCGTAGTACTGATCCTCAAGGTCAATCATTTTGATATGAATGATCTCTTCTGGTTTATACTTAACTATGTCACCATTAATATTGTACCGATACTCTTTTACTTTAACCCTAGGGTCTGGGATTATTGCTACATTAACTGGGTTCAGTAAGTACAGTTCATACTCACCTCCAATTTTCTCTACTGAAATAAATACATTACCAAATACGTCCAAAGATTGTGACATTTGATCCAAGAACTCGTAACTACCTTGGTGCGGGTTAGGTCTACTAAATAATTTGTAGAAAGGGTGGTCTGGTAACTCTACTCGCTCACCACCTTTTACATCGTATACCTTTATAGTTAGCGATGCTATCGCGTCAGATATTGCTGTAACTGCTCCATAAATAATAGGGTAACTAGTGATAGCACTAAGACCTGCTGAATATATCTGAGGAGGCTGACCAGACCCATATGTATTCTGCCCAATCTGGCGATAAATTACCTTCTCTGCTCGTGAATCCTTAGTTGCGGTGCTAGTAACAACCTTTTCTGAGGAGTCGAATAAGCATTCTGACTTTTGGGCTAGCTCTGGTTCGTACTCTGGCTTAGCTCCTTTGTTTATAAATTTATCTAAAAATCCTGCCACTATTAATCCTCCTCTAAGGCAGACCCTACTCTGTAGAATCCACTCATCATCATTTCACGTCTAAAGTTAGCATCATCATCGCTAACCTCATCCCCTGTCTCTGTAGAGCAAATTGATATATCTATTAAGTTATCACCAAGATGACTGTATAACCCATACCTAAGTGCGTCTAGTAAATCCCAGTCTGTCTTCTTATCTGTATCTGGCTTAAACGGCTTAGAACTACCAGCTGATGTTTCTCTAGTCTGATCGTTTACGTCGGTCTTCCACATACACGTATTAAGCTGTCTAATAAGCTCGTAGCACTCTTCATGTATCATCAGTCTAGGTCTTGGTCTATCTTTTGTAGATGTCTTACTTAGCTGAAAGAATAATGTGTTAACGCAATTAACTGTTTCACGCATATTCTTCTTTGCTTTATTAAAATAGAAATCGTACTCAGCAAAGTCTGCTATCTGTTGGGCAGCAGCAGGGTCAGCATATCTAATATATACATCTAGTCCGTAGTCCTTCTCGTACTGCTTAAAATTGTCGGCATGAACTGGTGTTACTACTTTAGCTTTATTGTATTCACCGAATACATAAAAAGTATCACTTAATTCATCATGTAGTACGTACATACCAGCGAAGCAGTGAGTATAACCAGAGTCTATAGTATGAAATAGTGGATAACTTCCTGAGTGTACCTTAGCCCAGAACGTAGGCTCTGACTCGTCATTGAATACATTAAAATTCCTATCGAACTCAGCATAAACTTTACCTGCCGCCGATATAAACTTACCCTCGTACTCTTGCTCCCAAATATCTGCTGGGATGCGCGCCTTTAATTTAGCTAAAGCTTCTTTAGAGTTTGTTGGGTTAGTAGAAGATGGTAGTGATATAGACCAAAAATCTGAGTAAATTGGATCGTCACTTTGGCCTTTTAAATAGTAGTCATATAACCACCCCTCCTGAGGAGAACTGATCATAATAGTTCGTGAGTATGGTGAGTAGTCAAGTAGTTGCGGCTCTAAGAATGTTTCATACAGTTCTCTGTGGAATAGCTTAGCTTCATCAATTATAATTAAGCTACAACTATTACCGAGACGGGCCTCTACATTATCATTCGATGCTACCGTTATTTTTGATCCGTTACCTAACTCTAATTCTAAATCCTTTTGTCTGTCGGATACTATCTCTATCTTTAGCTTCTTAATGATCTCTCTAACCTGACGAAAGATGACCTTGCAGTTCTCTAGTCTATATGAGCATACAAGAACTTGTGCATACGGATAAAGCAACTCCTCTGCCGCTAAGACAGAGGAGAAGAATGATTTACCAAAACGTCTACCGCAAGCAGCGATGATAGTTTTATATTTATAGTCAAACTGAAGTCCTAGTTTCTCCGTTTCCTCTGATGGCATTATCTTCTCAGAGTACGCGTTTATTACTTTACGTTGGCCTTCGTGTGGCATTATTCCGACAAGATCAAAGAATTCAAAAGAGTCTATTTGTCCTTTGATTTTTAGATAATCAAGAACCTTAGTACTTCTAAATTGAAAGTCTTCGCTCATGGTGCTCCTATTTTGTTACGAACTTGAAAAGCTCTTTAGCTACAAACATCATAAGGCTCGTAGCTGCTGTTGCTAAAAATAAAATTAACGCATTAACTTTAGAGTCTATCTTCTCTACTTGCTTAGTTAATGCTATATTCTTAAGATTACAGGATTCGGCGGCTACACTATGTAGTTCGTCTGATCCGCTCATAAAATGTTCCTCCTAGTATAGTCGCTGCTGTGATTGATAGTACAGCAGCCGTGTAGATCGGTGGCTTCCTAAGAATAAAGTCGTATCCTAAAACGATAAATGATACTATTGCGGCTGAGTATCCGCATACAACTAATGCTACATGGTTCTTGATAGTGTGGTCGAATAGTATAAACATAGCACCTAGCATACTAATAAAGCTCCACCAATAGCTAGCTGAATTAACTACTGCATCTAGCATAGGCAGTGCTGAGAATGCTCCATCAAATACTATACCAATACAGCTCAATATTGAGAACTGTAATAGTACCGCAACTACGAAACCTTTAAATAGCCCAAATGGGCTGTTAATTAACCCTTCTATTGCCCTACTAACTGTCGCTTTCATTTGAATAGTCTAGCTCCTTTGGTGTATTGCGTGGTTGAATTTCAACTTCCTTCTTCCCCGACTTCTCCAATAGAGTCGTAATGGTCTTCATGAAATGTGATTCTTCCTCTTTAATATCACCCTCAGTCTCTTTACGTAACTGCTCAATAATCGCTAACGTATCCCTACCTGTTAAGTTACCGTAGTCACCTGTCTCTTCTGCGTTTGCTATACGAGCATCTAAGGTCTTAGATAGTACCATTAGACGCTTAGCCTTAAACATCTCAGCTGAGTCTATCATTAAGGTGTTCATGTACTTCTGGAAGGCTGGATGAGCTTTCCAGTTCTTGATTGTCGATAGAGGTATCTTAGTTTGTTCACTAATCTCTTTATCTGTAAACCTAGTTATTGCGCACAACTGAGCTACTTCGTACTTTTCAATTGACCACACTATCTCCTTTATCGGAGTCATAGACGGTGATCTCTCGAAACTCTGTAGCTCAGACGCTTCGCTCATATCAGCTTTAATTAAATCAGTTATATCCATATAATCTCCTAGTCTAAATAAAATTCCTTAAAAGCTTCTCTTATCTTATTGAGACGGATACTTACTAAAGGCTGGCTAACTCCTAACATCTTCGCTGTAGCTACTTGTCCGTATCCTTGAAGGAATAACCCAAAGATCCCACTATCTCTAGCTGATAAGGTTTCCCTGAAAGTCTTAATGTCCATAGATATCTCAGTTTCTTCGATAGTATTTACTGTCCCTGAGATCCCTACTGCTTCATTGTACCTACTTAGTGCCTCGAAGTCTTCTTTGCGGAAGCGCTCCTTCCTAAGTGCAGATGCTAATTTGCTATCGTGTTGCCATAGGTTAGAGTTATCTTTTTTTACTCTGTCTAGTGCTAGTGGTGTCCATACCTTACTCATTGTCGTATCCTCTCTAGTTCTGTATATATGATTTATTGTATATTTATATTAATACTTCTCTTATTCTAATACTAACATACAGTAAGTATTAAGTCAATATAAAACGTTGACATTTATAAAATAATCCAGTATCCTAGCAGATTAACTAAATTAAAGGAGATTACTATGAGTAAAACCAAGAAGAGCGCTACTAAATCGCCCTACGATAAGATCCGTAAACCTACTGCACCTCCTACAATCCCTCATAAGGATAAGAAGAAGTATAAAAGACTACCTAAACATAAGAAAAAGCTTGACACTACCGATTAGGTGTGATAAGCTAATGAAGCTTCGTTAGAAGCTTCGTTCTTAATACTAAAGACCTAAGCTCCTTGTCAGTCGCTCATTAGCTTATCATGTCAGGTACATGTTGTCAATAGCTAAATAAACAATAGTCGCTTTTATTTTATACTTGACTTTTGGGTTGAGGGAGCGTAGTATGGTTTATATAGAAAGGAGGTGGGACACATTGACAGAGAACCAAGATCACATTAATACAGAAGAGTTAGACGGCATCACAGAAGATGGTACGATTGACGATATGCAGAAGTTGCTAGGAGCACTATCAACTAAGCAACATCTAATCCAGCAAGCGCTAGTCAATATCAAGGAAGGACGTAAGCGAAGCGTAGCAGAAACAAAGCTAGTCGCTAAACGTAAAGATCGTAAGCGTAAGAAAATGTTACGCAACAAACAGAAACGTCACTCACGGAAGTAGGTTAGTATGCCTTTAAAGGATTATAAGTGTGAATCGTGTGGTCACGAAGAGACTGATAAGATCGTTAAGCTGGCAGATATGAGTAAAGTAGTAGTTTGTATTGAATGTGGAGCCGTTATGGTACATTTAGTAGGACAGACTAGCTTTACATTAGAAGGTCGTAGTTGGTTTCGTGATGGGTATCGATAAACTATTTTCAATAACGTGAATTTAGTTCTTGACTTCATCGGGTTTATGTAGTAGTATAGATTTATAAGTTGGTGCTAAACACGTAGCGGCTCCGACTAGCCACGGAGAGAATGTCCTGAGACTCCTCTACCTTTATGGAGTCGTTAGTAGCTGCTTTCGACCTAAGTACGAAGCTCAGGGGATGGTAAAGTATTACTCTAGCGCATAGTGACGCTAAGATTTAGAATACGGCATCCTTAAACACTCGGCTAGCAACTTAATATCTTACATACCAAGTCGTATGAAAAGGAACGGTAATGTAAATCAAGCTAGGCGCAAAGGATGCGTCAGTAACGACTGGCATACACTCCAGCGGCTTGATTTACATTACTAGCAAGAAGTAGAGCCACTCACGCCTATGTTACCAATGTTCTCGACGGTATTAAGCGCATCAAGAGTAATCACTACGCGACCCACGATTGTCCTGCGCGTAACTGGCCTTAAGGATAATCCCTATCCCGTCAGGTTATGGGTACAGCGGTTTGTTCGAGACTTTCTGCTGTAAGAATTTTATGCTTGACATATATAGTTAAGTGTGTTACCTTATATATATGACTAGTAAGAAAGAGATACACCCAGTAAGCATTGTGTTGAAGCGCAAATCGGTTAGCGGCTTGATTGTGACTCAAGTGATTGCGTGTTCGAACCGCGCTCAACACTCCAATTAACGCAACGCTCAGAGTCGGGTGTTGTAGGTATCTAGCTCCTGTTGGTGGAGCAGTCAACTTAATTGAGGCCGTGGTTCGATTTCGAATATACCAAAATCGTGGTGTCTTCGTCTAAGTAAGACTTTTAAGCCGTCTGCTTGAAAGAATGTAGGTTAGAATCCTACAGACACCATAGTAAATTATCGGAGGGTGGGCCAGTCTGGTTAAGCCTATTGCTTTGGAAGCGATAGATCGCAAGTTCAAATCTTGCTCCTCCGACCACTTATTTGATGTGAATAGAGCGTTCGTCTAACGGTAAGGACACCTCCTAGCTCGGAGGAAACGCGAGTTCAACCCTCGTATGCTGTAATGCATCAAAGACCACAGGGTTCGTACCTGTATGACGTTATAACTGGCCGTCCAATACTAGTAAGTGAAGGAGTAGTTATTTCCGATAGAAGCGTAGCCTCCCGTTCGGCTATAAATAGAGCGAGGACGTATTTTGTAGGTCGCAATTACATTAGGCGGCTAAATGCTACTCAGACCTATAACTGCGATATAGGAGTTAGGTGGTACTATAAACCATCCCCTTGCTCTAAGGGAAGATGAGCGGTATTACTATAATATACTGTCGTATGTATGCGTTAAATACGTTGGCTCTCACTTGGTCAAGCTTAGCGGCGCGGGTTAGTATCCCTTAGTGGTAATTCATTGGGTAGGTTTAGCAGGTGGTGAGCTTACTAGACTGTAAATCTAGGGGCCGAAAGGTCATTGAAGGTTCGATTCCTTCCCTACCCACCATAATAACGTCTCTATCGAAGAAGCCTAATCAGCCAAAATCGCCGGAGACTATAGCGAAACGAACTCCTACTAGGCTTGGTGATTCTAGCAATAAGGAGATCTTAGTAGCTTAAATTTTCGTCCGTATAGCTCAGTTGGTAGAGCCAGTAGCTCATAACTACTAGGTCACTGGATCGTTCCCAGTTGCGGTCACCATTAATGAACGTATAGCTCAAGTAGAGCACCTAGCTTATCGCTGGAAGGTCGAGGTTTGATTCCTCGCGCGTTCACCTTTAATTGTTAAGGAGTACTATGAACAGTGTAGATTGTGAGCCTTTAACGTGTATGGAGCAAGCAGAGTATAACACGTTAAGCACTTCCTATAGACTTAAGCTTAGCTTAACAACAGACATGAAGCGTTTAGTTTCGGTGATTAAAGGGCTTGCTAAAAACTTAGAAAAGCACGGAGAGCTTTATTGCCCTTGCTCTTTCATTAAAGACGAGAGCACGATCTGTCCCTGCGTTGAACTTCGCACAGAAGGTACGTGCCATTGTAACCTATTCCATACTGAGGAAAACTAATGATTATTGATGATATTAAAGACGATATTAAAGCGTTACGCAAAGCTCGTAAGACTACAGAGGTAGGGCAACTTAAGACTCTTCTAGGTGAGCTAGAAACTGACGCAAAACGAGATAATACGGAGATTGATGATGCAACGTGTGTCGCTAAAGTTAAGAAGTTTATTAAAGGAATCGAGGAGACGGTTAGTGTACTTATCTCTTCTAGTGATGTTGCTTCTACAGATGGACTCGCTGACCTCGAAGCTGAAAAATCTATGTATGCCTTATACTTGCCGCCACAGATGACTGAGCAAGAACTGCGCAGTTTAGTTACTAAGATTCTTGTAGCACTTCCTAAAGAAGCTCAGAATATGGGACTTATTATGAAAACTCTTAAAGCCAACCACGAAGGTACTTACGATGGTAAACTAGCTTCTGTGGTAGTTAAGAGCGTGTTGGGTAATTTGTAGCCAACCAAACAGGATATAAGCTGGCATGGCGCAATTGGTAGCGCACCTCACTTGTAATGAGGATGTTGTGAGTTCAAATCTCTCTGTCAGCTCCATTAGCCTCTATAGTTCAAGGTAGAATAGCTCGATTATACTGAGCAGATGCATGTTCGAATCACGCTGGAGGCACCTTTTAACAATTGACAAGCTAAAAAGATTCATGTAGTATTGATTTATAAGTTACGGGGTTGTGGTGGAACTGGTAGACACGCGAGATTTAGAATCTCGTGCCGCAAGGCGTGGGAGTTCGACTCTCCCCTGCCCCACCAAACAAATATAAGGAGGATTACATGGCAAGAGCTAACAAGAACGGTTGGGATTTCGTCAAAGTAGGTGGCATCTATCAGTACAAAGAAGATGGATTTATTGGATTAGTAAAAGTGCTAAAAGATACGTCTAACGATGAAATGTATGAGCTAAAGCTACAAGTTCTAATGGCAAATAACAACTGGATCTCTGATGAACCATTCACTATTAGCTTCAATAAAAACATAGGTGGTGCATACAGTGGTCAGTTGCAGTTATATGAAACTCCTGAGTATTGTATGCTACCTATTGGGACACCTTATCCAGTTATCTATCAAGGTAAGGTAGATGATCTAACTGACGAACAAGCAGTATCACTAAAGGGCTTCCTTTGGGATGAGTTTGTAGCAACTGGTGCGAATCCACCAAAAGTATAATTAACGGGCAGGTTTAGCAGGTGGTGTGCTTCCCAGACTGTAAATCTGGCGGTCGAAAGGCCATTGAATGTTCGATTCATTCCCTGCCCACCAATGATGGGAGTTAGTGTAGAGGTAACACACCTGATTTTGAGTCAGGCATCACAGGTTCGACCCCTGTACTCCCTGCCATAACAACTAACCGCGTCTTACTCATATCTCCAACAAGGTCTTCAACTGACCTAGGCGCATAATACAAAGGAGGTACTCAACTAATATGCAAAATCCCCGCAAGATTTTCGTAGCAGATACTAACGTATTTTGCCACGACCCAGAAGCGCTATTCAAATTCACTAATAGCGATCTAATTATTCCAATTACAGTACTAGAAGAAATGGACGGACTAAAGAAAGGTCTGAATGAAGTAGGTAGAAATATTAGAACTACTTGCCGACACCTAGATGATCTAAGTACCGATAACAAACTTTATGATGGCGTAACACTTGAACATGGCGGTACAGTGAAAGTTATGACCAGCCCTACGGACGTTATGGATTGGATTCCCGCTGACCTAGGTAAGGAAGTAGCTGACAATCGTATTATCGCAGTGGCTATGGCAACTCAACGGCTCAATCAGGACGTTGATGTTGTGCTAGTGTCCAAAGACGTTAACGTTAGAGTTAAAGCAGACGCATTAGGGCTAGTAGCAGAAGATTACGATAACGATAAAGTAGTATTCGATGAAATGTTTGACGGAACTACAGAGGTATACGTATCGCCTGAGCAGATGTCAGCGTTCCACATTGCTGGAGGAATTCCTACCTCAGAGTTAGAGGGTGACTTTTACCCTAACGTCTTCGTTCAGTTGAATAACCATAGTGATACGCAGAGTGTAGGCATTGGTCGCTACATCGCTAGCGAGGAAGCTATTATTAAGATCGATGACGGCGTAGAGCCTTCTGATTTGGTTCCACGAAACCGAGAGCAGCAGTATTTAATCGATGTTCTCATGGATGATAACATTAAGCTAGTAACAATCGCTGGAAAAGCGGGTAGCGGGAAGTCTATGGTAGCTTTAGCTGCCGCACTTGAGCAAGTAATGGAACCTGACCACGAGTACAAACGTCTATTAGTTGCTAGACCTGTTACTACTATGGGTGATCAGGGTATGGGCTTTTTACCTGGCGATATCAGTGACAAACTAAGTCCTTGGATGGCTCCTATTTCAGATAACGTTGAGCAACTAATGCCTGAGTACGGTAGGTTCGATCTCGGAAGTGATGGCGGTAAGAAAACTAAGAAGTTCTCAGCTACAGACGAGAAACGCGCAGGTGTAACTACTCCACTAGATGAGCTTATTAAGCGTGGGTATGTTGAGCTAGAGTCGCTTGAGCATATACGTGGGCGGTCAATTAAAGGTCAGATTTTGTTACTTGACGAGGGTCAAAACGCCACACCACATGAGATAAAAACGATCATAACTCGCGCAGGAGAGGGTACTAAGATTATCATTACAGGTGATCCCTATCAGATTGATAATCATTACCTTGATGAGGACTCTAACGGTCTTACTTTTTGCGCTGAACGGTTTAAAGATCAATATATCGCTGCTCATATTACAATGAAAAGTGGTGAGCGATCTGAGTTAGCAGAATTAGCAGCTGACTTATTATAACGACTTGCCGAGTACTTAACTGTGCTCGGCAAACTAATAGAAGGAGAACTTATGGACGAAAACAAACTAACAGACGAACAAGTAAAGTTCTTAGAAGAGCTACCAGAAGAAAAATTGTGGGAGTTCTTATTAGATAATTATACAGTATCTTTAGCTGCGGTAATGGGAGAGTTAACGTGTACATGTACTGAATGCGGTGCGTCAGAAAATCAGGAAGTAGCAGACTTATACGTTTGCCACGACGTACACGAAGAGGGTTGCAAGTTCGGTACTGTTTCAAACGTAATTGACGCACTAAAGGGGTACTAGGTGACTGATCTAGAACTAGAAGAACTGAAGAAACTTAGGATTACCGAAGAAGAATCTACTAAACTAGTACGAGAGTTTACTATACCTATGTACGGAAATAACTTAGAGATTCTTGTTATCTGTAAAGAGTGCGCTGGAGCTGGTGAATACCCAGATGTACCTGTTAAGCACGAAGATGGTTGCAAAGCAGATAGTGCTAGTTATATTATTAAAACAGTAGAAAGGTTTCGCGATGAAGCAAGAATTACATGCTAGAGTTAAAGACCAAACGCGACGCGCCCTAGAGCAAGCTCCACCTTCGTTCCAAGCTGATATGCTTACGGAAGAATGCGCCGAACTTATCTTAGCTCTGCGTCACCTCTCACGAGGCAAGGTTGGGCTTAGAGCGGTAATTGAAGAACTTGCTGACGTTGAAATTATGATTAATACCTACAAGGAAATGTTAGGGCTAAACGACTCAATTGAGTACGAGAACATTATCGTACAGAAGCTCGATAAATGGGATAATCAACTAGACCCTGAATAAATGTTGACAGGCCACCTTATTTGATGTAGGGTGGCCTTACATTAAACAATTAACCATTGCGAAAGGAGTTTTCCAATGCCAGAATACCCAGCAACATTTCAAGAAGATATTATCGTTTATATCGGACGTTTCCAAGTGTGGCACAAAATGCACTTCGAAAATTTAGAGCTAGCATTAGCAAAAGGGCGGGACGTATTGATTATGCTAGGATCAGCTAATATGGCTCCATCACCTGATAATCCGTTTTCAGCGGAAGAGCGTGAGATTATGATTCGCGCCTCAATTATCGAGAACGGTCTTCGTGGTGAGCTTAGTAGAGTACACTTTTTCCACGTAAACGACAACGTATACAACAACGACTACTTTATCGACCAAGTACGTGAGAATGTACGTTACTTCAAAGAGACCTGTTGCTACGATTCAACTGATGTAGCAATTCTGGCTCCTAAGAAGGACGAAAAGACAGCAGAATACTTAGAGTGGTTCAAGGATTGGAAGCAGATTGAAATCGCAGTACCAGAAGATTGCATTAGTGCGTCAGATATTAGAGCAGAATACTTTGAGTTAGATGAAGGTTGTATGCCTTGCGGTTTCCCTGCGAATATTGATCCAGCTGTAAGAAAGTTTATGTTTGAGTTCTCTGGAACTGCTGAGTATAAACGTTTACGTAAAGAGTATAACTACATAAACGGATACCTACCGCACCGTAAAGGAACAGCTGCGTACGACATCAATGATTGTGCTGGAGACGCTGTAGTTAAGACTGCTAGTGGACACCTTCTACTTGTTCAACGTGGTGGCGAAATTGGCTACGGTCAGTGGGCATTACCAGGAGGTCACTTAAACATTGACGAGACTTTTAAGCAGTGTGCTATCCGTGAACTTGAGGAAGAAACATCAATTGACTGCCCAACTAAGGTATTGATTGGTAACATCAAGGATTCAGATATCTTTGATTACCCAACACGATCACCACAAACTCGAATGATCAGTAGAGCTTTTTATATTGAGATTCCTGATACGACACCTCCAAAGATCACTGCTGGTGACGACGCAATGGATGTTGGGTGGTTCACGCTTACAGAGGTTAAGCGCATGAAGTTGTTCCAAGACCACATGGCAATTATTCAGCACTTCACAAAGATTTAACTTGACACAGTAACTATTAGTTGCTAGTGTAGTTACATAACGTAAACAGCGCTACCGTCCTCCCACTTCGCGGAGGACGGTAGGCCATATCTCGAAAGGAGTTTTCGAAATGGAATATTTTAACCCGCTAGACTTGGCAGATGGATATAAACTCTGCCACAATGAACTAACACCTGCTAATACAACATTCGTCTCAAGCTACGGATGTTCCCGCAAAGGCGCTAAGTGGCCCGTAACTATGGTTGCTGGGTATTTCGCACTAATCAAAAAGTACCTAACCATTAGACTTACTGTTGGTCACGTAGAAGAGTTTGTTATCGACTGTAGATCGTACTTACCTCCAGCTACAACACCTTTTCCTTGTAAAGAAATGCTTTACATCGCAACAGAGTTAGAAGGTCGTTGGCCTATTAGTATTGTAACCGTACCAGAAGGAACTTTAGTAGAAACTGACGAGCCTCAATGGGTCGTTGAGTCCACAGATGAAAAAGCTACATTGGCCGTACAATGGCTAGAGACTTTTGTTCTTCCTGCATTCTGGACAGGTTCAACTATCGCTACAAACAGCTTCTTCTTTAAGATGGTTTGCATGGAAGCTCTAGAAGCCACTGGTTGTGGACTAGAAGGACTAGAAGGACTAGATTTCATGGTTCATGACTTCGGCCAACGCGGTACAATCATGGAGAATGCTCAGGTAGGTGGTTATACCCACGCACTAAACTTCGAAGGATCTGATAATCTATTAGGTCGTCGCTTAGCTATTAATACTTATGGAGCACCTAAGGATTGTGTTAAATCTATTCCTGCGAGTGAGCATAGTGTAATGACTGCTCGTGGTCGTGATGGTGAACATGCAGTATTCGATAAGATGCTTGAGTTGTACGGTGATACTATCTTCGCTTGTGTCATTGACTCGTATAACATGGAGGACATGCTAGACTACATCTGTAGTAAAGCGCCAGAGATCAAAGCTAAAGGTGGGACAGTAGTAGTTCGTCCAGATAGCGGAGAACCAGAGGACTCTGTAATGCTGTGCCTCGACAAGTTAGCTGACGGATTTGGATATACTAAAAATGAGTGCGGATTTATTGTACTTGATAGTAGCGTACGAGTTATTCAGGGCGATGGCATCAGTAGTCCAGAGCGAGCGGCAACACTATATAGCCACATTGCTTTCTATAAGTATGCCGCTGTAAACCTTAACTTAGGTTCTGGTGGTGGATTGCTTCAGCTGAACAATCGCGATACCCAACGCTATGCACAGAAGACCTCTTACGTTGAGTATGATGGAGTAGGTCATGATGTGTACAAAGATCCTGTTACAGCTACAGGTGAAGATACTAAGACTTCTCGCCGTGGTCGTCAAACCGTTAAAGACGGTATTGAAGTTTATCGTAATGGAGATATGACTATTGTATCTGACTTTGCTGAGAATCGTGCTCGTGCATACGCAGAAGCTGATCGCTACTTTGAGTTGGTGTACTGATGCGATACAAAGGTAGGAGAGTACCGCTAACAACAGATCCAGATCGTAATTTTGGACTTGCTTTGTTAGCGGCGTTATCATTAGTCGCGGCTTTGTTCTTGTTAGGTACATCAGTACAAGCCTCAGAGTCTCCACTACAGATCACACCAGAGCAACATAGACTACTATCTATCTCTAAAGAAGTAGGGGAGTCTATAACTATTAAAGGTGAATCTTTCCCTCTGTCCGTTATGACTATTGTTTTAAATGAGTCGTCTGCTGGATTAACACCAAGAGGTAGGCGAGGCATCATTATTAGTCACTACGGTACTAAGAAGGCTGGAGATATGGACTACTCTGCTTGGCAGGTAAGACTAGAAGCTACTAAGGACGTTCTAGCTAAACACCCTGAGTTGGGCACGTTCAGAACAGACGATGAGGTAGTGCTTGAGCTACTACTGAACGACTACTTTGCTGCCACAATCTCAGCTTTGTACTTTGCGTATGTATGGGAACTAAAGAGTGGTAACTGGAGAGCTTCTATGTTAGGGTACAATCAAGGGCCGTTCGAGCAAACAGGTAAAGATCCTTGGAATTACGTAGAGAAGAGTCTAAATAACTTAAAACTAGCTAAGCAATTCTTGCGAGGCGATTACATTATTAAACCGTAGGAGGTAACATGGAACCAACACTAGAAGAATTACTAGAACAAGCAGAGAACGTAGAAGAAAGCTACAAGGACACACTTAGTAACATAATCCACGAGCAGGAGCTACTTCAGGAGTCACGAGAGGATCATCACAAGCTACTTAGCACTGCGCGATCAGCTGTAGCTGGGATCAAAGCTGCTATTGTATTTCGCGGGAGTATGGCGTAGCGGATTTGGTATGTTTAAATGTAGACATAGTATTATAACTAAGGAGGACTGAATTGGCCAACGAAATTACACTTGAAGATCTAGTTAGAATTACTAAAGAACGGTACGATTGTAAACTAGCAGAGCTTAGTAAACTGCGTGATCTAGAAATAGAAGTAGGAGCGCAAATCTCAGATGCGTATGACGAGAAGGAAGACCTACACCTAGACTATCAAAGTGCGGTGCGACTACTAGCGCTAACTACACAGCCAGCATAAGCAAAAAGGGCTTCCCACTACAGGAAGCCCTTTTTAGTTACAACAAAGAAGGAGAGACTTATGCCTCACTTTATTATACACACAGATAGGGTAATTATTATTACAGAATTATTGTATTGACAAATAAAATTAGTTTTGCTAGTATAAGTTCATAGACACAGGAGAATTATGGAAGTTGAATACGAAGATATTGACGATTTTATAGATGAGCTTATTGAATTCTACGCTTGGCTACAAGAAAAGTACCCAGTAGACGCTACTATAGACCTAAGGTTTACATTAGGCAAGATCCCAGTAGGCTCTATGATGGTTGACGGGCTTACTAGGGCAAACATACGCAATAATACTGCCTCAGTTGATGTGTGCTTATCCTACGACAAGACTAGATGCAGCGTATTTGACACACTAGGTCACGAATATGGCCACTTGATACAATTCTTTAATGATAACTTAGACCCAAAGGCGTACGAGCAAGGCTACCTCTGCAAAAAAGCAGATGCGTTCGGCGTTGTAGCTGCTAGGGAGTACAGATTAGGAGGTTATATTGTTTAAGTACAGAGAGAAGTTAGGAACTAAGTGCGCAAATATGTGGTCAAGCATGGATACAATAGGAGATAAAAACTACGATTCGGCGTATCAACAGATTGACGAACTTACTCGTTTGCCGTTCGTAGATAACGTTAACATCATGCCAGATTTCCACGCAGGAATGGGTGCTACCATCGGATCAGTGTTCACAACTGATGGTTTCGTAATTCCAGCAGCTATAGGCGCGGATCTAGGGTGTGGAATGCAAGCGTGTAGGTTAAGTATTAAAGTAGACGAGATTTATCGCTACCTATTTGCTATCAAGGAGGGTATTTTACGAGAGGTTCCTGTTGGTAGAACAAATAACGGTGACGCTAGGACGGATAAAGGATCTTTGTCGCTACATAGTACAGAAGACTCGTATGTGTCAGCAATTTCTAAATACGAACAACTAGTAGATTACAAAACTCAGGCTGTACTAGATCAGTACCCAGACTTAGTTAACTCAAGAACTAACACCTTTAACCATTTAGGTACTATAGGTACTGGTAATCACTTCATTGAGATTTGTGGCGATGAGAACGATAACGTATGGGTAATGGTTCACACAGGATCTCGCGGTATCGGTAGCAGAATCGGTAACTACTTTCTGAGGCTAGCGCAGTCAAGATGTAAACTGTGGGGAATTGAGCTACCTAACCAGCACCTTGCATACCTTCCTACTGCTACACAAGAAGGTCAAGCCTACTTAACTATGATGGACTTTGCTCAACGCTTCGCTCGTCTTAATCGCGACCTAATCATGGACAAAGTTATTAGAGAGATTAGTAAGTTCGCTAGCTATCAGCTACTAGAGACAATCGACTGTCATCATAACTTCGCTAACGTTGAAAAAGTTAAAGGGAAAGACCTACTTGTAACACGTAAGGGTGCTATTCGTATCCCAGAAGGGGAGTTAGGTATTATTCCAGGATCTATGGGTAGAAAGTCTTACATCGTTAAAGGTTTACGTAATTATTCATCGTTACACTCGGCATCACACGGAGCAGGACGGCTAATGTCTCGAACTAAGGCAAAATCTTTGTACTCAACTAGAGATTTGGATCGAAGTATGATAGGGATTGTTTATAATGATGAGTATAAAGAAGACCTTGTAGACGAAATAGGTGACTCATATAAGCCAATTGATGAGGTTATGGAGCAACAAAAAGAACTAGTTACTCCAGTTTACACACTAAATGCTGTCCTAAACATCAAAGGATAGCATTTATGGAGCTTAATTTCTGGCTAATTTTGGCAGTTTTGATCTTAATTGAAGTACTTTTATACGTATTTCGAGCAAAATATAGACTAATTTGGTCGATTTTGCTCGAAATACCTTCAATATTCACTAGAAAGTGTTAATTATGACGAAAACCACTATTAATTCAGCTTTCGCTATCTATGTTTAGGTAGCTACTATGCTCACTAGGTAATCACCAATACCACTGGGTTTCAGAAAAAGGGAACATAGCTTTAGTAGTTGGAAAGACTTATACCTCTAATATAGTCGAGTTTAGGCTGTTTAAGTGCAAAGGTTGTAGTAAATATATAGGAGAATGCGATGAATAAAGAGCAAGATTACAGTAACTACGGTGATGTTAAGTGTAAAGAGTGTAAGTACTTGGATATTTTATGGTGTACCCACCCTAGTTGCTTCAATAAGGTGCAAAAGTTCGACTGTATCAATGGAGTACGTACCGTCCGTAACCGTGTTACCGATAAGGAAATTAAAAACAGACAAGGTAGGTGTCCTGACTTCAAGTCTACGGAGCCAAAACCGTCAATTTGGCAAATAGCAAAGGAGTTCTTTAATGGACGCTGAGTATGCACTAGACTTTTTAGGAAACAAAATATACGTAGGCGACGAGGTAGTGTTCAAACCACCGTACTACAAGGGATTCATATTAGCTACTGTAAATGAAATATCTAAAAGCGGAAAGACTGCTACTATACATGGAGGCGTTCAGCTTTACGCTAACCAACGTACAGCAGAGAACTGCGTTAAAGTTATTAAGGAGGGCAAATATGACAACTGATCAATTAGTAATTGTATTATTCGTAATAGCATTCCTAGGACTTATGTTTAACACTAAACCACGTAAACGAGTTAACTACCAACGACTGCCTAGTTACTACAAACCTAACCCTAACCCTCATGCGATGCCGCCAGAGAAGAAAAGCCGGTTCAGACGGTTGCTGTCATGAGCCTTTTAACTTTAATAGGCACTGAGTTAGCAACTACAGTAGGAATAGCTGGCGCTAAGTTCGTATGGTCTAATGTCAAACGAAAACGCAAGTCTAACCGTAACGAACATGTTGGGTTATCAGCTGGCGAGTTTATAAGTAAGAAGCGTCTCAGTAGCGGGGGTTACGTAAGTGATCATGACGATCCTAAATACTTAGCTGATCGGATGAAAGATGCTAAAGTACCTACAGTATCGGTTACGAGTACACATAAAATACGAGATCTAGCAGATACTTGTGCGCTTCTTATACCTGAGCTTGGGTATATAGGTGCTGATTTAGTTGTTTCGTATAATATATCCGAACAGCTTTACTACGTTCGCAATAAGAAAACTGGTAATACTTGTAGTCTATCGTCTGAACTCGTAGAGGATTACTCAGGTACTTCTTACGCTAATGAAATTGCTAGCAAAAGACCTCAATTACCTACAAGACCAGAAAGACCAGAAGGGAGATATATATGAGTTCTAAACTAACAGAAGAAAGCAAAACCCTAGTTGGAGACGTTGCCTGACCTACTCAAGGCAAAGAAAGCTTGTATGCACGAAAGTTGCTTCGAAACTTCGTATACTTACGATGGTGTAGTTGAAGAACGTACGCGCATTATGAACTACTTCAGTAAGAATGCGCTATGTGACTGCAAAGACTTCAAGGCGAAACCGCTACCTAGAAACCCTAGAGACATACCCATAAGTGGTGGCTATAGATAAGGAGACTATATGCAATTTCTACCTAAGCTGAAGAAAGTGCCAAAACCTGTACAGTACGGAACCGTTGCGTGTGGGCGTTGTAAGTACTTCGATGGTGACTGCTGCCAACACACCTCTTGCTACGAAACAGATGACATATTTAATCCTATTACTGGATGTATGGACGTATTTAGAGTAGCTAATTACGACTCTAAGAATGATACAGGTAACTGCAAGGAATTCTGCCGAGAGAGTCCTGACATACCTGAGCCTACTTATGTAGCAGGTATGTCTAAAGCAAGAGCCGTAGAGCTACTAAAGGAAGGTAAGGCTGTTTCTAACGCAGACCTGTATGTAGAAGGTGCTTATATCCAACAGAATACCGTAGTTAATGACTTCTCTATTGCTAAATACTGCAATAGAACTGATACTATGATTAATACTGTAACCCTTGACGATCTACGTGAAGGATACGGTTGGTTCGAGGTGCTTGGGTATAGGGAGGATTAGGGTAATAACACAAACATTTAGGAGATATTATGGGATACATAAAGAAAATGAAAGCGCAAGAATTAGTGGATAGCTCTAGGGACTACCTAAATTATGTAGAGGAGCACCTTGAGTTCATCCGAAAAGCTTTTGATGAAGTAACGGATGCGTGTGACGGTATGGCATGGGTAGGTGATGACTTTACGTGGCACACTATTAGGGATGCAGTTGAGTCGCACGACCTATCTAAGCTAAGTAAAGAAGAGTTCACGCAGTACCGCGATAAATTCTACCCTATTGGAGATAATACTGATTCATCGTTCTCGGTGGCGTGGGAGAACCACAAGAATTTAAACAGTCATCACCACGAGACCGCTACTAACTGCAACGACATCGTACATATGGTTATTGACTGGGTTGCTATGGGGTACAAGTTCGGCGATACAGCGCAAAGCTACTACGAGGCTAATATTGATACTATTGAACTATCTAGTGATCATAAAGAACTACTGTATGAGATCTTCCGTAAGCTTGAATTGTTTCGTGGTGTGCAATTATAGGGCGTAGTATGTAGACACTTTTTTATTTTTTTTTTATTTTTGAGGGACACATCTTTTATTAGGTGTGTCCCTTTTTTGCGTTTTCTGTGTGACTACTAACATAGTCACTACGGTACTTAATGCTTACGATGCTAGTCATCGGACATACCAAATTTACGGTACTAGGTAGTACTCTCGAAACCTAGTGCGTATCTGCGTTTGCGGTGCATAATCCTGTTAGGACATCGGTAAATTACTATAGTAGTATAGTAGTATAGTAGTATTGGTCGTAATTATGATCGTACTCTGTTTTGTTATTAGGTATGGTACTTTTCGTGGACTACGGTCGATCATGCTAGGTACGAGGTATTATTAGGTACATTACTTTTCGTGGACTACGGTAGTTACTTGGTTTGTATTATATTAGCGCAATAGTAGGTCGCTAAAAATCCTCCGCGCGTGACCTGACGGGTTTACTGGCCTCGTGCCGCACCATATAACCAACCCCGCCCCGACCATGCCCTTCCCTCATCACACTCAATTTCCCCAACAATATCAACACGTTACGACCCTCATTAGTAACTCATATTACCACATACGTATATAGTATGATCCAGCCATATCACGTAGCCTGTAACCTATTGATTTAACTAGGGAAATATACGGTAGGAGCGTGGTATGTTCCATTAGTTATCTAGCCAAATTAATATTAGAATCCATAACCTATTGATTTATCAGGACTTTCTACGATACCAGTCTTGTCTCTACCATATTACATAAGTAGTTGTATTGATTGAGCAATTTAGGTTATCAATACTAGAACACGGTTACATCTTCGATGCGCTGCGCGTAGTGGTATGGTTCGTGTATGGTTCGTG